>Ga0308013_10000187_pt1 | contig 36271 bp, 54 predicted proteins | sample Neamet181_FD_203131 | JGI IMG/M metagenome (GOLD analysis project Ga0308013, IMG submission 203131) | Marine microbial communities from water near the shore, Antarctic Ocean - #181 | ecosystem: Environmental > Aquatic > Marine > Unclassified | place: Southern Ocean | collected 2014-07-25
TTTTTAGTTCTCTTTTATCCATTCCTGGTCTTTGTTTAAGCATTTTACCAATAGCCGGATATTTTGAACTAAATTCTTCTCCGTATGTATCTTTCCAATGCTGGGCTATGCTTTTTTCCTTATGATCTTCATGATGAGAATTACCATTTGATTTATCACCACCGTCTTTAGATGAAGATTCATTATAACTAACAATATCAGAATATTCAATTTCATGCTCTTCGCCATCTTGGTCTAAACCGAAAATAACTTTATCTTTCCACATGTCAGTGTTATCATCATTTCCGTTATTAGGATTATAAATAACATATTCTTCACCAGTACCTAGCTGAACCATACCATCATCTTTTTTCATGGCCTTCATTAACTTTTTCTTATTAAACTTTGCTTCAGCTATTCTTCCACCATGATCAAATTGACCTTTATTGACTACAAAGATTTTACCATCTTCTCCTTTTAGTTTTAAAACGTATCCACTATTATCTAATACTTTAACAGGAATACCCATATATTGGATCTTACTACCTTTTTTAATTTTCTTAAAATCTTTAAGGTCCATTTTATTTTGATAATCCTTTGCTTCAGATATTTTACCAGGAGTAACTTTTAATACAACACCAACAATTCCATCCTTTGTTAATTTTTTATGTCTGCCTTCTGCTTTTATTTCAGAAAAGGTATCTACTATTTTAAAATCAACACCATATTCTTTATTCCAATAATCATAATTACTACCACCCTTTTTCCAAGAATCTTCTAATTGTTTCATGGCCTTTCCTGCTCCATAATACCAAGTGTCTACAAATACCATGTTTCCACCTCTCATGTAAACCTGATCAGCTAAATCTCCCCAATCATCTTTATTCTTTAACTCCTTCATTATCTCTTTAGCACCAAATGCCTTTGCCTCAGATAGAAATTGTTCAAATATTTTTATGTATTTCATTTCTTTTTATTTTGTTTAATCTTTATCTTTTCTATCGGTAAGATAGAAATATCATCCCAGTAACAAAATATGAACTGGGGTGATTTTCCTGAATTTAAAATTATTTCTTTTTTATCCATCCTCTGAAAAGATCCCAGTTTCTAGTTAAAAATACACCGAACGCAATTCCAGCATATATTTTGTAACCAAATACCCAAAGACATATTCCTAAGCCTACTGATAATAATGCAGAGAATCCTTTTGAATCAACCCAGCTTACTACTTTTTTAAATAATTCTTTTACTTTTTCCATTACTTAATTGTTTTTTTTGTTTAATATAAAATTGTTATTTCACCTAATACTGCATCAGTACCAGCATCTATAATTTGTTTAAATTGAAATGGGAATACTGTACCATTTGTAAATCCACCTATGATAACTCTAACATCATCCATACCAATAAATTCTACTGTTTTTGGAGCGGCAGAAGTACCAGTTGATAATCTAAGTCCAGTAGGATATCTGTTATTAGGAGATGCACCTGTAACCATTCCAGTATCTAATGTGCCTACTACAACCTTTCCATCACCTATATCTAAACTACCTATTTCTTGTAATGTTAATATATCAGCAGCAGTATATCCGCTACCACCATTAATTATATTAATTACAGAACCAACACCACCACTAACATCACCTTGTTGTGGAATAACTATAATATCATTACTAACAACTTTACCTGCACCTAAACCTGCCTCAATAGCAGCCTTTGCTAAAGTTATTGCTCCACCATTAGCCGGACCAGTAATATAACCAGTTCCACCAGCTATTACTGTTACACTTGTAACATTTCCTCCAACAAAATTTACTTGGTATGTTGCATTAGCACCATTACCACCTGCTTGAGTACCAACAATAGGTGTTGTAGATTCCGTAAGTGGAGCACCTGTTGCTGTTAAGTTTGCTGTTGTTGATAAATTATGAGGATCATTCTTAAGTAGTAAGGAGTTATTAATTACCAATACACCTCTACTATATATTGTTTGTATTTGAAATACAGCACCTGTTCCAGTACCACCTGTTGCACTACAGGTTGCTTGTCCTATTACATCATCAGCATTATCAACATTTGATGACATTCTTCTTGTTCCTAGTGTATAACCAGAACCTCTTTGATTATCAGAACCATCACTAACTACAGTAGTCTTAATCATTCCTTTGTTTGCATAAGTATCAAAAGAAACCTCAGCATCTGTTGCTATTCCTAAATCGGTTCCAAATGCCCAATCGGTAGCTCCGCCACCACCTGTTTTTGCCTGTCCGTATGTAAAATTCATAATATTGTTTATTTGTTTTTCTTTATTTATTCAACTAAGCTTAATTCTTTTTGTACTTGTGTTGAATGTTTGCAAGATCCTCTAAATTTACCTGCTGGACAATTACATGAGAATCTACCATTTTGGTTTGTTACAGTATATTTATCGCCTCTTGATCCAGTAATTGTATAAGTGTTCTTTTTAATATTTGCAAAAGGATTGGTAACCTCAACATCATCAAATGATATATGGTCTTCGACTGGGATCCAGCCTGGAAATAAGTATTTTTGCCCTCCTATTGTTGAAAAGCCAATTCCCATATGTGATTTAATTTTAATTTTGCTCATAGTTTATATTTTAATACTCCACTTAAACTCCACCTTTCGGTTTGTAGGCGTGAGATTTGACGCCTCGTTGTTCGGCTGTTAACCTATTTAAGAGCTGGAGGGTAGGGGGATCGAACCCCTGATTTCTATATCTAAGATTTACTTTGCGCAGCTAGCATTGCTTTTTTAATCCTTAGAAGATATAGCGCCGTACCACTTGGCTAACTCCCCATGTTTTTATTATAATATAAATATAATCAATTTTGTTCAGAATTGAACTATAAAGTTTAAGTTTTTTTTAAAAAGTTATTAACAATTTTAATAACCCATAATTGCAGCAAAGGTTAATCCAATGATTCCTCCACCAATCAATACTTTCCAATACCATTTCTTTACATAATCATCTTCATAAACTACACAATGAAATATAAAGCTTAAAAAGATAATAAAGAGTAAAGCAAATATCTCCATTATTGATCCCATTAATAATTTATTTTATGTTTAATAGGATCAGCTCCGTTTAATACATCCATTAAAATTATTTTTAATTCCTCAAAAGTTGGCTTTGCTGTAAATTTTTGTTGAAATGTTTCAGAACCTGTTGAAAAATCCATTCTACCTGTTGTAGTTGATTTTCCACCTCTACCCATCCAAGGATTTCTTGCGGGCTGAAACATTGTAAGTCCGTACCATTGTCCACCAGTAACTTGTATTAATATACCTTCAACTGATGTTGTACTTTTAATTGGTTTTTCTTTAATAATTTTAATCATAACATTGTTTTTTAATTAAACTTCTAATACTAATTGATTGTCTATATGTACATCAAAAGGTAAATATGATTCTAATAAAGAACCTTTATCTTTTACATATTTTTGAATTGCTTTTTCTTTTGCCTTAGCTTCTACTTCTATATCTACAGCATGACCATAATCATTGATCGTTTCGTAAACATAATCAGCATGTGCTTGTGCTTTACATCCTGGTTCTTCGAATGTTCTTCGGCATGATGAATAATGGAATAATGGTTTTACATTATGATATTCCCACGTTTCTTTTGCCATAACGAATGCATCTTCTTCAGATAAACCACTATCATTAAATCTATGGTGATGAAAATCAAAGGTAATAGGTACCCTTACTTCTGTAAAGATTCCCCAATACAGATCTTTGACAGAATACATACTGCCTTTATCATCATTCTCAACAACTAATCTACTTCTTGCTGATACGGATAAGTCTCTGTAATTATCTGACCATCTTTGTAAGGTAGCTTTCTTGTCTCCATAAACTCCATTACAGTGGATGTTGATTGGAAATCTTTGAGATTGTGGTAATCCCATAATATCCATTATCTCTGCCGATTGATTTAATTCTTTTTTAGTTTTCTCTACGAGTATAGGATTAGGTGATCCTAAAACATTGAAAGGTCCTGGGTGAAAGCTTAGCCTTTGGCCATACTTAAGAGCAAGATTACCTGCACCTTTTAGAACAGTACATATTTTTTTGTAATCTGGTAAATCTTTTAGTTGATACTCTGACATCCAAGGTATCATGTTTGAAGACATGCGGTAAACCTTAAATCCATTCTTTTCATTCCATTTAATAATCTCTACAAGATCACGCATGTTTTGTAATGCAAGGTTGCTTACATGAGCAATGCCACCTGATTGAAATGTTGCTTTCCTACATGTTCTATTAACAGTAATAGGAATTGGTCGGAGTTCTAAATTAATACAGCAGTAACCTAATTGAGTGTCTTTATTCATATATCGGTATTTAATTTAAATATAACAAATTATGATAGGTTCTGAAAGCAAATTTAATTATTTTTTTAAAAAGGTCTTTTGTGGACAATTTTAGATAAGTGAAGGAACATACATATTTTTTGAGCCAGGTCCTTAAACCATTTTTTATCTCTACCTCGAGTAGTTTCTGCCGCTGTTCCTATACGGATTCCACTCGTTTCAACAAAACTGCGAGGGTCATTAGGTATACCATTTTTATTAACAGTAATTCCATTCTCTTCTAATATATCTGCAAACTCTCTACCGCTATGTTGACTATTTGATAAATCCATTAATATTATATGACTATCAGTTCCATCGGTTTGTACTGAAACTCCATTCTTCACAAATACATCACACATTGCTTTAGCATTTTCTATTACATTACGAGTATATTCTTTAAACTCATTTGTATTTGCTTCAATAAAACATTGAGCCTTTGCTGCTATGATATGCATTAAAGGTCCACCTTGTGTACCTGGAAATATAGAACCATTTATACGTTTAGTATAATCTGGATTGTTCCATAATATAATACCTCCTCTTGGTCCTCTTAAAGTTTTGTGAGTTGTTGAGGTAACTACATCTGCATAAGGTATTGGTGAAGGGTATGTATTTCCAGCTATTAATCCTGAATAATGAGCCATGTCTACTAAAAGTAATGCTCCTACACTGTCTGCTATATCTCTGAATTCTTTCCAATTTATGATTCTTGGATAAGCACTTGCTCCTGCTACAATCATCTTAGGTTGTACTTCAACTGCTATTTTTCTTATTTCATTATAATCTAACCATCCGTTCTTATCTACTCCATAAGAATATGCATCATAAACTTTACCAGATATGTTAGGTTTACTACCATGTGATAGGTGACCACCACTTGCTAAATCCATTCCAAGTATTTTATCTCCAGGTTTTAGAAATGCCTGGTATACTGCCGTATTAGCATTTGCTCCACAGTGAGGCTGAACGTTAGCAAAGTTGGCATTATATAATTCCTTCAGCTGTTCTATAGCAAGTGTTTCTATCTCATCCATATGCTCACAGCCATTATAATATCTCTTACCTGGATATCCTTCAGCATACTTATTAGTTAATATAGATCCTGCTAATTCCATTACATCTTCACTTGCAAAATTTTCACTTGCTATCAGTTCAATTGTATCTGATTGTCTAATCTTTTCTTTTTCTAATATTTTTGTTATTCTTAAATCCATATCTTTTAATCTAAAGTATAAAATCCAATTCTGTTAATTCTATGTAAATACTTTTCCCATTCTTTTATTAAAGATTCTGCCGAAAACTTTTCTGCATGTTTTCTACAATCTTTAGATTTTATAGTATCAATATTATTAATAGCCATTACAAAATCATTAAAATAAGAACACCTAAATCCATTATAGCCGTCTACTACAGTTTCGGTATAACCTCCATGATCAGTTGAAATTATAGGAGTTCCTGATAAACCTGCCTCAACTGCAGTTAAACCAAATGGCTCAGGATAATGTGATGGAGAAATTACAGCTTTAGCATTTGCTAAATATTTCTTTCGTTCCTTTGGATTTAGTAAACCAACAAATTCAACATTAGATGGTAATGTATAATCATATTCACCTTGGCCAGCTAATATAAATTTCTTTTTAGGAAAATGATCAGCCAATTGTAAAAATATACCTAAACCTTTACCTTCTGATAATCTAGCCATAAATAAGAAATAATCCTTTTTCTTTTCTGTGTACTTAAAATTGTCTACTGTATTAGCTATTGGTGGAATTGCTGCATCATGCCAATAATTATCTCTATTTATAGAACCACCTTCATGCTTACCATAACAATAATGCCTATTAGCATGAGATGCAAAAACATGATAAGCTGTATTTTTATTTGGATGTTGATGACCAATATGACCATCTACTATTAAAGGATTTATTCCTGTACCTTTAAAACCTTCCTTAAGGGTATCAATCTGTGGAGACCATAGTGATATAATAACATCACCACTTTTATAATTTTCTAAAATATAATCTGTTGCTTTTTGGAACATTATTTGATTACCTTCATGGCTTTCAAACCAATGAGTCTTTTCAAAATCTGTTGTATTGTATTTGTTATGATGATTAATATCAGCACATACCCATTTTTTAGTGCATTCTACTGTCGACTCTTTAAATCCATAATAATGAACCTCATGTTTATTCCTATGTAAAAATGTAGTTAAATAATAACTTACCATTGCATAAGGATCCATTGCTATTTCAGGTGTGGATGCATTCCTTGGTACTCCTAGTATATGTATTCTCATATTATTTCTTTTTATTGCTTTCCTTCCAATCTATCCAAAAACCAACACCTACCATTAAATGTAAAAATATTGATAATCCGTATTCATAAAGATCATGCCAAGTACTAAAATGTAAATGTACATGACCGATGATCCAAAAGGGTATTGCCATTTGTTGACTATACCAAATTAAGAAAAACTTAAAAAATCTTTTTATAGATCCTGTAGTCTTTTCTTTTTTTGCTTTTAAAATATTAACTAACCAAGAATGATCTTCATGCTTACGAGTAGCTAATAATCTAAATGATATTTGATCTGCTAATTTTATTCTATTTTCTTTATTCATATATAATATTTATATGGCTGCTTTAATCATTTGTTTAAATTTAGTTGTACTCCAGCCGTGATCTCTGTTTAAAAAAACAATCTTTGGTGGTAATGAATAACCAGTGTAATCGGTTCTATTAATATAATCATCACCTAAAAATCTAATATTAGGATTTACTTTTATTATTAATGTATTTAAATCATTTTCATTATTATAAGTAGAAACCTTATAAACACCTTTTAATGCTAATAGCATTTCTGTTCTATCTGAAACACTTAATATTGGTTTTATTTTTTCTGGTCTATCTAAGCTAGGGTCAATATGTAATAATACATGTATTTTATCTACAAAAGTATTCATTTCATTAAACATTTTAATATAACCTGGATGGAGTATATCAAAATTACCTGCTATGATTCCTATAGATCCCATTATCTTTCTTGTAATAGTCTTTCTTCCATAGCAGCATCATCCTCCAATTTTGCAAACTCATCTTGTGTTATTTCTACCAGTACCCATTCTTGATAACTTTCATTAAAGGGTAGGTATGTATAATATTTAGAGATATCTCCAGTAACAGCTTCTTCTCTTTTAATCCAAATTAGTATTTTCATATAGTATGTTTATTAATTATTAAGTTTACCCCAACCTCGAGAATCTATCTTAACAGTTGGATTTTCAATCATTTCTTTAATTCTCTCTATTCTCCATTTCATACCAGCAGATTCACCATCTAATTGATTTAATGAATTTTCAACATATTCTTTTGAAACCCTTGCACCCCAAGTCCATTCACCAATATGTTTTGTAATTATATCTTTATTACTATCATAAAAACTAAAACCCCAATGATCATAATTATTTTTATATAATGCATAAGATGTCATAGTTTGGTATAAATAACCTTCACAGAATGTATAAGGTCCATTATCATCTAATGGTCTCAGTTCACCATTCTTCCACATATGAATTGCTTCAAACAATTCTTTTGCTTTGGTTAATGAATAAGATCCAGAAAATGCATGTGATAAATATGTACTTATTGTAAAATCTTTCCAATTTTTCATTAAGATATCATCTTTCTTTTGCCTATCTTTTTGATCAGGATAATACCAATCAGCCTGTCTTCCTAATTGTACTTGATAACATGTATCATTCATATTTAAATATTCAATCATATCATCTATTTTGACATGCTTGTCTATTATAATATCATCTTCTTGTTGCCATATAAAATCATAATCTTTACCTATTGATTTAATAATATTATGAGCTTCTTCCCATGTATATGAAAGACCTTTATTTTCTTTATGCAAAACTATATGATTATAACCATTTTCTTTTGCGAGTTTGGTTATTTCATTATCATTTCTATCAGTAGGCATATCATCAATAAAAATACCATCAACCTCATGATCTCCCCAATCAATAAATTTGGTAGCTGAAGTTAATGTTGGTATTAAATATTCAGGTCTGTTTACAGATGTAATGATTTTGCAAATTTTCATAATCAATTTTATTATTTATTTAGCTCCAATAATCTCATCAATAATTCCGTACTTTAAGGCTTCTTCTGCATTTAACCAAAAATCTCTAGTTGCATCTTTTGCTACTTTTTCTGGTTTTTTACCACAATACTTACCTAATAATACAAATAATTCTTTATTTACGTTTTGCCATTGTTGCCAATCAATTTCAGCATCTTGTATATTTCCACTAAAACCACCTGATGATTGGTGTAACATTGTTGTTGAATGTTTTAATGAACTTCTTTTTCCTTTTGTACCAGCTCCTAATAATACAGATCCCATAGATGCAGCCATTCCTGTATTAACAGTTCTGATATCAGATTTGATATAATCCATTACATCTACCATAGAAAGTCCTGATTTCACTGAACCTCCTGGTGAATCAATATGCATTGTAATATCTTTCTTTTCTACATTATCTAAAAACATTAATTGAGCCTGTACTATTGTTGACATATTATCATTAACTGGTCCAGCTACCCAAAGTAACCTATCCATCATTAACCTTGAAAATATATCCATTTGTGTTGCTCTCATTGGTCTTTCCTCTAAAATATAAGGAGTCATTGAGTTTTCTAATTGTTGTTTAGCATAATGCATGTTTGATGAGCTAACACCATGATCACTCATTGCATATTTTTCAAATTCTTTTCCGTAATTCATTATTCTTTTATATTTGTTATATCAATTATTAATTCACCTTTTGTACTTTTAACATTAATAGTACCACCTTCTTTTAATTCTCCCTTAAGAATTAATTCAGATACTTTGTTTTCAATTAACCTCTCAACAGTTCTACGTAATGGTCTTGCACCAAACTTAGGATCATAACCTTGATTTAAAATTATTGTTTTAGCACCTTTAGATATTTTAAAAATATAATTACCAACTTCTATTAAGTTTAATGCAAGTTCTTTACATTCCTTAGTTAAAATTTCCATTACATTATCTTCTGTTAACCTGTTAAATACTACTATTTCATCAATTCTATTTAAAAACTCTGGTGAGAATTTATTTTTAAGAGCCTTTCTTAACATAGATTTTTCTTCCTCAACCTGATTAACCATTTTAGTAGAGCTTTCAAAACCAATGCCTTGTCCAAAATCTTCCAATTTCCTAGATCCTGTATTTGATGTAAGTATTACTAAACAATTTCTAAAATCAACAGTCCTGCCTAATGAATCAGTTAACTGCCCATCATCTAACATCTGTAGAAGTACATTAAATACATCTGGATGAGCTTTCTCTACTTCATCAAATAATATAACAGAGTGTGGCTTTCTTTTCACCTGCTCTGTTAAAAAACCACCACCTTCAAAACCTACATATCCTGGAGGAGCTCCAATTAATTTTGAAGTAGAATGAGATTCCATATATTCAGACATATCAACTCTTATTAGATTATCTTCACTATTAAACAAATATTCTGTTAATTCTTTAGCTAATTGAGTTTTACCTACACCTGTTGGTCCTAAGAATATAAAGTTACCCATAGTTCGGTTTCTTTTTCTAATACCTACTCGGTTTCTTTGTACTGTTACTGCTATTTTATCAACAGCTTCTTCTTGCCCTATAACTTTAGATGATAAATGTTTATTAAGACCTAGTAAATTTTTATTTTCTTTATCAGATATTTTTTCTATTGGAACACCTGTTGCTTTTGATACAACCTTTAATACATCATCTTCAGATATTTCTAATTGATTAACTGCCATTTCAGTTTTCCATACAGCAAGATCAATTCTAATCTTTTCTTTAAGATTTAAACACATATCTCTTTCTCTCGCAGCTACTTCATATAATTGTCTAGATACTGCCTTTCTTTTAGCATTTTCTTTTTCAACTAACTTTTCTTCTAAAGCTTTAATCTTTTGAGGAATCTTCATATTAGTTAAATGTTTATAAGATCCTACCTCATCTAAAATATCAACTGCTTTATCTGGAAAGAAACGATCCATAACATAACGGTCTGCTAATTTAACAATAAGATTAATTACATTATCTGAATATGATACACCATGATGCTCTTCATATTTATGTCTGATGTTAGAAAGTATTTCAATGGTTTCTTCTAATGATGGTGGATCTACTACTACTTTTTGAAATCTTCTATCTAAAGCACCGTCTTCTTCAATGTTTTCTCTAAATTCATCAAATGTTGTTGCACCTATACATCTAATTTCTCCTCTTGCTAAAGCAGGCTTAATAATATTAGAAGCATCTAATGATCCTGTTGAACCACCTGCTCCTACTAAAGTATGTAATTCATCAATAAAAACAATAATATGTGGATTAAGTATTAATTCATCAACTATACTTTTCATTCTTTCCTCAAATTGACCTCGGTATTTTGTACCTGCAACGATAGTTGATAACTCTAAAGTATATATGACCTTTCCTTGTAATGATATCGGAACATTACCTTCTACCATTTTTAATGCTAAACCTTCTACTATTGCAGTTTTACCTACACCAGGTTCACCTACTAAAACAGGATTATTTTTTCTTCGCCTTCCTAGAATTTGAATCACTCTTAGGATTTCATCAGTTCTTCCAATAACTGGGTCAAGCTTACCCTCTATAGCTGACTTACTTAAATTAGTACCATAAGTATCTAATATTAAAGTTGTTTTTTTGAATCTTGGTTTTCTTTGTTGTGCTTCTTCTTCTGGATAAATTTCTCCCATAATTTTATTTAGTATAATTTAAATATAACAAAGAATACCCTTTTCTGAAAGAGGTTATTAATGTATATTAATTATACTGAGAAATAAAAAATGGTTTAAGTTAAGATTTAATTGACATGCTTAATTCTGAGGTACCTTTAATTAAGCGATGTATTATGCCTGTAGGAATTTGAATAATCTTTCCTGGCTCTATGGATACTGGTAATTCATTGTCAAATTGAAATTCCCAATCGTTTTCATTTAATGATTCTATCCAACGATCTTCGTCATCGGCATGCCATTTAAATAAATGAGTAGGGGCAGTAGGATCAAAATGCCTAAGCACAGTATCACTGGAATAAACCTCTTCAGTAAAAGGTTTTGTTTGATCCTCTATTTCTTTAATAAGTTCCTCGTGGCTTTCTTTTCCACATTTACAGTTATTACAACCGCAACCCATTAAACTTTATAAGATTTAAGAAGATCTTTTAATTCTACAATATCAGCAGGATTTAATGATACATACTTCATTCCTACATTTATTTGCATGCATTTTCTACCTAAGCCAAATGATGCAATATCTTTAGGACCAACAAATGTAGTTACTTGAACATTTTCGTTACCTTTAAGTCCACCTTGATTCCATGAACCTATATCAGTTCCTTCTGTTATAGCAGATCCAACAGTTACTGATTCACTTAAACTTTTTAATAGTGCTATTGCTTTTTTGTATGCAATATCAATATTACCAGAATCTTCTATATCATCAATGATTTTTTTAGTAACTTTAATTGCTTTTGCTTCAGTTACAGCAATTGTTTCAGCAGGTACTTGTACAGCTAATTCTAAAGATTCTTTTAGTGTTTTTAAATTTTTCATTATGCTTTAAGTGATTTTTGAAAATCATCAGTGTCAGGAATTAAATCTTCAGCACCTAATGCTTTTGCTCTTTTTACAATAAACTTGGCAGTTTTTGATTGATCCTTTGCTCGGCCATAAGCCATAATAGCATTCTTAAGATCTTTTAAATCTTTAATAGGATAACTTCCATCAGCTAATGCAAAACCTTTATCAGCTAATTCCATTCTCTGTTCATCAGAATAGGCTTCATTTAAATCTTCATCTGTTACTTCAGGATGCATTTTCTTAATCTCTTCATCACTAAGACCATCTTCTTTCATCTTTTTAGCATGACCACTAAGTTCTTCGTTAGTCTTTAAAGTTTCCTTACATGCTTTATGAAACATATCCATATCTTTTGATGCAGCTTTTTTATTTCCACCTTCTAAGGTTTCAATTGCTTTATATAAATGGTCTGCTTCTCTATGATAATTTACATCAGTAAAAGATTCGGCTAATTTATTAAGTTCACTAATAGGTGTATTAACATCAACCTTTAAACCTGCTGCTAACATACCACCATAATCAAAAGTCCTTGACCACGTATCTCCAATTTTATATTTCTTTGCTTCGTTAATTAGTCCACCTTTTAAACTTTCGTTAATAAATGTACCGTATGTTTTAAAATATTTCATATCTTATTTTATTTTACCTTTTTTAATATCGCGTTGAACATCTTCAGCTGCATTAATAAGATATTGTGCAGATGTTTCTAAATCACGATTTAAGTATTTAGCAATTGATTTTATTGCTCTTGTTGCAATTCTTTTTTCTTCTGTACTAGCAGATTCATCAATACTTTCTTCACTATCAGCATCTTCCTTTACTCTAACAGTTTTATATTTTGCCTTAATGTCTTTTAATTCTTTTGCTAATTTACCTTTAGCATATCTATTAATACCCCAATTGAAAGAAGCATCAAATAACATATTAAAAGGTAATGTACCGAACTTCTTACCATAAACCGAACCTTCTAACCAATCTAAATAAGCTGAAGCCATTTCCTTAGAAAGCTTTATTCCTTCTACATCCTTAGCATCGCCATTAATAACGGTTTGGAGTAATCTTTTTGCAGATTCTCTTTTTTCATTAATACTGCTATTCTCATTAATTGTCTTAATATGTTTCATTTTAATGTATTTTCTTTTTTTATATATTCTACCAAGGATTAGTACTTTTTAATCCTAATTGTTTTCCAAATAAACTCGGTCCATAACATGCCCAAAATCCTGCTTTGTTTGGATCCATCTTTTTCTTTTGATCACATTGATGTCTTGCCCAAAAACTAGCAGCTGCGCCTGGATCATCATTCTTAACAGACAATTTAGGATCACCCCATTCTATCTTCTTTGCAACAATTTTGCCAGTTTCTTTATCAGTTCTTCCACCATCACGGTAAACAATAAACTTTTTATTGCCACCTCTTTCAGGTGAATCAAGTTTAACATCCTTTGTTCTACCTGATTTACGATCTTTATATATTGCAGCCTTACCAACATCTAAGTTCTTAGACATAAAACCACTTTTACCTTTTAATACTAGATTTCCTTTATCCCAATACTGTTTAGCTTCTTCAAATAATTTACTATGTGCATCAGATCCTAAACGAAAAACAGTATCTTCTAAACCAATACCATTATCTACATGGTATTTAAGTTCTTCAGATACTTTATCAAAACCATTAAAGTCTTTTACAAATTTCATTATGCTTCTCTTTCTTTTTTAGTAAATTCTGAAGGATTTTTAATTGGTAATTTACCAGCTTTACCTTCGTCTCTAACTTCTTTAGCTATATCAGCATCAGCCTTACCCCAAGTACCTTTACCTTTTTCTAGGAATGCATTTACACGAGCATAACCCCATGCTACTTGTGGTACACCTGCACGATGACTACTATTCCAAGCATCTAAACCTCTTCTCATTACTAATCTTAATAGTCCAATAGGTACGCCACTCTCAGTAGCTTTATCCTTTAATGCTTTTTCAATATCAGCTGACAGTTTACTTCGATCACCTTCAGCTTTTTCTGCTTCAGTTAAAATACTTTCATTAACAACAGAATTATATAATCCTTCTAGCCATTTTATAGTATCTTTACTTTTTGGTAAATCTTTAAACTCTTTAAAAATTTCTTTTTGGAATGATTTTAAATCTTTAGCTTCTCTGGCCATTAAATCAATTTCACCCATTGCAGATTCTCTAAGATCTTCCTCTTTAGGTTTTTCGTGAACATAACCTAGCTTATCCATTCTTTCATGATCTTCAGGTTTTTCTGCTTTATAACCTTTTCCTGTTTTTGGATCATACATCATATGAACCTTAAAGTTTTCATTAACAGATTCATTAGCTATATTATATTCTACATCTTCTATAAAATCAGCTTCAGTAAAATCTCCGTATTCATCAAAGAACTTTTTACTACTTCTTTTTGACATTCTTTCTAATGATTTAATATAATCTTTAGCATATCTTAGCGGTACACTACCTGATTTTATAGCTTTCTTTAATCCTGCATCCATTACTTTTGCAATATCATTCCAACTCTGTGCTTCATTAATAAAGTCTGTATATGTTTTAAAGTGTTTCATAATTAATAATTCATTTTATAATTTATGATGGCTAATTTAACTTTAGCCTTTTGTTTAGCTAACTTTTCAATTTTAGTTTGCAATTTATCTAACTCACCACCATATCTATTAGCATCAGCATCTGTCCAATCTTCTCCTTTTTGACCAGCATCTGCATTCATATCAGAATCTAATTGTTCAAATTCTCTAGTTGCATCTTTCATTTGATCTATAAGGTCAATTTCCTTATCCATTAAAGCAAAATATTGCTTTATGGTTGTTTTCTTTATCTTAGGAAGACTCTTACGTTTTTCCATCTCACTCTTCATTCTTCTTATAGCCATTATCACAGGATCATTTAAATCAGTTGCTTCATTAACGAAATCCTTCATAAAACCCTTTACTTTAAATTGCTGTGCGGTTCCATCGACAATATCTTTTAATTCATATTTATTAATAGTTCCTTGCTGAATTGCTTTTGTTAATAAATCCATATCAACATTGTTATTAGATAAGAATTCTGCTGCAACTTCTTTTCCAACATTATTAGCCATTCTATGTAAACCAAATGCTTCCATTTTATCTTCATTAACTGATTCATCTTTAGGAACACAATTATTAACTCTTTTACCAGATGACGAGGATATTTTTGTTTTAGGAGATCCTATTTTATAATCATCCCAGCATGGATCAGCCTTTTCATCTAATGATTCTTCAATGTTAGTATCAGAAATTTCAATATCTTCAGCAGATAAATCCATCATAGCATCATATGCCATGTCTTCATCCTTAAAGTAATAAACATTACTTCCATTAATATCAAACTTCTTACGATACATATCATCTAAGATTGCTAATGCTTTCTTAGCATCTCTAACAGATACCTTTATATAATAACCTTTACCAGGTCCTTCATTTACTTTACTTTCATAAACTGTACCTGCTACTTCTTCTTTAGATTTAAACGATTTTGCTGATTTCTTAATCTTTTTAATGAATTCCTCAATAGTCCTCATTTGATTAGGATTATAGTCATCTCCATTATCATGTTTATCAACCATGTTCTCCACGGAGTTTTTAAGCTCCCACATTGCGTTTAATTGTTTTGGTAATCTAGTAAACTTAGCTTCGGTAACTACTGATTCATTTACCTTATCATAAAGTTGAGATTTAGAATTCCAAGTCCAATCTGCAGGATCGAAAGCTTTAAGCTTTTTTGCCTTTTGGTATTCAGCCGATGATAGATGTGCAGCTTTGAGATTGACACCCTCATTAACAAATTGCCTATAGTTTGGTATGTGTTGCATATAACAATGTTTTCTTTATTTATTCATTAGGCATTGAGTTATTTTTTACTATCACCAATACCTAAATGTCGTTGAATTAACTTTATGATTTGTTCTTCTTGTTTTAATATACCCATTATATTCCAGTCATCATTAGAAAGCACAGAACCGACCTCTGATGCGAGGCCGGTTTCTGTTATTAAGGCATCAACGCCTTGTGTATACCAATTTTTAATTCTAGTAAATCCACCATCTTTGTATAAGCTAATGATTTGATCATTATCTATATACCTTTTATGGAAGCTCATAATTAAACTGTTTCTACAACAGGATCAACTTCATTCATTAAATCAGTTAATTCTTCTTCAGCTTCATTATACTTATCAATTGCAACATCAAGAATAACATCAGGATTATTTACTTCATTATCTAATTCCGATAATCTTGAATGATTTTCTCTAAGAGCTGAATTATCAACATGTACTTTTTGTACTACTGTAGAAAGATCTTGACCAAATGCAGCCATTAATTCAATAAAGTTTCTAGCTTCAAAGAATCCTTTACCTTTCATAGATGTTACCATTGTCCATAATATAGTAATACTTGTACCTCTTAATTTAACAATACCATCCCAGTCTTTAGACTGAACTGCTTTAGAATTTTCTTTAAGATTAGAATATAGCATTACTAAACCTGTTGCAGTAGTATGACCCCATTCAGCATCCTTTTCTAAAAATTTCATAAGTTGCTTATAAAGTTTTGCAGATGTCATTGGAATATCATATTCATTAGTTTGAAGATTTCTAAGTAAATCCTCATTCTTTTTTAATGCTTCTCTTTTGTCTGTAATAATTTCACTCATCTTACGAGGAGGTAATTCTTTTGCTAAATTAGCTTGCTCTTCTTTAGAACCAACCTTACCAACTTGGTTTTCATAGCTCTTTGTTAATTCAGATTCTATTGAACCGTCTTTTACAATTTTCATATCTGGTTTATTTTTGTTTGCCATCTTTTAAATTATTTGTTTTTGTTGTTTTATTTTTAGGATTTGCTGTTTGAAATTCTTTATTAACATTACCACACTTATTACATACCATTGTATCTAAAGGTAATAATCTATCTTTACCATCTGGAGATACAAATCTGCTTACCTTCCTTAAGAAGAATGCAGGCTGAAAAATATTATTTCCACAATCATCACAAACAATTTCCGTTGTTGACTCAATATCAACATTCATTTTTTGCCCTTCCATATTAATTATATAGATTTATTTTTATTTGTTTTAACTTTATTGATTTCATTTAATTTATATTCTGAATCTATCCAATTGCTACTTACATAATCCCATAATGACTGAGTAGGATGATCTGGTAATTTAGGATGATTTTGATTTTTAGCCCACCTCTTAGCTTTTGTAAAACCTTTTGTTGAATATGGAAAAGGTCCATGATGAATAGGTGAAAACCAATTTCTTATTTTTCTGAATAATTTAAACATAATCTATTTATTATTATATACATTTACATGAAATAGTTTCAATTATTCTTTGCTTTTTTGACCAAGATATCCACTATGATGCCTTTGTGAATATGCTTTTTTGGTAAATTTAATTTTCTTTATTAATTCTACAATTAAAATATCTCCTATTACTTTCATTAATGTTGTGGATGTAGTTGGTGTTAAACCTAATGGGCATACTTCTTTTGTATTTCCAGTATGAATAGTTATATCAGATTTATTTGCCAAAATACTATCTTTATCACCTGTGATGCAAATAATGGCTATATGAGGATACATGTTTTTTGATAATTCAATTAATTCTAATATTTCTCTAGTTTTACCAGAATTAGATAAAAGAATAAGAATATCATTTTGTTGAAGTATACCTAAATCTCCATGTTGAGCTTCACTAGGATGTAAATAGACAGAAGGTGTTCCTGTTGAATTAAGAGTAGATGAAATGTTTAATGCTATTTGACCAGCCTTTCCCATTCCTGATAATATAACTTTACCCTTAGATCCTACACCATGAACCTTTTGTTTTATTCTATTAACTGCTAATTCAAAAGAAAAGTTTACAGGAATATTTTTTATTTGTGTTGCTTCATATTCTAGTAATTCCTTAATTGATTCTTCCATTATCTCAATGATACCTTACCTTGTAAAACATCCATCCAATGATCACACATTTCATGCATCATAGATTCAAAAGTATATTCTGGTTTCCATTTTAAAGTTTCTCTAATCTTTGTTGAATCTCCTTTAAGATAAGGTAATTCTTCAGGTCTCATATATTTAGGATTTTGTGAAATGTAATCCTTATAGTCTAAGTCTAAATATTTAAATACCAATTCACACATTTCTCTAACTGAATGAGTTTCCATTGTTGATACTACAAAATCATCAGCCACATCATGATTTAACATTGCATGCATTGCTTTAACGTAATCTTTAGAATGACCCCAATCTCTGTAAGAATCCATATTACCTAATTCTAATTTATCTTCTAAACCTAATTTAATTTCACATGCACGTTTAACAACTTTATTAGTTACAAAGTTACTTCCTCTTCTTGGTGATTCATGATTAAATAAAATTCCGTTTACTGCATGTAGTTTATGAGCTCTTCTATAATGTCTTACTATATTATACCCAAATACTTTTGAACAACCGTAAGGAGATACTGGATTCATAATACTACTTTCTCTCTGAAAGCCATCATCCTCAACAGTTAAACCAAACATTTCAGAAGAAGATGCTTGATAGAATTTAGCATTAGGACATGCTCTTCGGTATGCCTCTAATATATTTAATACACCTACAGCATTTGTTTGAACTGTATATTGTGGTACATCAAAACTTATTCTTACATGACTCTGTGCTGCTATGTTATAAATTTCATCTGGTTGAATTTGCTCAAGTAATCTTTCTAAACTTCCTTGATCTGATAAATCACTGTAATGAGTTGTAAGTTGACCACTTTCATATGCAGTTGTTAACCTAGCAGATTGATTTTCTGATGTAGAATTTCTTCTTACAGTTCCATGAACTTCATATCCTAGTTCTAAAAGATATTCGGCAAGATAAGATCCATCTTGTCCATTAATTCCTGTTATAAATGCTTTTTTCATTTTCTTAATTTGTTATTTAGTTTGTAAATAAGGATCAACTCCTTCTTTTTTATTAAAGACTGCCATTTTTGTTAAATCTGGCCAATCTGCGATAGTCCATTGTCTTGGTTTTTGTTTTACTGCTTCATCAAAATAATCTAAACCTAACTGAGCAGTTTCAGGTGTCATATAATAATGGTACCCATATGTTTCAATATCTTGATCTCGCCACGGAACATCTGGTAACCTTCCATCATATGACATTTTCTTTAGTGCAATTGCATCTTCTTTATTATCACAAAGTATAGCTCCGCCTCTACCTAATGATAAATGCTTTTGAAATTGAAAACTCAAACACATAAAAGATCCTGGTATATAACTATCCTTTTTCCATAAAACAGCTGCATCATAAATAGGTTTAAGATGTTCATTTACTTTATAATAATCTTGCCACTCTTCATCTCTCCACTTTAGATTAATGTTTAATTTATTTGCAAGAAAAGGTACTGATATGTAAGTTCTTTTAGGAACAGTAATTGTAGTTATATTTTGATGTCTTAAACATAATTCTATACCATGAGTACATGCATCTAAACATACTACATAAGGTGCTCCAAAAAATTCAGCAAGTTGTTTTTCTAATTGTGTTACAGTCTCAAAGCTCATGTTATAAATTGTTTTATTATATATTATATAAGATAAATGATGATTGTTTATTATAAATTATACAGTGTGTTAATTTTAGTAGATAGTAAAGTAGCAACATTTGAAATTGCAGATATATCGGCTCTTAATAAAAAGTTACACATACTTAAAGTATAAATTTCTTTAATACATTCTTTACTTAAATTATATTTATGAAATTCTCTATTATTTCGCATCCTATCATTTTCATCAGTCTGAGGATCATCATCACTAGCCCTAAAAGCTTCATGATATATTATTGGTATACTTATATGTTTACTTACTTCCTCTATTGCTCTATGATCATCAGTTGCTATAAATAATTGTTCTATGTTTGGATTTTTATTTAAAATTTCCTGTATCCTAATTAAGTATTTAGATAAAGGAGATACCTTATGATGGTGTAACATATCGGTTAATCTTATCTGTACACCTAAAGTTATTTTATCTCTAAGGTTATTATTATAATAAGAATCTAATTCGTTCTGAAGATAATCTTTTAATTTAAAGTTGTTATTAAATCTATATTGCAAATCACTGTAATCAACTAAAGGAACCTTATTATAATTTAAGAATGCCTTCTCCGATTTATTAGTTACAATGTTATCTGTGTTAGGCTTTGCCATTTGATCATAATAATATTCCCAACAATTATGAGTATTAAATTTATTAAAATTGTCTTCAGTACATACACAAGAATTAGTTTCCATATCCACATATAAGTTATCATCTTTATTAGAAGATAACAAAGAATTGAGAGTTATAAAGATATTACCACCCATACCTACACCAGCAAATTTGTGAGCCGATGATACTTTGTGGAATTGTAAAATTTTATCCATTTATAGCAGGTTCTATGAATTGTTTAAAAATATAATCTTCAGCGCACAAAAGATCTTGTGCTCTATTATAATTATCTAAAATAGCAGCTTTCTTACTATTATATAAATCTACAGTTAAATCCTTAATATCAAAATCATCATCCATTATTATAATCCCATCAGTATTAAAAAAATCTCCAATGTTATCTATACCATAATAAACAGGAATAGTACCAGTCATAAAGCAATCAGTTAGCTTTTCAGTAAACATATTTGAATATGTTGCATTTTCCATTGCAATAGAAAAACAATAATCTTTTAAACCATCAGCTTTATCTTTTATAAAATTAAAACCGCTACCAAAATGATCAACTCCTAGTTTAGAATATTTTTCAATCATTTTTTGTCTATACTCATGTTCTTCACACATTACCTTATCAGATGCAATCATAGACACTAATTTACTTTTAGGATATATTTTACCTTCTGTTAAAAATGATTTACCAGAACATAATGTTAATTGAAAAATATCATCCATTTGGGCCAGCTCAGCATCATGTGTAAATACTTTAATAAATTTTTCTTTTAATTCTGGTATATTGTTTTTACACCACTCATAAAGAGAATGCTTTTCATCTTCGTATGATGGAGTACCATCTTCGAGAGTTATGTATTTTCGTTTATAATAATGCGACACTGTTTTAGATTCACAAAGCCATGCATATTCTTTAGTTTTTCTATAAATACTAGCAGTACGACCGATCATATATTTATCAATATGTATAGTTATATTAGCGCTTGCATAACCCTTTACCCATTCAACATATTTAGTAGGTAAACCTGTTGATGATATTGTATGCGTAAAGCCACCACCACCCATATTAATCTTTGTCTTTTTAATCATTACCTATTTCTAATCTTTTTGCATTTTCTTTAATTTTACTTCCGTCAATTACTTTTATTAACTTAGCAGGATTTCCTTTATATACACCCCAAGGAATAGTATCACCTATTAATAAACTACCAGCAGACAGTAAAACACCTTCTCTTAAAATAGATCCTGGTAAAACCATTGCATTACTTCCAACATTAGAAAATCTTTCCATTATTACTGGTTCAATGATTTGTCTTCCTTTAAATTCTTTAGGTATCATAGCTCCGAATAAACCACTACCATCAAACCTATCAGAACCGCAAACAATTCTTGCACCAGCCATTATGTTATTAAAACCATCACATTTAAATACACCAGTCTTTCCTCCAATTATTGTAACGTATGGTGCAATATGTACATAATCACCTATCGTTGCATTTACTGTACAATAAACACCTTTATCAATAGCAACATGATTACCTATCTTTGGTTTTATTCTAAACTCTGCATCCTTATGTATAAAAATATCTTTATTATTCATATCCTAATTCTTTAGCGTGTTTTAAAATTATTTCTTTATCTCGTTTCTTAATTGGTTTTGCAGGACTACCAACATAAATAGTCCAAGGCTCCAAGTCTTTGGTTGCTAATGAATTCGCGCCTAAGACAGCACCTTCACCAAAGGTTACACCAGGCATAATACAGCAATTAACTCCACAACCAGAATATTTTTCAAATGTAATATCAGCAAAAACAACCTTTCGATATTTAGCAGGAATAGTTGGTCCTACTAAACCTCCACCAGTATAATCTTCACTACCTGCTACGATCTTTGTACCTGCTGCACAAAATGAAAAATCTTTAAATGTAACAGTTGTATTCTTCCCTCCTACACTTACTACATAAGGTGCAATATGAACATAATCACCTATATCTATTTTAGTAGAAAACTGAACTCCTTTATCTATAGCAACATGATTACCTATTTTGCTACCTTCTTTTTGTTTTATCCATACATCTTCATGAATGTAAACATCTTCTCCTATTTTCATAAAAATGTTTTGTCTAATTTTTGCCCTTCATAAGGTCCTGTTTTATATTCATAGACCAAAGTATCATCTTCCATTATTTCATAGTTATGACCACCTTCTAATGTAAATGATGCATCACCTGGATTTAATATTGGTGTTGCAATAATCTGATCATCGATATCATAAAAGATACACTTAACGCTACCTCTTATAACTATCCATGATTCTTGTGCAATTACATCTCTAGTTCGGTTTTTCCAAATATGCTTATGCGGTTTAAATGTTTTACCCTTTTCCATTTTTAATGTAGAGCATTGAATAAATTGTTCTTCAGGTATTAAATCAACCCTAGGTTCTGTTATTTCATCTACTCTTTGTATTAGATGTAATAGCTTAGTAGGATCAACTTTTGAATATATTTTTTCCATAATTTATTATTATATGTTTGTTTTTATTGTTTGTTTAATGTGGATATGTTATAACTTTTTATAATTGTATCAGAAAAAACTAAAGATGCATTAGCTACATTGCTAGTTCTATGTAAAAGATATTTACATTTACTTAACATCATCATATCTAAAAACCCATGTTCCCAAAATTCTTTACTTTCATGATTTCTTCGTTGCAGCTTATATGAATTTTCAGATTCTTTTTCACATCTAGTTAAATAATCAATAAATTTAATTCTATTACTATATTTATCTACTAGTTTTTTTATTGATTCATTATTGTCAGATGCTACAAATATTGTCTTAATCTCTTTATGTTCTTTTAATATTAAATCAATCCTTTTTTCAAACTCCTTAAAATTAAGAATACCATACTCTGGGTGAATTTTATCCATGTCTGTTAATCTAATATGAACACCTAATGCATTATTGAAATCTATTTTATCTTCTTCATTTTTAATAAGCATTTTCATTCTCTTATTAAATTTTAATTTTTTAGCCAATTTTCTTAAAAATAAAATATCAGGTTGATCTGCTTTTACTTCTACATTAAGTTTGGAATTTTCATTGGAGCCTGGTCCTGTAAAACCTTCTATGCGTTTATAATCTTCAGTTCTCTTAGGTTGATCAAAAATAAAATCAATCATATTTAAATCTTCAGGATTATAAGAGGATTCCATTTTATCAATCTTTACATATTCTTTTAATCCATTATCAAAAGTCCATGCTAAGTTTTGTTGAAAAAATATATTTTTAATATTTTCTCCATCGGTTTTAATTGCATCTTCTAACCATTTCATATTGTAAATCATTCCCATGACTAAAGAAAATATACCACCGGCTGCTACATAGATATGTTTTTTCATTTTAAATGTTTTGTATTATTTTCAAATTTTGTTATCATCCAACTATAATCAATAACTTGGTTATGTATATCACTAAAGCTATTTTCTTGTATAGCAGTTATAGGATATGTGCAATATGCATTTCCATTTTCTTGGCCATTTTCTGCTAACCATACATCTATTATTTCAATTACCTTTTTATCATATCCTTCTATAAGCTTATCATAAAATCTTTCATGATATGCAATAGCGTGAGTTGCAAAACCTTCTTTTAATTTTAAAAGATTAGAATTTACTTTTACTAAAGGAGTATGAGTATTGGTACCTAAGTAAAACAAATCCCATTCATGTTCTTTTAATTGTTCGATTGAATGATTAAAGTATTTATGATTAACAAACTTAACATCGTCCTCAAGTACTAACACGGATTTCCATCCATTGGCTTTTGCCATTTTTATTATACTTATATGAGAAGCAATACAACCATATTCACCTATTTTTATTTTTTTACCGTCACTTATATACCATTCGTACTCAGCCTGTGGTCTTTGTACTGCAGGAAATCTTTCGACTAAATCTAATATATTAAGTTCTTTAAAAATATCATTACATTTTTGTAACCTATCAGCACGCTTTTCTAAATTTATTAAAAATACTTTATCAAAATATTCAAATCCTTTTCTCATGTTTATAATTTTTTAAATTCTGCTGCTATATGATTAATAAATTCTAGCTTATTACTAGATTGCATGTTTCTAAACTCGCTCCAAATTTCTTCCATTTTAGGTTTTTCTGGATTAGACCCTCCCATATAAGCATGATACATATGATAAGCTTCTATAACTGGATCATTACAGCCTTCAATACCTGTTACTAATTGTAGCTTATGAAAAAAGAATGCATCTTCTGGTGAGTAGCTATGAAAGAATTCAGCATCATAACCACCAACGGCTTTAAAACTATTAGCATTTATAAAAATAGAACCACCAGGTGCACCTGGATTAGAATGAGGAGGATTAATACCAGGTGTAAGTGAATCTATTAATACTACACCATTAATTATTTGATCACTCATTGTTTGATCCATTACTAATATTCTTCGATATGCAAATGTTTGCAATGCGCACCCATCATGAACTCTATTAAGATTTTTAAAAATATCAATAAAATAAGATGGTGTCATTAATAAATCTATATCATGAAAAAGATAATACTTAGATGAATTACTGTAGAGTGAACCAACATTCATTGCCAAACATTTATTAAAAGGTTCTGTTGTAGATTTCTTTATCCAAATATAATTAGTATTACTTTCTTCACATAATAATTTATGCTTAGGGGTATCACTATGCTCAACAAATGTAATAGAATAACTTTTTTCTGAATGTTTTATAATTGCATCCTTTAAATGTTTAACTAATGGTGCATGAAAAGATTCCCTGTTCATAACAGGTATAATAATAGAAACATCTACAGGATTAATATCCTTTAAATAAAATTCACAATTTTTCTTTACCTGTGAATAATCTATTCTTTTTTGTGTATAGAGATTAATTAAATGGTTATCCATGAATCTGGTATAATGTTATTAGCTGGTTCGTTTTTGCTAAACCATTGCTTAGGTCCAGCTATTTTTCTATTTGGTTTATTATTTAAATAAGCACCCCACCATGAAAATGAAGAGCTTGAAATTATATTATGTGTACATTTAGATTGTAGGTAAAGTTCTACATAATCCTTTTCATTTTCTATAAAAATAAATTTATCTCCAATAAAGTTTTTCTTACACCATTCTATATCATCACTAAATATTAAATATTTATTTACATCACCAATAGCAGCTATGCCTTTATTAAAATAATCCATTTCCCTAGCTACATGCAAATCATATTTTAAATAATCACCTCGCCTTACATGAATTGAACATGTTGTATTATTAAATAAGTTATCATACCTTTTGAGTTTATCTTTTACAAAATCAGATGGCTGAAACAAATCTAAAATAAAATCTCTATTAGGAAAGTATTTTTCTGACTGAAAAAAACCATCATATAAAACATTATCCTTAACTACAAAACCTTCAAAGTGAAAAGGTACATCTATTTTATTATTAGGAGGATTATTTATTCTATTCCAATTAAATTTTTTAAATATCTTTTGATACTCAAATGCATGCTGTAAATCAGGATTATGATGAATATTTCCATTTAAATGATTAAAGTTTTGCTCTACGTTCCAATATCCAGTTTGAAAATTATTTGCCTTACCTTCATATTCAACAAAAGCAATCTGAAACATCATATTCCCAATGCCTCCTTTTAATCTACATGTTATCATTATTCTTTTATTTTTTAATATTATCTTCTCTCATCATAATGGAATAATCTCTATTGCCATTTTGTACATTACTAAAACTTCTTCTTTGCCATGCCATTGGTGGATGAAATGCATATGAATTAATTAATGGCTGGACCCTTGAAGCTAAATATGTATCTACTGCCGTATAAAAGTTAGGTTCATTTTCTAAAATTGTATTAATAGCTAAATCATAACAAGTATCTTTTATAGCATAACATGTTGTGGTTATTAATCTTTTACAACCTAATACATTTGCTGCTACTTTATCAGGAATATATTGACCACCTCTTGTTTCATGTATTCCTCCTAAATATAAAAGATCCCAATCATTAGGTACTTGTTTAACTTGTTGACTAAATATACTTTGTAAGTTATCAACAAAATCACAATCATCTTCAATTATTAAAACATTTTTCCAATTATTAGCTTTTGCTAGTTTCCATACATTAATATGACTCGCCATGCAACCAGCAGCACCTGGCCATGATTCTGGTTTAATATGATTCATTTTATCTTTACCAGGGGTATGGACCCAACCCATAGGATTGTTTGCTATCGCATCATATCTTTCTACTGCTATACCTGCCCTTTGGCATTGGTGAGATACTTCTTTCCACCTATCAGCTCTATGCTTTAAATTTATACATATAATTTTATCAAAATAACTATTAATCATATTATTGGTTTAATGTATTAACATCGTTTTTAAATCTCCTGCTTGCCTGGAAATGTTCTATTATAGGATCAGCTGTTGGATATATATGTTTCATACTATCAAATATAAAAGTATATTCTGGTGGAAGATTCTTTACTGCAAAGGTAGGATCTTCTCCTTTTATTGTATTAATCACAGTATCTAAATTCCACTGCTCCATCCTAGTTGATGCATTGCCTTCATTTATATTAATGTCTCTCCATAATCTACATAATCGTTGTGTCTTGTGATTATTCTCCATATAAATAGTACCACTTAAACATTCATTTTTTCTCCATTTAAAATCTTGCCATCTTACTGCAATATCACAATTATAATTATTAAATAGAATAGGCATCTTGTGAAGTACTGCATCGCAGTCAACATATAATAATCTGTGGTTTGGATATTTAATAAGCATATCTAACATAAAGCTAGCTTTAAATCTAGTATTGGCTTGCCAATTACCTAAAGTATTTACACCTATTATATCTTTTTCTAATCCTAACCTATTTAAGGATTGAATTAAATTCTGAGCCTCTTGTTCATATGGAGTGTTAACTGTATAATAACCTACCACCATTAAATCTTTTGGTGCATTAACTGGTATTTTACTATTAGGTATTACATTTATTGTTTTATTGTTAGTATGATCTTGGCTAATTATATCATAAAAAGATTCTGTTTTAATAAAAGGAGATTCAGCTAAAGTACTTTGTGAAGATAAGTTTATAATTTCTTGAGATCCTTTATGAGATTCTAATGCAGAAAAAAGAATTCTTTTATAATTACCAACACTTTTTCTAAATTGTATTTTATCAAATTCTGTGTATGCTTGGTGGAAATGTGTATGTGCACCATCTGATAAATCAAATCCTAATAAGTATATTTTTTTATAACCTAAGAGTAATGCTAATTGAATACCACAATGTCCACTATTGGATCCACTAGCAAAACCAACTACATCATTACTAAAACCTTCTATATTATTTGATTCTATAATGCCATTACATTTATGGAGATCTTCATACTCAAGCCCTCTTGTATCTGTAATCATACCATCTTTTAATTCCATATAAGGATGAGTCATATTAGCTACAAAATATACATGCTGTGTTTTTTGTCTAATCGATTCAATTGGTAATGTTCCTTTTGCAAAGTATGAATAATCTGTGGTTATAAAATATTTTGGGTTTTGGATGTATTCAACAGTTTTATTAATTGCAATAGTATCAAAGCCTGATAATAAATTAAAATCAAATCCACTCAACGAAGGACCTCCACCTACAACAAAACATATGTCATTAGTTATTGCTGGTAACTGATGAGCTTGTAAAAAAGAAATTGGAACTGGTAATGGAACTAATAAAGGATCCCTCCTAATTCTTTGTGAATGATTTGTAACTTTACTATGAGTCCCATCAGCTCTAACAGTTACTCTAGGAAATTGTTTCTTTTGATCACCATAAGATTGTGGTTCATGAACAATTCTTTTTATACTTCTTCTACTTATCATTTTAAAATGTTATTTTATTATTATACAACGTAGAATATAAACTTGTCTTTTCAGGATTACGATATCGTTTAAAAAATAAATTCTCCTTAGGTCCATCATGATCAGTAACATGTAAATGCCCTAATGGATTTCTACTTTTTGTTGAGCTTTGGAAAAAGTCAAAACCTATTAAATCTAATTGTAAAAAATCACATTGAGTATTAAAGAAATTAAAAGTACTAATTCCAGTAGAAGGTTTAGTAGAACCTAAATTAGATTTAAGAGTATGGTATATTGATGGATCTATATTATAGGAATTAAAATAAGATAATTTATCACTCCATATAATTGGACTTAAAATGTAATCTACTTTATTATCTTTAACAATATTACCTACTCTATCTGCAGACTTAATACCCATAGAAAGTATATTTGTTTTACTTCCTATAGAATCTTTATAATCTTGTGTTTGTAAATAACCGCTATTAATTCTTACTACAATATCATAAGCATCTATTAATTCTCCATGATTACTTTGGAGTAAACCAGATGAATTACCTACTATAATAATTTTCTTTCCTTTGCAATATTGTTTTATGCTTTCTAAGGATACCATTTTAATACGATTTGTATTATATATTAAACTAAAAAAGACCCCATAAATGGGGCCTTTTAATTACTTGTGTAAATTAATTACTCTCCAACTTTAGTCATTACTGGTTCTGCTGGTGTATCTCCATTTACAATAGGATCAGACTCAGTTCCTTCTTCTCCTTCTGGAGTTGGTGGAACGAATATTTTAATAGCTTTTGAAATAATCTCAGCATCTTCTAATGTATACGCGCCTTTTCCTTGTGCTATCCTAACAGCTTGAATTAAAACATTTAATGCTTGCTGACCAGTAAAATCACCTGTTGGGTTTACTTCTTCTGGGTTTTGGTTTTCTTGATTGTTATCCATGTTAACGTGTTTTGATTTTATTTTAAAATATTTATTATTATATATCGTAATTTCTATTTAGTTTCACTTTACATCTATAAAACTTTCAGTATCTTCTTTAATAGGTAATGTTAATGTTAACACACCATTTTCAACCTTTGCTTTAATCTTTTTTGTATTAACATCCTTTGGTAAAGTAAAGAGTTTATCAAATGAACCTAACCATATATTATCTTCGTTAGTAGAAATAATGCTTAATTCACCTTTTACCATTTTAACCTTTAGGTCTTCTTTAGTAAATCCTGGAACTGCCATTTCTAATGTCCAATCTTTTTCGTTTTTAATACAATGATATCCTTTAGATGGTTTAGTAAAGAAATTTTCAAAATCATCCCAAAAAGGATCTTTTAATAAATTATCAATATTATCATTAATTCTTCTTGCTTGTGCAACGGGTTTAAATCCGTTTAAAAATGTGTACATATTATTTAGTTTTTTATTAAAATAAAGATTCGTTTCCTTATTTAATATATTATACTGAAAAAACCGTGCAACAATGAGATTTCTGACATATTGTCTACTTTTTTACTTTTGCTATGTCAAGATGACCTTTTTTTACCACCATGATATTCATAACCATGACCTTCTGTTATTAATGTTTGATTAACATCCCACTGAACACCATCAGCATCCATAACATAAATCTGACCTAATATTCTACCATATTTACCTACACCCTCAGACTTAATTCTAAACATTCCTGGTTTACTACTGACTTCATTTAATAAGACCTTTAATCTCTCTTTAGCAGCTAGTCCCTTTTTCTTTTCATCTAAATCTCTAGTTCTGCTTTCCCATGTATCTATACCAGAAAACCTAATTCTTTTAAAAATCCAAATGTCAAAACCAACATCTATCATTGCATCAATAGTGTCACCATCTATAACCCTATCAAGTTTTCCTCTGTAAATATATTTGTTCATGTTTTCTTTTATTTTTATTAGCTAAAGTCTATGTATTCAACCTTAACTTCTTTACCTTCTTCAATAGCCTTAGCTATTTGTGGATATACTCTTTTATAAGCTGTTGTAGATGATCCAATAAATCCTTCCTTAGTTATATTTTGTTGAGAAGTATCTCCTAACAGAAGACAACCTGATGTATGTTCATCAGTGTTACCAGTATGCCAAAGAATATATTTAAATCCAGGTACATCTTGTACATGAATCATTCCTTTATGCATTGACCCATATCTTTTATCGTATTTTGAATTAAATCCTCCTTCGGTTCTTAACTTTAAAGTATATGTTCCTTTTGGTATTCTGGTTTCATGCATTACTTTTACTTCCCTATACTCATCCTCAAGGGTAAAACATAAAAACTTTCTACAATTATCTGTTACATCAAATAACATACCTAATGTAGAATCACTATGTGAGCTAAATCTTAATACTTCTAATTTCATTTTAATTTTTTATTTTACTAATTCTAATAGTTGAGCTAAAGTTTGTGTACCTAATTTTCTCTCTATTTGCTCGCCATCCTTTAAAACAATAAAGCATGGGATACTACGTACCCCATACTTTTGTGCTATATCAGATTCAGAATCAACATTTACCTTTTGAACAGTAACAGAAGACTTTTCTTTAAATTCTTCTACTATTGATTTCATTGCTTTACAAGGACCACACCAATCAGCTGAAAATTGAATAAGTACTGTTCCTTTTTTTTGAATCTCCATAATTTTAATTTAGTTATTTATTCTTAGATTTTGTTCTTTTATAATTTTCTTCTTCATAGACTTCAATTAAATCATCTACAATTGGATCTCTGTGATTATGTAATAATGTAAGAGAAGATAGATTTTTTATTTTAGATGATTGGTTGTACAAAAATCTAAAACCTGATTCGCTCTTACCTTTTAAATCAACTTGACCATCATCACCACATATAATCATCTTAGATCTTAAACCAACCCTGGTTACAATCATTTCCATTTGATCATTAGTTACGTTTTGAGCCTCGTCAACTATAACACAACTATCAACAAAGGTTCGGCCTCTCATAAATGAAACTGGTACAATTTCTATTTGTCCACTTTCTATATAAGGTTGTACTCTATCTTTTCCATATAAACTATACATGTTTTGATAAATTGGTTGTACCCATGGATCCATCTTGGCATGTAAATCACCAGGTAAAAATCCAATTTCTTCTTTTGAAACTGTTGGTCTTGTTATAATTATCTTTTCATAATTTCTTCTAAATAATCCATCTAAAGCAACTTGGCATGCTAATAGTGTTTTTCCAGATCCAGCCTTACCTGCTAATAATGTAATTGTGTTTGTTAATATTACATCCTTTGCTAGTTTCTGTTCTTCATTTAGTTTTAATTTAAATGTTATTGGATTTTTAGGTTTTCTCTTTTCACGGAAAACTTCATCATCGTAAGTATGTGCAGGCATATTCTTATTTTATTTTTAACCTTTCAACAGGTTATGCTAAAAGATTATGATTTTATCCCCTTACAAAAGGTCTTGAAGTCAATGCTGGCTTCACTACTTTATTAGAAGGTGATACATTGCTTGTTGGTATCACTATAGGATCTCCAACGGGGGTAATATGCGCTGCTTGAATTGGCTCTTCTACAATATCGGCAACTGCATTATCAGTATTAACTGTCTCAGGTGCGATTTGTACTTCTCCAATTGTTGCAGGAAAGTGTTTTTCTGAATTTTTTAGAATATCAATATCTGCTGACGGTTCAGTTATGGTTTCTTTAATTAAAACTTCATCACTAACATATGCAGTTGGTTGATTAGCATCAGTATCTTCAGGTCTAATATAATCAACTAATGATTTAATAAATCCTAATGCAATCAGAGGTAGTATAGCACCACTCACTATTGCTAAAATTCTTTTTTGGTATATTGGTTCTGCCTCTTCTAATCCAAATAATTCAATCCATCCCATATAGTTTTCTAAATTAATAAAAGCATGAAATGAGTTTGCCATCATTTGAAATGAAGTTAATAATAAAAATAAACCCCAAACCATTGTTTTGTTTGTTTTATCTAAAATAATAATAGCAGCAAGAGAAGCGGCTGCTCCTATTTCAAATCCGATTGCTAATGACCATGACATTAAACCATCATGGCTTAAGTCAAAAAATGCAACGGAGTTTATCATTGATATTGTAGCTACTAAGAAGTAAAGGCTACAGAATATACTGATAATTGAAATGTGTAATAATCTTTCTTTTAATGTATTCATAATGTTAAAGCTTTTTAAGAACAGCCATCAGCACAACCATTTGTGTGAATTCGTGATGGTGTTATTCTAGCAACCTGTAAACAAGGTATACCAGATGTTTCCGATGTACCAGCGGTTGTTAATTCGGTTAATAAAATTTCGGCAAATATACCACTTGGGCTTGTTTTGGTACAGGCAGGATCTAAACATAATCTAACCAGACCTTTATTAACAATTTTTTGTGCTGAGTTTGTATATTGTAAGATGGTCATTAATAATCCTTTACACCCAGTAGGAATAGCTGGCCACCAAAAATTAGCTACTGTACAATCAAATTCATTATACAACATAATTTGAATTTCAGTATAAGTAGTTAAGTCGAGAGGTAATCCTGCTTTATCAAAAAACTGTATATCAATACAGCCATTAGTTCCTTGCATTATTACAAGAACACAATCAACTTGAGCGATAATTCTACCACATAAAGTTAATGCACATTTTGGATCTCCGTTTGCTGGTGTTGGTACTCCAGGTATTATAGGTGTATTAGCCACATTTAGTTATCTTTTTCTTCTAGTGCATTGATAGAAATTCTTTCTTTATCAGAAATTTCTTCAATTCTTAGAGTTTTCCAAGCCGGTACTTCTTTAATAAGTTTAATCATTTCGGCTTCATTAATTAATTGTGAAGCTAATGTATCAATCTCAGCATTCATTATTCGTTGTTCTTTTTTAATTAATCCTACCTCAGAATCAATACTGCATGATTTAAAATAAGATAATAGTAATAATACGATAATTACCTTAATACCATGATCTGCAAAAAATTTGTTAAATGTATTCATTTGTTTATTATTTAAATTGTTGTTTTGGTTTTGCTGTGAGTTTCTCCCCTGCTGGAGCTCTGTGATAAACTTGAGTTGACCAGGGGTCCTTATCGGCACATTGGCAAGATGAGATATGCTCCCCGCACCTGGCGCAATCTTCTGAAACATCCTTGAGTTCATCTTCTATTTCTTTTTCTAATTTCTTATCTATTCCGCTATGATCACCTTCTTTATGATCTTTTTCTATTTTATCTCCAGCCTTCTCATGAGATTTATCTCTAACTTCTAAAAGAAAATCTGCGTACGTTCTTATAAACATTGAAATTTGATTTTTTTTATATATTCGGTTCAAGTATGTACTTCTTATGAAATTCTTTTACCAACCCTAAAAACATTTTGCCATATTTAGTTATATCATCAAATGTCATTTCAAAAACTTGTGGAAAACCATCAGCTTCATTACTTATCCAAATTTCGCCACCTTGTGGTTTTCTGTTATGCATTTCCCAATATGCTAATGAGTATGCTGCAATTTGCATTTTATAATTTTCTATCCAATCTTCTCTTTTTGCTTTTTTAGATGATTTAAAATCTAAGATCACTAGATGCCCTTTTTCATTTTCATAAATAATATCTACCCTACCTGCATAACCTCCCATCTGAGGTGAGAATAAGGTATCCTCAATAGACACTACATTGGCAATGCGATCAAAACATTTACCATTATAAAAATTAAAGAATAATTTTCTTCCTATATTTGTTTCTTCTTCAGTAAAACCATTTTCTTTTACAAATGGACCAATAAGAGTTTGTGCATCGATTAATCTTTCTCTAATAGTTTCCTTTGTAGATCCTAAAAAGTATTCACAAAATTGATGCATTACAGTTCCACGATTTGATGAGAACTTAGATATGGCATCAGCCTTTTCATTACCTACTCTTTTTCTCCATGCATCAATACCAGACTTATCAGTCATTGCACCTAAAATTGTTGTTACTGATGGATATTTTTTACCTAATCCAATATTATAGTATCTTTTACCATTTATTGTTTCAGTTGTTGCTAATGATTGTTCTGTAGACATAATCTGTTTATTATTATATGTAAAAATGTAATAAAGTTTAAGACAAAAAAACCGGTAACAATTAAGCTACCGGTTTTAATAAGTAATATGTTATTAGAATTTCATTCCGAAACCTAACATCATGTTTGTTGTTTTTTCACCTGAGTGATAAACAAGTTTTGGTTCTACAAATATTCCTTTATGAACTGTGAACATTTTACCTAAACCTAATGAAAGGTTATCAGTATCAAATTCTGGCATAGCTGCATACAAGAAAATATCTTGTCCTGCTACTGTCATAAAATATCTAGCATGTATATCAATTGCTAAATCTTGAGAAGAGTCAGCTTGTGATACAGCTAATCCAACCATTACTTTATTAGATACTGCGTATCCTAAAGTTGGTTCTACTGACAAATCAGTCCAAGCAACGTTTGCAACGTCTCCTGTACCTACATACCAGTCTCCTTTTACATTTTGAGCTGTTGTGGATAATACCATTCCAACTACTAATGCTAAACTTAAAATTAATTTATTCATCTTTTAAAATTTTTTTTATTATTATTTAATATTCGGGAATTATTCCCTAACATAGAAAACTATTTCCTATGTATGTTGTTAGCCTTTCGGCTCTAAAAAATCCTGTTCTTCTTCTTTCGTTGCATAACCTAAATCTCTCTTGCATACTGAACAATATCTTTTAATAGATTTGTCTCCATTAAAGTTTATGATCACTCCTTCTTTATGACCACAGCTTGTTTGAATAATTTCTTTTTCTTTTTCTAATTCTTTTAATTTATTTTCAATTTTGTTAACATTATTTAAAATACTAGGGTTATCATCTCGTTCCATATTTCTGATATTTTTTCACTGTAAGATTCTACAAATACATAGGCAATTCTTAAAAGAAATACCAGTATTAATGTCTTTGTTAAAGATATAATTAATGGCCATGTTTTAAAATATTCTCTGTCAGGAGATAATACTAAAAGAAATGAATCTGAATCTGGTATAGGTTCAAATTCTGGTGATACATAATCAGCTATTCCTAATTCTAAGAATAATTTATCATGTTCTCTTAATTGCATTAACACGTATCCTTCTTGAGAGACTGGAGTATTTGCTACTTCTTCTGGTAAATTAATAACAGTATAGATTCTACCTACCCAATCAACTCGGAACCCTTTTTCTAAAAGTTTTACCTGGGCTCCTTTAGCAATCTTTTTAATTTTATTCCAGATTACTAATTCTTTATATAATTTTAATATGTACATGGTTTTGTTTGTTAGTTATGTATTTATGCTTCTGAAAATACTTTCATACTTTCTAGTTGTTTTCTGACTATTTTCCTTCCTCTAAAAATCCTGTTCTTAACAGTTTGTAAGTTTATGCCTTTTTCGCTATCAGACATAATGTCTAAAATATCATTATAAGATTTTTTATTTAAGAATCTTTCTTCCATAAATCTTTTATACATTGGAGGTAAAGCCTTTATTGCTTCTGTTGTTAATCTTACCTTTTCAACTAAAAGATGTTCAGCTGCCCAGTAATCATCTTCAGTAGACCACGGCATTCCATTATTAGGTTCTGCGTTAGGTAATAAAAATGTTGGTGGATCAATACCTTTATCAGTAAATGCATTCATACTTACTTTTCTATTTCTATATCTAATCCAACCTATGCATTCATTATAAGCAATACGATATGCCCACGTTGTAATTTGATAATCTTCATTATATTGATCAATTTTTAAATACACTGTAGTTAAAGTTGTAGATACAATATCTTCAGTAACATTAGGATCTTTTACAATATTATTTACATATGATCTTAAGCCTGGTCTCATCTTAGCATATAGTTCATTATAAACACTTTCTTTTCTTGTCTTTTTAAACTCTAATGCAAGTTCTTTGTAC
>Ga0308013_10000190_pt1 | contig 35970 bp, 23 predicted proteins | sample Neamet181_FD_203131 | JGI IMG/M metagenome (GOLD analysis project Ga0308013, IMG submission 203131) | Marine microbial communities from water near the shore, Antarctic Ocean - #181 | ecosystem: Environmental > Aquatic > Marine > Unclassified | place: Southern Ocean | collected 2014-07-25
TACACGAGTGACTTCTCTACTTGTCGATGTCGAGAATTCGCCTCCACAGTCGGTTATTGACACACCAATTTCAACTCAAACCTATGATTCTGCAGAACTCATTTGGTTCTCTGCAAATTCTTCAGGCGATTATGATTCTGCTTGTTCTACCTTCCCTGATGAAGGAGATTGGCACTGCGCAGAGGCAGAACCATACAGCGGCTCTGAGCATCTTCTTCAGTATTGGAGCAGTGATTTGGATGGTCGCTTGACTCCTGAAGGAGAGGATTGGCTCATTTTCGCAGGACGTTTGAGTGCTGGTATACATACGATAACTTTTAGCCTTGATGATGGCATTCACGAGCCAGTCGATGCGTCTCGCACAATTGAAGTTCTTCCATCAGCACCTCAATTAGTTCTTCTTACACCTGAAGATGGAGCCGTATTCTCCTCCAGTTATCTCATACAATGGGATGCTCGTCAATCGATTGATTACGATGATGATAATTTCACCATGACGATTCGCAGTGACCTGCTTAACGAACCCTTGTTGAGCGATGTCACGACTTCTCAAGTGCATTCTTCTACGCTTCCAGCGGGAGATCATACCATCAAAATCACGTTAACCGATGAGACTGGCAAAGAACAAATTTCATTCATCAGTCTTTCAGTTGGTCAATCGGACCCAATTGCTGTATTACTTCAACCGCAAAACTTGGCATCAATAGCACCGGGTGATTCGATAATTTTGGAAGAACAATCATCTGATGCAGATGGTGACATGCAAACGCGAGAATGGCGACGTTGGTTGGCAACAGGGAATTACGAAGTGATTTCGACCTTAAGCAGTGATACCATTCAATTGCCACCGGGTCAACACCACCTTTCACTCTTTGTTGAAGACAGTCGTGGGGCAGTTGATGAAGCCCATACCAATGTCACTGTTCAGTCGAGTCTTCCAAAGCTTTCCAATCTCACCTTCATGCCCGATACCCTCTTCGCACAACAGAAGAATATTTTCACTGTTCGTGTCATGATGAGCGACCCCGATGGGACGACTCAAAGCGTTCGGGCTACAGTTGTATTCAATGTTCAAAATTGGGCATTCAACCTCACTGATGATGATGGTGATGGTTACTGGGAAGGTTCGGTGGAAATGAACCCTGAAGCAGCAGGACGTCCGAACCTCAAGGTAATTGCAACCGATGGAACGGGAGCAGATCCAATGGTCGATATTCTCAGTATTACGCTGTATGTTGAAGAATCAGAAGGCGACGACAGAGTGGCGATGTTTATTATTGCAGGCTCTGGTTTTGTCGGTATTCTGGTGGTCATCGCCATGGTTGCATTACGTCGGCAGAAAAAGGCTGAACTTGCCATGATTGACACATGGGATTCTTTCGGAGGCTTCTCTTCCAAACCTACTGCTGGAAAAACATTGGTCAATCTCGAAGGTGGAGCAGTTGACGGTGCAGAAGAAGTTCTTGCAGAAGATGAAAGTATGGACCAACTGGAGGCGACTCCCTCTCAAGAATCACAAAGTGAGCAAAAACCTGTAGCGGGTATTGACTTAGATTGGGATGATGTTTGAGAAGAACAACTTCACAACTTCTTTCACTCGAATGAACCCAATCACTTCTTTTGTTCTGGTAAATCTTTGTTGGTTGAATCTGGATTTGAGTCGCGACCGCCCCATGGAGTGAGAGTTCGATGCAAGCCCACCCGTCGAGCGAAGAGGAACTTGAAGTTCTTCCACCCGTCGCCCCATGTGTGAATTTCTGCTTCCCCAACTCGAGGTCTATACGGAACCGAGATTTCTACAGCTTTGTCTTTTCCAAGGATTCTGCGAGCGAGAATTTTCATTTCTTCCGAAAGAGGCATTCCGTCATTGGTTGGACGCATGGCATCATTATTGAAAATCGATTTACGGAAAACCCACATTCCAGATTGGGAGTCTTTAACGCCATAACCAAACAAAAGCCGGGCTGTGAATGAGAGCGCCCAGTTACCGAAGCCATGGATTCCTGGCATCGAGCCATCTTCTGCCAATGAAAGGCGGTCACAGGTGATAAAATCGAGGTCATCATCAAGTAAACGCTTGACTAATGTAGGAACTAATTCAGCAGGATAGGTGCAATCTGCATCCATGGTGACGATGATATCGTTCTTTGCAACATCGAACCCGGTTCGGTATGCTCGACCGTAACCTTTCCTTTCCTCAAGGTGAACTCGAATTTTCTTTTCCAACGCAATCTCACGTGTTCGATCAGTAGAATTACCATCCACAATCATAATTTCTAGGTTTTTACACCAGCCACGCGGAATAGCATCGATTGTAGGCCCCAGTGCCTCCTCCTCATTTCGAGTCGGAAGAATCACTGTAACCGTTACAGGGAGTATATCGCCCATGAGGTTGCCACCTTGCTCACCTCCTTGAATGCATTGGGTTGAAACGTTGATTTTTTGATGGTGATGGAGGTGACATTGAAACCACAACAGCCTGTCCCACACACATGCACATCGCCATGGTATCAGGAGAATACCCTCCGCGTTGGGGTGGTATCGGTTCTGTGGTCTACCATTTAGCTGGCCATTTAGCGGCGCGTGGACATAATGTTAGTATCATCACTCGAACGCATAAAGGTCGTGCTCCACCTCAACAAGGAGTTTCGGTGATTGAAGTCCCTTGGCTCAAAGCACCAATGATGTTTACTCGTTCGTACGGGAAACATGCGTTACAGGCACTCAAAGTTCTTCATAACCGTGAACCAATCGATATCGTTCATACTTTATTACCACTGGTCAGTTGGACTAAAAAGGAATTTCGCATGGTTGAAGCGACCATCGCACCTGTCGTTTCTGCACTTAACGGCAGTTGGATTGGAGAACGTGAAGGCATGCGATTAGCAGCCAAACACCGTGAATCAGCAACATGGAAAAATCCCAATGATTTAGCCATACTCACCACTGCTAAATGGTACGCAAAATACGAACAAGCCGGGATTTCTGAATCATCGGTGTGTGTTGCAATCAGTGAATCGACCAAACAGGAATTTCAACGCTGGTATTCACCTCCTGAGCAGTGGAGATGTGAAACGATCTTGTATGGTGTTGACCATTTGGTATTTCGGCCTTTGAACGGCGATGATGAAGATGAACAATTGGAGCATGAAGCGCTTCGCAAAAAATACGATGCGGCTGATGAAGATGCTTTGTGTGGCCGAGCATCCAAGGAAACGCCGCTCTTACTTGCAGTCGGCCGATTAGTCGCCAGAAAAGGACACCGTACACTCCTGCGAGCCATGCCTGAAATTCTCAGTCGATTCCCAGGTGCGAGATTATGTATTATCGGAAGAGGGCATATGGCCAAAACTTTACTTCGTCAAGCAAATAAACTCGGCGTAGGTCATGCTGTATTCATTCGTCCAGGTATGTCGTTTGAAACATTGGCTCAACACTTTCGAAGTGCAGATTTAGTTGTCTATCCATCCTATTATGAAGGCCAAGGTCTAATCCCATTGGAAGCATTAGCAAGCGGAACACCCGTTGTAACCGTCGACCAACCGCCGCTTACCGAAATGATAGATACAACAGTTGGTGAATTATTTGAAACCGGAAACCCCAGTGATTTGGCAAATGCAGTGTGTCGTTCACTCGAAGATCCCGAGGGCCGAACTGCTCAAGCACAACGGGGCCGTGAACGTGTTCTCAACACCTATACTTATGAGCACAATGCCGAAGATTACGAAAAAATCTATCTTTCACTGCTTGATTCGTCGGATGATTGAACATCGCCAAGCGTAACCTCCAAAGCACAACGCTTCTACAACTTACCATGGCGAACAAAGCTCCTGATGCTATTTTGATCGCAGAAACAACCGTTTCTGCCGACAAATCAGGGGCGCGAGACCTCAATATGGCAGCAGGTGCAACCATTGCTGTCGCTTTTATCACTCTTCTTTTGGCGGCCATTTGGGGTCCTTCATTGTCGAACAATTTGAATCCAAATGAATCACAAGAATCGCTCCAAGGCGACCAAGTATACTTCACTTGGAATGAGCCTGAATACATGCCTCGCCATGAGGAATGCATCGACCTCGATAACGGTCAAGATGTTGGTTACGAAGGCTATGGCATCGGCTATGAGCCAAGTCTTTCAATCGACAGTCAAGGGAACTTATTCGTCACTGCTCACAAAGATTTGCGCTGGGGTGGAGAAGGAACCCCCTTCGGCCCTGTCTTAGGCGGATCTACTGATACATGGTATGCGTGTCAAGATGGGGACATGACAAGTTGGGATTATTGGGCATCTTGGTTTTGGATTTCAAATGATAACGGTGAAACTTGGGGCCATGGCGATAATTTTGAACCAACTCCTGGAACATTAGTAAATTCAGCGATAGGCTCAGTTACAGGTTCAGGTTCTGAATGCCTTGGCGATGAAGGCGATATTGCAGTCGATGCGAATGATGTCATTTACTATCTCGATACAACTTTGGAAGACAATTGGTGGCATATGTTTGAAGACGGTGGTAACACCTACATTTCTCCTTCAGTTTGTGAACGAATGCAAACAATGGCTGCTGATGACAGACCTTGGGTTGCAGCACAAGGCGATGGCATCATTCACTATCTTGGAAACTCAGGTGCATCACCCCCAGAATGTTCGGGAGACATTGGACGATACTGGTATTACCATTCCGAAAGCGGTCGCGCTCCCTTTTCCCAATGCTACGCAATGCCGGGTGGATGGTCTACTATTTCCAGCCAAAATAACGGCCCTTATGTCTTCGTCGCACAAGAAGACGCAGATTCAGATTCCGGAACAGTTCAAATTCGAATCAGTGATGATTACGGGCGAGGAACCGGACCAAGTCCGAGCGAAGGGACATGGCAAGCACCTGTCGAAGTCGGGCCACGTGAAGGCAATTGTCCCGAAGGATATCCTGTAGTCAACAATAACGAAGGCGGCATGGTAGTCGTAACATGGGCAGATTGTCCAAATGGTAACACTGGCGCTTGGGAAATGCGTATAGCAGTTTCATATGATAATGGAACTAATTTTACAACTTGGAACGCAACAGGTTTTGAAAAAGGTATGAATATGTATCCTTTCGTTTCTATCACTGAAGAACAGGTGGTTACCGTTGCTTTTTATGGTCTTGACTTTAACCAAAACAACAGCGAAGATGGCTATACTGCTGGTAAGGAATGGTATTTGTATGCTGCAGCTCTTCAATCACCGCAAGAAGGAGATGTTTGGGATTACAGAATCGTCGACCCAACTCCACTTCATACTGTAACTGCCTATGAGGAAAGTAGTGGCGATACCCATGCATTGCATGATTTCTTTGAAACCGTGGTTTCTCCAGATGGTTCTTGGATGGGAATTGCATATCAAGAAAACCTTGGCCTCCATCCGTTTGAAGAGAATGAAGAACAACGCTACATCAAATTCATTCGAGGCGATATGTCTTCAATGCACAGCATCGTTTCTGAGCCAGATGATTCCTCATTGGAGATGCCTCTCTTTTCAATCGGAGAATTGATACTGGCTGCTCGTAGTTGATGTATCATTTTTGATACCCATCGAATGTCATCTAAGAAGGCGCGGTATTGATAGGCACACCACCTGTTGGAGAACCATGCTCGCTAAGCGGTTGATGGCCATCTGCCTCGCCGCGATGATGGTTTCAATGATTCCACCGGCTTCCGCAGACGACACCCTCCAGAGTGCAAATCCTCTCACTGATGGCGTGACGTCGAACGGTTATGTCTGCGATCCTGACTGCGATGCAGCGGTCGACCAAGCCGATTTTTGGAAGATCGATGTCAAAAAAGGTGACATCATCCAAGTGTCTTTTTCAGGTTCGATGAACGGTGCTGCATGGTGGTGCCCAGGCGATGGATGGACTGGAACATTCTCCCTACTTAACGCCCAAGGGGGCACCATTATCGATACTTCTGCTGATGATACCGCCGCCTCAAAAGTGCTTTCTACAAATGTGAATGTAGCCGGTTATATTTATGTCAAAATCAATTCGGAAGATTCATTTTGTAACGACGGATTCGATTACACCCTTACGCCTTCAATTGACAAAGCAAACCGAGATTCCGATGAAGATGGATTCATCGATAATGAGGATGATTGCGCCTACACCGTTGGCACTTCAACCAATGACCGGAAAGGCTGCATTGATTCGGATTCTGACGGTTGGTCAGACCCAGATCCTGGATGGGGTTCACAGAATGGAGCGGATGCATTTGTCAGCGAAGTAACTCAATGGCTCGACAGCGATAACGACGGTTATGGTAACAATCTCGACGGACTCGAAGGTGACCATTGTCCATTCCGAAGAGGTTATTCGATTCAAGACCGATATGGCTGTCTTGATTCTGATGGCGATGGCTATTCGGATGAAGACCCCGGTGCTTTGGATGGTGTGACAGCATGGTACGCCCACCCACTCGGATTTGGCGATGCATTTTCTCTCGACCCAACGCAATGGAATGATACCGATGCAGATGGTTTCGGTGACAATTGGGAAGATGGTGATTGGAACCTTTCTCGTGCCGGCTGGGGAATTGGAACATGGTTGTTCAACACTTCTACTCCCGATGCCTGTCCTTTCATGACTGGAACTTCAACTGGTGACCGATATGGTTGTACCGATACGGATGGTGATGGTTTTTCTGATGGCGACCTCAATTGGACCCAAGTCAATGGATCTGATGCTTTTCCTCTCGAACCATCGCAATGGCAAGACCGTGACTTTGATGGTTGGGGTGATAACCAATCAGAAGGCGCCCTCTTGATTGATGACTTCCCCGATAACCCAACGCAGTGGGCAGATTCTGATGAAGATGGTTGGGGCGACAATCAATCCTATGGTGCTTCTCAAATCGATGATTTTCCATTCATAGACTCTCAATATCGAGATACCGATTCCGATGGTTATGGCGATAACATAGATGGTTTTGAAGGCGATATTTGCGTGTTTTCATCCGCTGAAGAAGTTGAATCAGGATGGATTTCTCACTACGACCGATTTGGTTGTAGAGATGTTGATGCCGATGGATACTCTGACCCGACCAATGATTGGATTGCTCACCCGAATGGGTTTGCTGATGCGTTTTCAAATGATGAGAGTCAATGGTATGATACCGATGACGATGGCTACGGCGACAACCAGGAATATTTTGATGGTCAAACACTCAAGTTTGCCTATCGCGGTGATGGTTGTAGAACTACAGAAGGGACTTCCACTTTTGACCGATGGGGATGTCCTGACAGTGATGGTGATGGTTGGTCAGATTCAACAAGTTCGTGGTTAGCAAGTCCCGCTGGTAAAGGCGATGCTTGGTCTATGGACGACACTCAATGGCATGACCTCGATGGTGACGGACGTGGAGATAACCCGCTTGGAACAACTGCAGACGTTTGCCCGAGCCAAGCAGGAACTTCCGTTGGCCCTTCTTCCGGCGGTGACAGATGGGGTTGCCCAGATACCGATGGTGATGGCTGGTCAGACCTCGGTGATGCATTCGTTCACGAACCGACCCAATCCAGAGACTCCGATGGTGACGGGTTTGGAGATTCCGAACACGGTAACCAAGGTGATGCCTGTCCTGAAGTTCGTGGCACTTCGATTCTTGACCGACTTGGCTGCCGTGATACAGATGGCGATGGTTGGTCTGATCCAACGGAAAGTTGGCAAGCCCATCCATACGGTTTAGCAGATTCGTTTCCGACCGAATCACTTCAATGGCGAGACACCGATGGAGATGGTTTCGGTGATGTGCCTTTGGGGGCTCTTCGAGACGACTGCCCTCACACATCGGGTATTTCCAAGCGTGATACACAAGGTTGTGTGGATTCAAATGGTGACGGTTGGTCCGATTCATACGGCGAGTTCTCAGCTGCAGTTGCGATCTTAGGAGAAGACCCAGCAGCTTCATGGCTGACCTATTTGGTGATTGGATTTGGTTTCATTATTGGAGCGACTTTTGCTCTTATCGTTCGCAAAGTCCGAGACCCTGAATTCGTTCAAGATGAGTTATTCGAATCAAAAGACTCGGCCAACTTAGATGCTCTTACGATGGATGTAGTGCCTGAAGCAATGATTCCGCTGGAGGATTTACCACCTCTTCCGATTCCTGCTGGAATGGTACTGGACCCTCAACACCCTATTCCAGAACAAGGAGGTGAAGTCAATGAGTAATTCAAAACGAATTTTGCCGTTGCTTCTTGTTTCACTTCTTCTTGGTTGCATCATTCTCCCCCTAGGTCTTGTTCAAGAGGTCCAAGCAGAATCCTCTACAGTTGAACAAGCGCTTGCTGCCGAAGGGTTGGCATTAGTGGCCTTACGTAACGATACAATGGACATGAATCAAGACGGTGAGCCTGATGCAATACGCGTGGTTGTAATTCTTAACTCATCTTCTGATTGGACTGAAATCGAATTACGATTATATGGAATTCACAAAGATAAGGAAGTTCGGCAAGAACAATACATGGCGTTTACTGGCCAATCCAATGCCAGTTTAGTCTATGATGCTTGGTCGGAGGGTACACATACTCTGCGACTTGAATTCATTAACCAAGACGGTGAAAAAATAACGACGCTTCATTTACCTACATACATTCTCAAGCCTGCTTTGAAAACTCCACAACTGATGCTTGATTTAGAAGCTCCAGATAGAATTGAAACGGGAGATGATTGCTCCATCAACCGTATATTTGCCGATGAAACTGGTCCTCGGTATGATGCATCAGGAATTCGGACTTTTTCCGGTGCTCCGTTCACAGTTCTTGATAATCAGACAATTTTGGACTGTTCACATTGGCCTGCAGGTGAATATACTCTCAAAGAATCCTATCGAAATGACTTGGGCCAAACCACAGAGTATTCGCTCAATCTTTCCATCTATAATCGACCGGCTCCAGCCTTCTCAATGACTGTCATCGGTAATGAAAATGTTACCGATAACCCATGTGAAATCACCATGACTTCAAACATGATTGGTGTTGATTTTTCAACCTTTGAGAAGATTTGGACTATTCAAGGTACAGTTCTTCCGGGTAACCGTAGCACGACCTATGATTGTACAATTCTACCTGCTGGAGTTCATTTGATTACATTGGAAGTGATCAATAACGAGAAAATACGAACGGTTCACGGGATCAATCTGGTCCGACTTCCAGGCATCGATATCTCTGAGGACGAAGCAGCCTCCCTTCCAAGCCGCTCTTTTGGCGAGGAGACCCCTACCAAATCTGTTGGTTGGTTCTCGATAGGAGTGCTTGGCCTCATCGTCTGCGTGGTCGTATTTATGCTCTTGATTCGAGTCAAAGATGAGACCGATGTTGGTACTCTGCATAACCTCGGACCTACGCCAATGATTCTTGCAGATGGCTCCCCTGATACTGAAGGCCTTCCAACAATGACCGATCATGAAGATGTGCTTTGGCGCCAACACCCAGACGGCACTACAGATTGGTGGGATAATCAACTTCGAATTTGGCACAAATGGTGAGGCCGATGATGTTATTGTTGCAATTTCTCATCATCAGCCCCCTGCTTTTTATTGGCATTAGTACTGTAATTTGGTTCATCAGAGTTCGCCCACGAAAGCCTCAACTCGATGCGAAATGGAATTCTGATTGCGAATTCTTGACAACCACGACTTCGGAGGGAAGTAAAATCACGTTTCGAAATGTTCGTGACTTTTTTTGGCGAACAACACGGGACCGCGATGAGGCTTGGGAAGATGAAGTGGTTGTTGATGTTGAAGAACTCAAGGATATTTGGTTCATCGTCGACCATTTTCACCCAATACACGGGATGGCACATACCTACCTCACCTTTGAATTCAATGATGGAACTTGCCTTTCTTTTTCGTTTGAAGCACGTCGAAGAATTAAGCAACGCTACCACCCTTGGGATGGACTTTGGCGAAATTATGAATTGTATCTCTTGGTTGGTTTTGAAAGGGATCTTACGGGATTGCGAACCAACGCACGGGGAAACAAGGATTACATGTTTCGAGCTATTACACCACCTGGAAAAGATAAGGACATACTCCTCAGAATGGCACAGAAGGCCAACCAACTTGCTGAAAGTCCGGAATGGTACCATTCATTCCTGACGACATGTAACACCTCAATCGTCCGTATGGTAAACCGAGTCACACCAGGGCGTGTGCCGTTTTTGTGGCGGAACTTTCTGCCGGGATATACACCCCGTGCTGCTCTTAAGTTGGGGCTGATTGAAGACTGGGGTGGATTGGAGGCTACACTTGAACAAGCCAGAATCGACCTCTTTGCTCAAAAATGGGATGGTGAAGGGAGTTATTCAGAAATGCTTCGTGAGCACTTACCCGCTTCAACGATCCAAAAAGAGCAATAATTGACCTGAAGTATATCCAATCTCTAAGCAATCATCTATCACTCGGTTGTGAAGTCCTTGGGTTCCCGGCCGTAATTCGTGGTCGATTAAATTCCATTTTGCTCCAGAGAGATTTAGGCCTTTAACGGTACCAATCGAGAACAATGAGAAGGAAGTATTTTTTTCTATAGAGCGATTCTTGTAGCCTGACTTCCCAAGTAATTCGATGGTCGATTTCGTCGTGTGCAATCGGGTATTCGAAGGCACCTCGCACAGTGCCAATATCGCTGCAAATTGGTGAGCGATATCTCCACCTTCAATTCCAAAAATTTCGATTTTGGTAGCACCTTGGTCGACTGACCATGTTATGGCTTTGACAAGATCATTGTTCTCCTGTCCGTCTTGATGAATAAATTGGAGCTCCAATTGTTGCAGAAGTTTTACACGTAATTCATCAGAAATACTGTCCATGTCACCGATGACAGTATCGATTGAGATATTATGTTCAAGGCATTGGTGGGCAGCGCCATCACATGCAATGATGTGTGTTGCTTCTTGAATCAATGGTTTCCAAAGAATCTCTTCCGGCCAAAGGCCATTGGCTACGATAAGGTAGGTCTTTGCCGCCATAATACTGCGAGGTGGTTCGTCTTGTCAAACCCACCCATTCACGGGTCTGAAAGGGTCCATTTGTGGTTCAGTATTCTGACCCCCTACGGGGGTCAATGAATACAAACTTCAAGAAGCGTTTTCAAGGAAGCCGACCGACAAGGGGGCATGGCGGCGGCGGCGAGCAGAACTTTCCCTACAGTTTCATTACTGCTCTCTCTGTTGTTTATCGTTCATCTTTTCTCGCCAATGGTGCAACATCCAATGGAATCGGAGGCTGAGTTGGACGACCTTTTGATTCATTCTTCCAATGAATATATGCCTTTCAAGGACGCATACAGCCATGAATTTGCTGGTACAAGCCTCTCATTCGATGGATTAAACGATGCAACCGTTCGTGAAGAGTCAGCACTCGACATCTGGATGACCGAAATGCTTGAGATGTTGCCGAATGAATCGATGGGCACTCCAGATTTGAAACTCAGCCGCAATGAAGGCTTCGATGCATGCTGGACGACACAACAAGGAAATGTGTATGTTGGTTCACTCAATGGTGGAATTGAATCTTATTCTTCTGTTCAAAATGGGTGGTCAATGTATTTGGTTGACTCAGTTTCGCCAGCAAATGAAAGTACGCTTGTCGATTGTGCACTTGCTGTAAATGAAGACGGCCGACAATATGTTCTGTATGCCGATGGTAGTAACATTAAATCCGCTCATATCGCTTATCCAGGCTCAGTGTTTTCTGAACTTTCGTGGCAAAAAATTACCATTCGCTATAACGTTCAACCTACAGATATCCAGATGGTTCTTCTTCCAAATCAATTGGAATTGGCAGTTTACCGAGATGTAAATGGCGCGCTTTGGCAACTTAATTACAGCGGCAATATCTGGTACGATAATCTACTTGACATCGGCCCAGTGGGCCACTCCATTGAACTAGAAATGGATCCAAACGGAGTTGCCCATATGCTGTATACCGCTGGTGAAGAAGTTCGATTGATTCGCTATGATGGTAGCACCTATGACCGCCGGGTTCTCGTCAGAGATTCCAACCTTGGAGCACACCTCGGTATGGGTTTGGATTCCAACGCAGTTGAACAAATCGCAACAACTTCGTATGCAAATGGTATCACTACTTTGCAATTGTTACGAAGCCTTTCTGGTCAAGATGAAAGCCGAATTAACCCTGTCCCAAACGCTCAGGCAATCGCTTCAGTTGATGCCGAAGAAGGCGACTCGGCAATGGCAGACATCAATGGTGATGGTTTCGATGATTTCATCTTCTCTGAACCCAGTTTTTCTGTGAATAGTAATACCGAGGCAGGACAAGTTACTGTGTCATTTGGGTCTGCTCAAGGCCTCACTTCATCCAATGTTTGGTCGATGACGGGTACTCAAGCAGGTCAACGTTTTGGTTCAGGTCTTGCAGTTCAGGATTACAATGGAGATGGGTTTTATGATCTAGCAGTCGGTTCTCCCGGCTGGAATCACACCCAAATAAACGAAGCCGGTGACCACGGTTTGATTGAAATATTCCTTGGCAAATCTTCTGGAGTCGAGAGTAGTCCATGGTGGAATGTAACTGGAAATGAAGGAGAAGCACTTGGATGGAAAATTGAAGGTATCGCTCGAATGAACGGTGATGGCTTTGCCGACTTGGCTGCTGTTGCTGCCAATCATTCGGTAGTCGTGGCAACGATTCCAAATGAAGTGATTCACAAAGGAAAGATTGTCATTTACAAGGGAAACAGTTCGATGATGAACCATGTTCGTAATATCACTCAAACACAGGAATCAACTCTTATGGGGCGTTCACTGAGTGGCTCTGGGGATTTAAATGGTGATGGCTTTGATGATTTACTTGTTTCAAACGCTGCCGGTTTCGAATCATTTAGTGGCTTTCCAAGAGTCGAAATTTATTTTGGCACCTCTTTCGGTTTCAATGGCACTGCAGACCAAACTATTCTTTCTACCGTTCAAGGTAAAATGTTCGGCCATACCATTGATTTCATTGGAGATGTCAACGCTGATGGCTATGATGACATGATGTTTTCAGAAGTCTATAACGGTACGGCGGAGTATCAAGCTGGAAAGGTCTGGGTGTATTACGGTTCTTCTTCTGGAATTCATTCCGCAGTTCCAAACTGGACAAAAATGGGCGATTCTGCAAATGCAATGCTTGGACGGATGTTCATGGGCGCTGGAGACGTCAATGAAGATGGATATGACGATGTTTTACTCATGCAACAAGGTGCAACGAGAATGGGCAAGGTCGAGTTAATTCTCGGTTCCGCATTGGGACTGCGAAGTGATTCTGAATTACTTGCTACGGGTTCTGCTCAAGAATACAAAGGCCTGTCAATGGCCACACTTGGTGACATCGATGGTGATGGATTGAACGAAATCAGTTTGAGTTCTCGTCAATCTACTTCCACCTCTTCGTTCCAAGTCGTTCATGAATTATATTCTGAACGTGATTGGGAATCAACAATCTTCACCTATGCGGATGAACTTGAATCCCTTGATGTTTCGACAGCAAGCCGAGGCGAAGCAAGTATGCTCTTGTCCTTCAAAAACTGGCATTCATTACACTTCTTGGAACATGTTGATGATGGAACTGCAACCGGAATATGGAGTGATAACATCCTTTCATCTTCAACTTTGAATTCAACTTCTTTCGCGTTTGCAGGGACCAGTGCTGGACGACCTATAATTCTCACAACAGAAGGCGGTCATGCTTTGAAAATGCAAACTACTTCGAGTTATACGGCTGTGGAACAAAGTATCCTAACAACTGGAACGGTGGGCGCATTCCTCGGCTCTGCACTTGATTCAGAAGGCCATCAACACCTCGCTCATGCTGCATCGGCTGTAGGAGGATACCAAATATTCTCCTCCATTGAAGATGATTCTGGGTGGAATACCGTCCAAGTAGCAACAAACGTTGACCTCGCAGACCCAATTATTGTCCTTACAAATTCGAGTGATTCCACCAGTCTAGTGTATAGGGATTCGACAGATAATCAACTCATACTGGCTCATCTCGATAGCAGTTGGTCGACCTCGATGCTTGGCTCTCAAGGAGAGGCTGTATCCAGTGATTTCCCAGCTCTCTATCTGCCGAATGATGATATTGCAGTGGCTTTAATTTCTGATGATGGCCAAAATCAAAACCTCACTGTTTGGGTCTATGATGGCACGAATATTGAATCGAGTACCATCACAGGCCTTACAGATCTTTCGAGTAAAATACAACTTGCCATGGCTGACGATGGAACGATGATGGTGGCTACGCTCACATCGACCGGAGCCTTGAACCTCTATGAGCGTCAGTTGAATCAGTCGACTTGGGCTGAAAACTCGACTTGGAATACAACCGTTCTTAACCAACCAAGTGGTTCCATCAACAGTTTCAATCTCGACCTTACGGGTGGTGCAGAACCTGCAATGGCCGTCCGAGCAGATTCAAACAGCGATGTTCTTTACGTTCGAAACGGGTCCTTGGATTGGATTTCATTCGGTGAGCAGCCCGTATCCACGCTCGAAGGAGCATGGGACCTTTCATCCGAAAATGGCACGTATATCTTGATGACCAGTGTCGGTCAAAATAATCTTCTCACTTGGAACAGCCTCAATACCAATTCAATACCAGGAACTCAAGCAGCACCGCAGTACATTTGGAAGAGTCTCTCCTTCGGAGATATTACCGCAACAGGAACGGTTGGCTTGTACACCGATTCAAACGAAACATTACACCTTGCCATTCAAGACAGTGTGCTTTGGGATGTCGAAGTCTTGCGATTGTATCCTGATGCTGACAGGGACCTCATTTTCGATTTGATTGATGACCTCCCCCTGTTAGGAAACCAATGGTCCGACGGTGATGGTGATGGATATGGGGAAAATACGCTTGGCCCTCTTTACGACACTTGTGAATCGACCAACGCCCCATCAGCGTATTACACCTACGGCTGTCTTGATTTTGACAACGACGGCTATGCTGATATCGATGATGACTGCAATGATGATGACGGAACTTCTTGGATCGATCGAAAGGGGTGCAATGACTACGACCAGGATGGTTGGTCAAACAATGATTTCAATTATTTTGATGGAGACTTTTTCACTTTCAATTGGAAACTGGCATCAGATAGCGATGGTGACGGCTATGGCGATAATTCTGGGCAAGACTGTTGCATTACAGAATACGATTCAAGTCAACCTGATGGCGACTTGTTTCCATTCAACCCATCGCAATACAAGGACCAAGACGGTGATGGCTGGGGTGACAACTCTTCTGATTATGTCGATGGTGATGCATGCAAGTGGGATTGGGGGGCATCGTGGAGAGATCGGAAAGGATGTCCAGATACTGACTTTGATGGCTCTTCAGACCCATCGACCAGTGGAGGATTCGAATGGAATGTAACTCATGGCGCAGATGCATGGCCACTTGACAGCACTCAATGGACCGATTCAGATGGTGACGGTTACGGCGATAACAGTTCAGATAGTGCAACAAATCCTGACAAATTCCCTGATAATATTGCTGCAGTAGTAGATAATGATTCAGATGGCTATCCTGACCTATGGACCGAATTTTATGATTTGTCAGACAACCTGACTGAAAATGATGGCGGGGGACTTGTTCTCGATGGATGTCCAAACGTGTGGGGTAATTCGACCGAACCACATCCGGGATGCCCGGATTCAGACGGCGATGGTTGGATGAATTCAGATGATGCATTCCCACTCGAACCTTCTCAGTGGCTTGATTTTGACAATGATGGATTTGGAGATAATCCTGCTGGATATCAAGCGGATGAATGTCCAACAATTGCTGGCGTGCTTGAAGGAACCAGTCCCTTTAATGGCACTGGATTTGGTTGCCGATTTATCGATGATACTGATGATGATGGTGATTTTGTATCCAATGCTACAGATTTTTGTCCTTTTACCGATGAAGGACTGCCAGTTAACTCTGTAGGTTGTGCCGAAAATCAATTGGATGACGATGATGATTCCGTTTTCAATAACCTCGACATCTGTCCTCAAACGACATTTGGTGTTACAGTCGATGCAAGTGGTTGTAGCGATGCTCAACTCCAAACCGATGATGATTATGATAATGTTACCGGTCCTTCAGACCTCTGCCCATTTACTCTGTATAGCGAAAGAGGGGATGTTGATGTAAACGGTTGTACAGCATCTCAACGCGATTCAGATGGTGACGGGCTTACAGATGACATCGATGCCTGTCTCGATACCCCAACAGGCTACCCGATTCTACCGAATGGTTGTACTGACGAATCTGCCTTTGACCAAGATTTGGATGGAGACGGCTTTGCAGGAGCATACATCTACTCACTTAACGAAGGTACAGGCTTGAGAGAGAACCAATCCGGTGATGCCTTCCCAACAGATGTCGAACAATGGTTTGACCAAGACGGGGATGGGTATGGCGATAATACAAATGGTTCAATATCGGATTTTTGCCCGACCGTATTTGGAAATTCTTCCCTCGATTACTTCGGATGTTTCGATGATGGCGATGGTTATGCAGATGAATTCGAACCTGCTGGTCTTGGGGGCAACCCGACACAATGGTTGGATGAAGATTACGATGGCTACGGTGATAACCCAAATGGCACATTCCCCGATTTGTGTCCAGGAACCCCATCCTCTCAAATTGGCAATGTAGATGAGAATGGATGTATTTTCATTCAACTTGATTCCGATGGAGATACGGTCTTGGACTTCGAAGATAATTGCCCGGATGATCCGAAAGGTGAAGACGGATATGATGATGGCTGCCCTCTCAGATCGTCGAATGAAGACGATGGAGTCTCTTCTTTATTCGGTGGAAACTCCATGATTATAATTGCGCTGATTGCAGGAGTTGTCGTTGTAGTATTACTTGTCGGAGCAGTTCTTTTCCTACGCAGTCGGAGTGGTGATTATGACGACGACGATGATGAAGATGATTGGGATGACGATGAAGACGAACCTCTCCCATTCAGAAACAGTAGAAGTACACAATCAGCCCCACCAAGAAATCCACCATCCCAAGCAGGCCCTTCTGGTGGTCCGAAAAGTGGTCCATCCAGTGGTCCATCCAGCGGTCCGAAAAGTGGTCCAACCAGTGGTCCTCCGGGCGGTCCGAAAAGTGGCCCATCCAGCGGTCCATCCAGCGGTCCTCCGGGCGGTCCAGGTGCTCCGAAAGGCCCTCAAGGTCGAGGTAAAAGTTCACCAGTACCTCAAAGCGGCCCTTCACGCGGCGGACCTTCACCACGTGCGCGTTCACCAACGAGTACCTCTTTTGGTAAACAACCAGAACCTGAGCCGGAAGCTGAAGCCGGTGCTAAAGTTCGAAAGGCTACATTCAAAATTGACTTATCGATCTTTGAAGATTGGCAGACCGAAGACAGAGAATCCGCAGCAGATTGGGTCCGAAGTTCTCTTGATGAAGGAGAAGAAGAACGTCCAATCATGATGCAATTACAAGAAACGGGTTGGTCAGCACCACAATCAAGAGCGATTTTTAACATGGGACGGAGCCGCTGAAATGGAGTTGTGTTCGATAATGAAGGAACGCTTTACAGCATCATACTCAAGAACACGATTCAATTGGGAGCGAAAGAGGGGGGTAGGAAATGGCAAATAAAGATCTCGAAGGCGCTTCTATGCCCGATGGAATTGAAGTCGATGAGGCAGCAGCCTATTTTGGCGTCATCGAGACTTCGGATATGGTTCATACCTTGATGGGAATGGAGCGCAATCAAGCGATGGAGAAGTTCTTTTCGATTTTATCCGATATTGTTCTTCTACCTGGAGATTTTGATTTTGAAGCTGCGAGCGAGCGTATTCAATGCGAAGGCGGAGAGATTTACTACTTAGTTGCCGGACATTTGGGGCTAATGAGTCTTCCAGATTCACTCTTGAACTATCTTGGATTACCTGACTCCTCCGGTGACTCCAGTGGCAATACTCCTTCAATTTCTATTGAAGCACAAAACAAACTCGCAACACTTGCGGACCCAATGCGGATTATCAAACTCCTGGCAATTGCTTCTACCACCGGCTCGGAAGGTGAAGTTACCCGATACTACAATGCAATACTCGGGTTGTTCGCAAATCCTGCAGCGAATACAGATACTCTCCTCAGCGTAGTTGATGAACTCGATGCGGCCATGGATGTAGCCGGTCATGCTTTGCCAATACCTTCTTTGGCAAGTGGAAAAGCAGCCAGTACTGCTATCGCGACTCCTCCACCATCAGTTTCGGTTCCAGTCCCGCAGCCGAATATTGTTGAAACAGTTCCACTACCTGGAGCCAAAGTTGAGGAAAAGATTTCCTTGCCCCAAACTTTAGAACCGAGCACTCCGAAAACATTAGTCGAATTGCCTTCCGTTCTTGACTCGGTTGAATCTGAGCCTACGCTCGATACCAGCAACCAAAAATTAGTTGCTAAAGCAGAAGAAGATGCCTTTTCTGGCGCGTTTGATCTTGGCCTTGGTAAGGAAGAACAAGTTGTCGTCCCGGTGCCTGAAATGGAGCCGGAACCTGAGCCAGTAATGGAACTTGAAATGGAACCTGAGCCAGCAATAGAACCGGTACCTGAAATGGAACCTGAGCCAGTAATGAAACCTGAGCCTGAGTCCGAACCAGAATTTGTCAGTGCTGCAGAGCATTACCTTGCAGCAGATTCCGATGGAAATGAGCAACTTTCTGTAGAAGAATTAGCCGTTGCAACAGGAACTTCACTTGAAGAAGCTGAAATCCTTCACAAACAAGCCGATACTGATGGTGATGGTGTTGTTTCACTTTCAGAATTTATTTCCTCACCCGCTGCCGAAAAGGTGGTAGGGCTCCCTCGACCCGTTGCCCCAGTCCGTAAACCACTCAACCAACCTGCTCCAACGCAACAACCAGCACAATCACAACAGCAACCTCAACAGCAACAGCAACCGCAACAAGATTGGAATCAACAACCTCAGCAACAACCAGCGCAATCACAACCGCAACAACAACCGCAACAGCAACAGCAACCGCAACAGCAACAGCAACCGCAACAAGATTGGAATCAACAACAACAGCAAGGCTGGAATCAACAGCAACCTATGCAAAACATACAACCGACTATTCGTTCGGGAGTATTGTGCCGTAGTTGTGGGATTGGCCTTGACCCCTATTGGAGATTTTGTCCAATTTGTGGAATGCAAAATGCAGTTCATTGATCATTCCCAAAGAATGAATTCACCTTTTGAAATAAAGAGAGTGTCATCAAGCCAAACATTGGCATTTTTGAGTACTCCAGGAATGTGAATGCCGACCGAAGAAGAACCACCTAATGCTGTGTTATCTCCAACTGAGAAATAGCATGTGCCAAGCCGCTTCTCGTCCTCGAGAACGTTACCAGAAAGTCGGGCTTGAGGATTCATTCCGAAACCAAATTCAGCCATCGTCCACACATTTTCGCGCTCTTTAGGTCGAAGACGTTTAGCAGCCTCACCGAATTCTTGTCGGATTGCTGCAGCGATTGTGCCCCCTTTGACATCCATGACCATTCCCTCTTCTATGATCAATGTTATTGGTTCGTCAACTAAATTCGACTCCCATGAACCATCGATCACAACGGTTCCGTTCATTGAACCTTCTCTCGGCATGATGAAGGCTTTTCCAGCAGGTAGGTTTGTCAGCATTTTTGGACGATTACAAATACCATTGTCGTCGAGTTTCCATTCCCGCCAATTTACTTCAAACGTCACATTCGTACCTTCTTCGGAAGTCACCTTGACAATTCTTCTTCGTCGGAAATGAGGAGCAAGGTCGCTGATTTTTTGCTTGATAATTGAGAAATCCGCAGACATCCCGCCTCGACTAAACATTTCATTTGTCATTCCTGGCATTGTTGCTACTCGGGAACCCTCGCGGAGAGATTGTCGTATGGCACGTGTATGGGTTAACGAATAGCGAGTTGGAGCAATAACAACTTGTTGTTGACGCATTAGGTTTGCTACCGGAGATGGGGGTTCTTCTCCATGATGACGGGCTTTTGGCATGACGATGAGGAGAACACGGTCTGAACGTTCGTTTGCCGCTTCATGCAGGGCTTGACCTATGTCACCTGTAGTTGGGTCACATACAATGAGTACGTTTTCGCCCCGACGGATGTCCATGCATGTCTTGATTACAGTTCTCGCACTTACTTTTAGTTGTTCAGCCACTTCCTCTATAGAAAGTTCATCGAAAGGAATTAATTCTAATTTTGGAACTTCATCCGGCTGGCCCATCATATCAACGGGTTCTTCGCCGATTTTTTTGATTGCATCGACGACCTCTTCAAGTTCATCATCTTCAGTATTCGGGGGTACACTTTTCTTCTCCTTACGGGAAAAAGGTCGCACCATATTACAGCGAGAAGGGCTTATACTTTCAATGTGTGGCAGTAATTACGAAGCAAATGATTCCGATTCTCGCAAAGAAAGAGAAAGGTACGAGCGTTCATGATGGGGAAGGCAGTGGCTCATTACATGCAGGCCTATTCCGAATTCATTGAACGTGTCAAAGACATCCATCGACTCGGGGCATTACAGGGGCATTTGGGATGGGACCAAGAGACCATTATGCCCCCAAAAGGCTCAGATGCACGCTCGGATATCTTATCTTGGCTTGCAGCAGAACGGCATAATCGTTTAATCGACCCCAAAATGGGTCAAATGTTAGATGCTCTTGAGCAAGATGAAACGTTAAATGATGACCAACGATCCAACGTAAGAGAAATGCGAAGAGCCTATGACAAAGCTGTGAAACTGCCATCAGAATTTGTCGCTGCCTTTGCAAAAGCAACATCTGAAGCACTTCTCTCTTGGCAAAAAGCGAGAGCGGATTCTGATTTTAATGCCTTTCTGCCTCAATTAGAAATACTCATAGGCATGACAAAAGAAAAGATTGCTTATTACGGGGGTCAAGATAATCCCTACGATATGCTACTCGATGAATATGAAGTCGGGATGAAAGTATCTGATTACGACCCTTTGTTTGCTGGCCTTCGTTCGCGGCTCGTACCTCTTCTTCAAAAAATTACAATTGCTCAAGAGACAAACCCAGACCCAGTATTACCCGACGGCCTTCGTTTTTCGATAGAAGCACAAACCGACTTTTGCATCAAAGTTTCCAAAGCGATGGGATTTGATTTTGATGCCGGAAGAATGGATGCATCAACCCACCCTTTCTCTGCAGGCCTTTGGCCAGGTGATACACGTTTTACAACTCGGTTTGATGAGTTCGATCCTTTTTCATGCTTGTATGCAGTCATGCATGAAAGCGGCCATGCACTGTATGAACAAGGACTTTCGAAAGCGTTTTCCTTGACACCAAGAGGTGCTGCAGTTTCGCTTGGAGTTCATGAATCCCAAAGTCGATTCTGGGAGAATCAGATTGGGAGAACACCTGCGTTTTGGAGTATTGCTTTACCTTGGTTTAGAGAACATTTTCCTGATGCCCCAGATTGGGACCCAGCAACATTGAACCGGATTGCCAACTCGGTTTCAAAGGGTTTTATTCGCGTTGAAGCGGATGAAGTTACTTACAACTTACATGTGATGTTACGCTATGAAATCGAAAAGAAAATTTTCAACGAGAACCTACCTATCTCGGAATTACCTGAAACGTGGAATTCGATGTTTGAAGAGTGGTTCGGAGTTAAGGTTCCCGAAGATCGGGTCGGATGTTTACAAGATATTCATTGGTCAATGGGGGCTTTTGGATATTTCCCCACCTATACATTGGGTAATCTTTACGCTGCTCAATTACTTGAATCGATGGCTGAGGACTTAGGAGACATTGATGAGGTCATCAAGTCTGGAGATTGGTCGAGTTTACTTCAATGGTTACGACCAAGGATTCATCAACAAGGAAGTAAAATGACTCCAGCGGAACTCATTGAATTTGCAACTGGCTCTCCACCTTCGCCCGAACCTTTCCTTCGATATGTAGAAGGGAAATACGGGTCCTTGTATGGATTGTAATCACTCTTCTTCCGAACTCAACATTGAGTTCATACGAGATGTGAGTTCATTGATGGCGCTCATCAAGTCATCAGTACGGTCATCTTCATGGTCCGTACCAAATGATAATCCAAGCATTGTAACCATAGCACCTGATAGCATAATTACTGCAGGCATATAGACATCTGATGCTGTCATCACGCTATCTGCTGCTTCTAACCAACCAAGTAATGCGCCAATAATAAACACAGTAAAGCCGATTACGACTTGTTGATATCCTTCTCCAATATTTTCTTCGAGCCAACTCATATAGATTCCCAACTGGGATTAATCGGTTGAGCGTATAATCCTATCTCAAAAAATGGCGCTAAATATGAGCATAAGCTCTTATTTCCAAGGCGCCATGATGATTGGAGCGCCAGAAGTCCCTTTTTCAACCAAAAGACGACCTTTGGGTCCAGTTGCTTCTGTTCGCTCAAACACAGGAACGCCTCCAACAATAGTTACTTTTGCCCATCCAACCAAATGACGACCTTTGAATGGATTCCAACCGACTCGAGTCCAAGCATGTTCATCTTTGACTTCGTGCTCGGTTTCCATATCGACCAAGACAAAATCTGCATCAGCACCGACCTCAATGCGTCCTTTTCCGATCATGTTGTAGCAATCGGCGACATTGGTCGACATCCAGCGAACAACTTGTTCAATCGTACAATTGCCCGATTTTGCATGTGTAAGCATAACAGAAAGTGAAGTCTCTACGCCAGGCATTCCACTGGGTGCACGAGGGAAACCGAGGGCTTTGGATTCCAAGGTATGTGGCGCATGGTCTGTAGCCATGCATTGAATGGTTCCATCGAGTAAACGGTTCCAAAGAATCTCTTTGTCCGCTTGATAGCGAATTGGTGGATTCATTTTCAAACGTGTTCCTTCTCGTTCGACGTCATTTTCGCTAAATGTGAGATGCTGTGGTAGTGTTTCAGTTGTGATGATGGCGCCTTCTCCAGCTTCAGAAGGTAACGAAGTAATTCCATGTAACCAGTCTGCCTCGATACCAGAGGTCAAGTGCAGAATATGCAGTCGATGATTATAGGTTTGAGCTAATTCAACAGCAAGTTGAGTCGCAAGTAAAGCCGTAGTATCGTCTCGCCATTCAGCATGAGCAGCGATATCAGTACGATGCTCAAAGTTTGGATATCGAGAATTGAGTCGCTTTTCATCCTCTGCATGAACAGCGATGAGCCCTGCAGTCTTGGAGAATATAATTTCCAATGCAGCTCGTTCATTGACCAATAACGTACCCGTTGAAGAACCCATGAATATTTTGATTCCACAAATGCCTGGAATTGAAAGTGGTGCTTCGGGAGTCCCAACAACTTCCTGTAAATCTTCAACATTTCCCGGAGTTGCACCAATAAAGAAACCATAGTTATTGACGCATTTTTCAGCAGCCATGTCAAGTTTCATTTGCATTCCAACCAGATCAGTGATAGCAGGTTTGTTATTTGGCATATCAAGGAATGAAGTAATACCTCCGCTTACTGCTGCTGCAGAACCACTTTCGAGGTCTTCTCTTTCTGGCTGGCCGGGGTCTCGAAAGTGTACTTGCGGGTCAATTGCACCAGGTAGAAGATGTAATCCGGAACCATCGATGAGCAGTTCATCGTCAAGAGGATGAAGTTGATGAGGCTCAGTTATTGATTCGATGATGCCGTTAGAAACACGGACATCAGCGAGGCGTGTTGAATCGGGCATGACAACTGTTGCCCCAAGAATGAGCATATTACCAGGGCTACTTACAGACTCCATGAATCGCTTTGAGCGCATCCACTCAATGAACTATCGCCTTGAGTTCTTACCGACGACGAGCTGATTTCGGCCGGAATGCATTACACACAAGATCCACTGTATCGATGTAAGGCCCATTGATGAGATCGACGCAGTATGGGACCGCTTTCCAAATTTCATCAATTGTTTCTCGTATCGATTTTGGCCGTCCAGGTAGATTGAATAGAAGGCAGGAACCTCGAATGCCACCTATCTGTCGCGAAAGAATTGCAGTAGGTACATAGTTCAATGAAATCGCTCTCATCTGTTCTCCAAATCCGGGAAGGATTTTTTCACATACTTGCTGAGTCGCCTCTGGCGTCACATCTCGTGCAGCAGGCCCAGTTCCGCCAGTTGTTACAATGACATGGCATCCAAAGTCATCACTGAGTTCGATAAGGGTCTGTTCGATGAGTGATTGGTCATCTGCTATACATCGATAATGAACAGTAGATGGACTCGCTAAACTGGCTTGTAAAAAAGCAAGAACAGCCGGTCCACCTTCATCTTGATAGGTGCCCGAACTGGCTCGGTCGCTTACCGTAACAATGCCAAAAATAGCATGGTCGCCACAATGGTTTTCTATTCCAGAGAGATGATGGATTGAATCCATAGGTTCATCTCCATCATTGGTTGCCGTATTTGGCTTGGATGTTTGCGTGGAAATTATCGAGCAAAGTATCCTCAAATAGTTCTGTTTGACGTCGCATCTTTGTTGAACGGATGTGTAAGAATGCTGCACCAACAAACACGATAATAATCAATGGAATCACAGCCTCAAGTTTGTATTGGTGCATGAATTTGACAATACCTTCTGCTGTATAGGCCCATGTGACCGAGGCAATTGAACCACCAATGAATGTAGCACTCAAGACGCGCATGAAATTCATTCGAGACAAGAGTCCGAGCATGGCTCCAACAAGAACACCTGATGCCATGAAAGGAATCCATACGAAGACAATTAATCCCCAGAATCCCCATTTGTTTATCATTTCACGCTTTTCATTTGCCATGTATTCGACAGTGGAAAGCGTGTCTCCAAGGAGTTTAGTCTGCAACATTTTACCACCAAAACCATCTTGTTTTGCGACAGCAACGATTCGCTCATCGTTATTCATGTCACGTTCAACGCGTCCTGCACCCGAGCGTTCGGACAATGTTGAAACTTGATTACGTCCTTTGACAATCAACTCTTGTGAGCCTAAGAGGTCAGCATTTCGCTTTGAGATAAAGTGGTGAAGTTCAGTTTGCACTTCATCGCGGGTCTTCTTAAATCTGAAGAAAGCAAAACGTTGTGTCGGACGATAAATCACGGATACAAAGATGACACGGTCATCACTTGTCACAACAGCAGCTTCCATATTCACATCGCTACGGCGTGCGAAAAATAATTCCAAACTTTCTCGAACCTCTTCCTCAACACGAGACAGAGTATGTAATTCCGAAAAGAAATCGGCATAATTCTGTTCCTCTTCATGTTCATCGCTGTCGGCAGAAGTTCCAATTCCAACTCCAGATTCAAAATCAATCGCTTGATTTACTCCAATGGTGCGAACCGTAAGTTGAACTGGCTTGAATACTCGGAAAATCGCAAATTCTTCGAGAACTTCACGAAGTACTTCTGCACGGACATCTTTACTGTCTGAGAGCGTCGATTGAGTGTTTTTATACGGCACCATAATGTCAATTGACAAATCCCTCGGTTCAATCTTATACAGTTCCCAATCTATTTCAATGCTCAATCGATCAGCAGTTTTGTGAATTGAATCTTCGACCAAACGCGAAATATGCGTTCTGGAGAGGATGTCGTCACTGTCTTGGTGATACACTTTGTACATCAGTGGATAAATAATCAACAGCGTAATGGCAGAAAGAGAGAGTGAAGAAAACGCCATCCACCATGCAGGAATGCCTGCTGCTCCACCTGCAAGCATTGCAGTTTCACGTCCACCGCCTAATTCTGCTCCGATCAAGACATATCCCCAATTGCCAAGGTCTTGAACGCCCCAGCAAGACCGGGCACCGGTGTCAGTGAGTCGAACTTGGTGCTTTTTATCGGAGTCAACGAAAGGTAAGAATGCAAAAGTTTGTTTTGAAATATCGAGTTCAAATTCAACCTCTTTGGATATTTCCTCTCCATTCTCTACAAGACTGGCACTTGGGGACGATGAATTCGATTGATTGTATACACTAATTGTATAATTCAAATTATACTTTCCTTCTTCAAGTTCATCAAAAGGATATGCAAAATACATTTTTCCAGCATCGGTTTCACCTTCAGGTGCGATGAATTTTGTTGTATGAAGGGCATCACTCCACACCTGACCTCCTCCATTTTCATCTAACTGTTGGGTAATCGTAACTTTTCCTTCCGCATATCCGCTTGGAAGGTTGTAACCATACATCGAGAACGACCCCGCATCTTCATTTGGGAAAATATGAATCCAAGGTTCATCGGTGATTTCTTCACACTCGCCACCAATGTCAAGGAAAGTTTTCGAAGCCGCATGGTCGATATATGTGGAATTACCAAAGGTTCCAGAAGTCATTCCAAAAATGAGTACTACATACAAAAGAGTGTAAATGATTCCACCTGCTAGAACAAAATTTTCTTTCTTTGCAAGGAAGTTTTGTTTGATGTCACCGCTTCGTCGGTTGCGGATTTCGACCAATTCCTTGGTCACTTTACTATGTGCTCTGGCCTCGTGGTCAATGTGCTCGGTACCATCCCCAGAATTACCTTTCCCTTCGGGCATAGTTCAAGCAGAAAGGCATAGCACATGAACCCAACGATAGAAATCAATAGATGTGATGTTTTCAAACGGAAAAACGAGAGTGATTCCATTCCCCGTGAAGGCTTTCGCAGTAAGGAGTTGAGGTGGGTCAGGCCGGACTTGAACCAGCGACCTCGGCATCTTCAGTGCCGCGCTCTCCCAACTAAGCTACTGACCCGTGCAGTTCGGCGAGAACCCCTGCCATATCAAGGCTTTCGCCAATGAATGTTGAACGAATGAAACGCACAAGGCTCATTCAATTCCTTCAAGAATTATTTTCTGCGCTTCAAACAAAGCATCGATTCCACCGTCTGCACTTGCAAGCAGGGCAATCAATTCTTCACTTGAGAACGTTGATTCTTCTCCAGTACCTTGGATTTCGACGTATTTACCATCAGCAGTTTTTACCACATTCATATCAACATCAGCATTTGAATCCAATACATAGTCGAGATCGAGGAACACATCACCATCGATGAGTCCAACAGAGATTGCTGCCAAATCATGAGGAATGACTGCATTTTCATGGTTGGTTTTTTCTGTTTCTGAGAGAGATGGAGCAGTCCAACCCGCTTTGCGTTGGTCTTCGGTAGGTCGCATGTCCAAAGGCAAGCATTGACCCCGTGCAATCAAGCGTCGAACTGCTAATCGCAGAGCAATATTCGCCGCGGTAATGGATGCACATCGAGTGCCTCCGTCAGCATTGAGGACGTCACAGTCAACATTCAATGCGACGGGTCCTAATGCTTCAAGGTCGACAGCTGCACGTAAGGAACGGGCAATGAGTCGCTCAATCTCTTGAGTACGTCCTTTAGCACCACGTCGCTCTCTGCGGAATCGTGAATCTGTTGAACCAGGGAGTAAGGAGTATTCAGCGTGAACCCATCCTTTTGTTGAGTCTCGAGGAAACCATCCCGGTAGACGAGCCTCTTTGGTGCAACAAGCCAAGATTACTGTGTCACCTTGACGGTAGAGAATAGAAGCAAGAGCGTTCGGTGTAAAATCGATTTCTACTTCGACGTGTCGCATTTCATTTGCTTCGCGGTCCGTGTTCATCTCGGTCTTGAATTTGGCCATGGCATCGCCAGCACCTTCTCTTCATCAAGTCTTCTCCTCACTTCCGCCTTATGGAAGAGCGCGTACATTGAAGAATACCAGTTGATTAGGAGTGGCATGAGCCAACCGGAAGTAGTAATTTGTGGCGTAGCTCGAACTCCGATTGGTAAGTTCATGGGCGCCTTATCGAGCATGAGTGCTGTTGATTTGGGTGTACTTGCTGTTAGAGAAGTCTGTGAGCGAGTCGGTATTCAACCGGAACAAGGAGGCGTTGATGAGGTTATTTTCGGTCAAGTATTACAGGCTGGTTCCGGACAAAATCCAGCACGCCAAGTTGCACTTGGTTCAGGCCTGCCGGTGACCACACCCTGTGTGACCATCAACAAAGTCTGTGGTAGTTCCCTCAAAGCAGCGATGATGGCTGCAAACAGTATTCGTGCCGGTGAACACAACGTGATTATTGCCGGTGGAATGGAAAGCATGTCCAATTCTCCTCATCTTCTAATGAGTCATCGAAAAGGCTCTAAGATGGGTGATTCGACGCTTGTTGACTCAATGATTCACGATGGATTATGGGATGGGTATAACGATGTTCACATGGGTACTACTGGCGAAACTATTGCCTCGGAATGTTCGATTACTCGGATTCAATCCGATTCATTTGCTGCTAGAAGCCATCATCGTGCTGCTAAAGCCCAGACCAGTGGGTGGTTCGATTGGGAAATGTTCTCTGTTGAAATCCCTCAACGTCGAGGCCCATCTGTTCTCTTTTCTCTCGATGAAGGAATTCGAGCAAATACTGATGCTGAATCACTCTCAAGTCTACGCCCGGTGTTTCAAAAGGATGGACAAGTGACTGCAGGTAATGCAAGTACGCTCAATGACGGTGCGAGTGCTGTTGTGATTGCAAACGCAGAATATGCTCAGCAACAAGGCTGGGAAATTATTGCTTATATCGAAGATTATTGTACCAGCGGTGTCGAACCTGAACGGGTGATGAGCGCTCCGATTCCTGCAGTCAAAATGCTCTTGGAACGAAATAAACTGGATGTATTGGATGTTGACATTTATGAGCACAATGAAGCCTTCGCCTCTGCGTCATGTGCTGTAGCTCAAGAACTGAACATACCTGAAGATCGATTCAATCTTCACGGAGGAGCGGTTAGTCTTGGCCACCCACTCGGTTCAAGTGGTACTCGTTGCCTCATTACCATGCTTGGTGTGATGCGCCAATGTGAGGCAAAATCGGGGATTGTCACGCTCTGTCTTGGTGGCGGTAACGCTGTTGCTATGCTTGTTCGGCGTTCTTGAAGCGACTGTTGAGACCCCGATAAAACCGTTTTTCCGACTGTGGGTATCAAATAGGGTAGGACGACGGCCTTCAAATGGGGATATACACATGGTATCGTTTGAAGATCTTGGTGTTGAGCCTATTTTGGTTGAAGTCTTGAAAAAGCAAGGAATTCTTGAACCGTTTGAAGTTCAAGTTGAATCTATTCCAGTTGGGATGGAAGGACGAGACGTTTGTTGCCGAGCACCGACAGGTTCAGGCAAAACTCTTGCCTTTGGATTACCGCTGCTTTCACGCACTCAAGAAGCTGAACCTCGACGTCCTACTTCCCTGATACTGACTCCAACCCGTGAGTTGGCAGAGCAGATTTTCAAAGTGCTTGATCCACTTGCCTACGAACTTCAACTGTATGTTCACGCAATGTATGGTGGAAGCCCATACAACAAACAATTCCGTGCCCTTGACCGAGGTGTCGATATCCTCGTTGCTTGCCCTGGTCGATTGATTGACATGATGGAACGTGGCGCTGTATCTTTGGAAGATGTCGGTGTTGTTGTTCTTGATGAAGCAGATCGAATGGCCGATATGGGATTCATGGAACCTGTATGTAAGATTCTCGATAAGTGTAAGCCTGACCGCCAAACTATTTTGTTCAGTGCAACTTTGGATGACGAAGTCGCTGACTTGGTAAGAGATTACCAGACCGACCCCGTGACAATTGAAGTTGGACCAAAGGAAGTAACGATGGAAAGTATGACACATTATTTCTGGTTGATGCCAAACTCCAAAAAATCATCAATTGCATCTGAACTCATCCGAAAGTGTGGCCGAACGATCATCTTTTGCCGAACTCGAGCCGGTGTAGACCGTGTTGGCGATGAAATGCAATTTGAAGGAATGGCGATTGAAACGCTTCACGGCGGTTTGTCTCAACGCCAACGTGATGGTGCAATGTCCCGCTTCCAACATGGAGAATGCATGGCACTCATCGCTACCGATGTCGCTGCTCGAGGTATTGACGTTGAAGGTGTCAATTGCGTGATTCACTATGACCCTCCAGAAAACGGTAAGGCCTACAAACATCGCAGTGGCCGAACTGCCCGTGGTGGTGCTTCTGGTATCGTCATTTCACTCGTTCAAAAGCCTCAGAAAAAGCAATACGGCAAAATCCAACGCGAAGTTGGAATTCGTGTTGAATTTGAACCTCCTGAATTTACAACATTACCTGAATTTGAAGTCGAGTATATTGCTGCAAGTCGAAAACGCCCGAGTCGTGACGATTCGGCTGGACGAGGCGGTCACTACAGCCAACGAAATGGCGGCGGTGGCGGTGGCGGCGGTGGATATCGTGGCGGCAACAGCGGTGGCGGCGGCGGTGGATATCGTGGCGGCGGCCGAGGAAACTCGAGTGGCGGCGGCGGCGGCGGTGGATACCGTGGCGGTGGCCGAGGAAATTCAGATGGTGGTCGTAGTAACGGCGGCGGCGGCGGCGGTGGATACCGTGGCGGTGGCGGCGGTGGCGGTGGCCGAGGAAGCTCAGATGGCGGTCGTAGTAACGGCGGCGGTGGTGGCGGCGGTGGCGGCGGATATCGCGGTGAATCGAGAGGTCAGAATTTCAAACCAAGCAAGAATTCAAGCAAAGGTTACCAAGGTGGCCAAAAACCACAATCCAGTGGCGGCTATGGCGGTAAAAAAGGTGGCTACAGTAGTGGCGGCCGTGACCGAAATTGAGTTTATTCTTCTTCCTGAATTTGTTCTTTTGCTGGGCTAAAGATTCCATAGTCTTCGATAATTTCTGCAGCACCTGGTAATACAGGCAAAACATCGTCTGTCATTAAACCGGTGTTTTTGTAAATTCGATTGGCGAGTTGTTCTTTTTTCACTAATCCAGGACGTAGAATTGCATATCGCTGACAGAATGACCGGATCGTTTCAGGCAAACCACCCATGAGGAGGGGGACGCCATTGATGGCGACGATTCCAATTCCTAATTGCACATCCAAGTCTTTGAACCATTGACGTTGACCTCGTACAATGAATGCCCCTTTACCGACGTATTCTCCAGTTTGAGCTGTTTTCGATACCTGAGCAGGTTTGACTGAGTAGACTGTTCCGTGTGCTCCGCCTCCCGCCCATGCACGACTCCAACACAGTGCTAAAGTAGCGGCTTCCTCGAGTTTTTCTGGTGTTATACGTTCATCACCGAGTTTGTCTATCAATCGGAAAGCAGGCACATCATCTGGGATATGTGCGGGCTTATGTTCGTCGACTGCAAAACCTTGGGTCGCTCGTAAACTGCAACTTGGTGCGCCGTGTAAATCGGCGTGAAGGTACATATCAGAACCAGAAAGGTGCTTCTTGACAACGGCATCGTTGCCTTTTGCATCCTTTCCGCCGACCAGCAAATGGCCTCCGCTTATCATACTCCAGCGATGGTTTTCAAACCACAGGCGCTTACTACGCTTGATTTTGTTGAGTTTGCCACTCGCTTGTTGTTTTTGTTCTTTCTTTTTAGCCCGTTGTAAGTGAAGAGTGGTTTCTTCGAGCGCTTCAACGGCACCTTTTGTTTTACCCTTTTGTTTACGAGCCGCCTCAAAATGTCGCTGTGCATTCTGATGAACATTTTCATCTAAGGAAAGCGTGGCTTGGGGGCCATTTGGCAGGGAGTTGTCATCAGGTAATATCGTGACAAAACTACGTTCCGCTGGATTCAATGAAACAATCCAAGGAATTTCTTTTGCATCTTTTTTGACTTCCTTCCAACCCTTTTCTTCAACTGCGGCTGCAACTTGAGAAAGCAAATTTTCAATATGCGTCCAATTATTTTGAATGCGGTGTCCAAGGATTTGTTGTTTTTCAATTTTCACTGAAAATCCTTCCAGTGCCTTTTCTTGCTGTACCTTTCGTCGTTCTAATCGTTCAACATCAGTGGAATGACCACGGCCAGGGGCAGCAATGTCCAATTTTTCTGCTTCGCGTCGAGCCAGTGCCATTGCATCGTGAGCACCTTTCCAAGCATCGACGGCTTGACATAACGTTGGGAACGTAATTTTTGTAAATTGTGTATGGTTTGGTAGAAGGGTTGGTGTTGCTTCGCATGCAAACTGTTCAAAGAAACTGTCCCGCTTTCCATTTGGCTCGTGGGCCGAGGCTTGAGATTCAAGTTCTTCATTCGAGTTTTCTTTGTCGGGCTTGAGAAGAAGGTAGCCTTGGTTGCTTTGGGCCAAGTCGGTGAGAAGTGACTGAAGCGCAGTATGTACTTTCTGGGTATCGGCGACTTGTGTATCGATGTTTGGATCGATGCCAGCCAATGCACAGACGGCGTTGGCATGTGTACCACCGAGATTGACTTTTCCACCGAGTGTTGAAACAAGGTCTCGGTCCGAGGATTCAAACATCTCTACGAGATGTTCCAATTCAATTTCATAGGGGTTCATCGCTGGTGGTGGAGGTTGATAGGTGACGCCTTTCTTCAGAGTCCGGCCTGCATAAGAGGCATGTGTAAGAGGTAAAATAATGGTATCTTCGCCATCGGTGAGAATTATATTTCCATCTCGGAATACTTCGACATAGAGGTGGTATTGTCCGTATTTTGTATCGAAATCAAAACACAAAACTCGGTCAAAGCCAAGTTGTCGAACACCAGTCATTCGAGCATTTTTAAGATGCTTTCGAAGAACCATTGCAAATGGAGGCGGTATCATGGGCATTGGTCGGTCTCTATTCGAGGTATAGATACGAGCGCCACCTACCAACACCAAGTCGAATTGGTCGAGGTCTTTCGGATTGATTCGCAGAACAATTTGTTCATAGTGCGGCATGTAGGCTTTCTTGACATAGGCGCCGGAGAATTCATTCAATTCACGAGCAACCGCACGTAAGTCAAATCCCGACATTGTCGCTTTCATGCATCTCGCCCCAGAGCCGACCTGTGGTCGACGCTTCTTCAATCCTCACTTGAAACGAAGTAGAACTTTTCCAATGTTTTTTCCATCGTGGAGATATTGATGGGCCTCTGCGACGTTTTCGACGTCAAATATTGAATCAATGATCGGCGAGAGTGCTCCACTCATGATTCCTTCCAGAATTCGCTTGAGTTGAGCCTGCATCACTGCCTCATCTTTCCATGTCCCCATATGGACCCCAAACACTCCACGGTTTCGAGTCATCAATCGAAGTGGGTCGAAAGCTGGCGTTTTCCTCCATGCCAAATAGGTGCGAAGCAGAGAGCGTTTCGCTGTTGGTGCGGCAGCGGACATACCGTAGGTATAGAGCCGTCCACCTTCTTTGAGGACCGAAAGAGACCGAGTCAGATGCTCACCACCTATTGGGTCAAGAATATGGTCCACTCCAGCACCTTCAGTTTCTTTTTTGATGATACTCACAAAATCTTCGTTATGTCGGTCAATTGCTCGTCCACCAAGGGATTCAATGATTTCGGCTTTCGAACCCGAGGCTGTAGCCCATACTTTGGTCACGCCTGCCCACTGACACAATTGCAGAGCAGCGGTACCTACGCCTCCTGCACCGCCGTGAATCAAAACTGAATCATCTTTGTCCATATGGCCTAAATGATGCAGCATATGATGTGCGGTAAGGTAGGTTACAGGCATGGCTGCTGCGACATCGAGTTCGATTTCATCCGGAAGTGCCAACACACGGTTTTTGTCAATCACCACATGACTCGCTTGACCACCTGTGGACATTGCAGCGACCACTCGCTGACCAATGGTGAAAGCGGTATTCTCATCACCTAATGCATCGATTACTCCGCTGACTTCGTATCCTGGAGTGAATGGATAAGGCGGGCGTGGTTGATAGAAGCCCAGACGCATCAACAAATCAGCAAAGTTGATTCCAGCAAAAGCTACTTTGACGCGAACTTCACCACTTTTGGGTTCAGGTAATGACATTTCAGTCACTCGAATCGTTTTCGGCGAGCCGGCTTTGGTAAACTCAACTCTACGAGGCATGGATTTCCCTACCGGTGGAGGTGTTCTAAGGTTTGGTTCCATTCAACGACCACTTCGAGGAATGCTCGTTCATTGTTCCAGCACGTTGGTGAGACATAAGGTGTGAGAGCGTTTGGTCGATGGCAAGAACCGGGTGAGCATCGGGAGTATCTGCATACGCTGCTTTGGCAATATCTGGAAGTGATTGAATTCCAGACTGAACTGCGTCATAGACCGCTTGATGTCGTGCTTGACGGTGCGACAAATACTGGTTGAACTTCTTTGTAGGTAGGGCTATGACTGGGCCATGGCTTGGAAACAGCAGATGAGGTTTGAGGTTTTTCAAGCGTTCGAGTTGTTCCATGTAGACATTCATATCACCAGTATGAGGTGGAATGAGAATTGTACCAATACCTGCGACCATATCTCCCGCAATGAGTCCTGCGTCTCCGAGTAAACAGATGTGTCCGGGATGATGACCTGGAGTGATGAGCACCTGCCAAGTTTGGTCACCGAGTTCAAGGAGTTCACCATCGGAGAGTATTCGATCGCATTCGACACTACGCGCGGTATATTCACTACCCCAAATTGGGACATCAAAGGCATCTCGTAGCAATCCGATATCTCCAACATGGTCTCCATGAGAATGAGTAAACATCATCGCGACCAGTTGCCCCTTATGTCGGTCAACTGCTTTGGCAATATATTCCACTCCTTCACGCAGATGAGAGGCTGGGTCAACCAGAATAAATTCACCTTCAGGGTCGCCAACAAGATAGCAATTGGTATGGTCGGCTGGAGGGAGAGTCGCTGTTTTCACCGGTACAACTTCAACGCCGTGAGCGAACAGAATGGAACGACGGCCCGGTAATCGTTCACTGATATCACGTGCAGCTTCAAGCATATTACGCCCTTTACGTTCCAATGTCTGTTCAATCTCCATCAGTAAGGTAACCACAGGTGGAGCGACCTTCATTTCATGATTCGACCATCTCAGTAGGAACTCAGTGGGCCTCGCCCACATGATTTGAGTAAATTCAGTTTGAGGGTCAAGGTCAATTTCAGGTACGTCCTTTGCTAGACCTGCATGGATATGCATGAATGCATTATCAAATTGTATCGGTCCAAAAGGAGGGGTAATTCGATGACATAAGAGCCGTAGAGAGCGTGTATCATACGGGAATGCGCCTTGTTGGGCAAGTGGCAAATATCGACTTTTATCTGCTACAATTTCTTTGCGTGCCTCGGGTGGAAGCGCAACTAATCCATTTCCAGATGGTGCAAGTCCTAATTCTTCACTCATTTCACGGAGAATACAAGCACTGACTTTTGCTTCAGGTCCTTCAAAACCTTCCAATGTTTCAACTGCTGCAGTATCGACGCGTGATAACCCACCACCGGGAAATGCCCAGTAGCCAGGGAATGCTGCCATAGTTTCAGACCGAAGTCCAAGCAAGACTTCGATGCCGTCCTCGCCATCACGAGTAAGGGTCATTGTTGCAGTTAGCCGAGGTGGTCGACGCTTCTGCGGACCAAGAGACATGCCTTCTGGGACTTCACTCATACAATTCGCTGTTCGTCGTGGGCTTCAAGGCTTTGTTTACGAATGGCTGATGATGCGTGAATCTCATGTAGGACCCAATGTTCCCATAAGGCATGGCGGCACAATCGATGGAAGAAGAATTGCAAGAACTTGCAGCACTTGTGCGAGAAGCCGAAGCCTTGGGTATTGACCCATGGCCTGCTGAAAAGCCTGAACGTCCGTGGGCCCGTTGGGCGCTCGGCTCGTTTATGATCGTCCTCATGCTGAGTGCCGTCTCGAAAGTTCTCTTTCGATTCGTCTCATTCTGATTTCCAGGCACAAGTGAATCACTTCACCATGTATGCCTAATCCACTTCACCATGTATGTCTATGGCTTTCGTCAGCCTATGATTTCGTCAGCCAATGATTACGTCAGCCTATGATATCGTCAGCCTATGATTTCGTCAGCCTATGATTACGTCAGCCTATGATATCGTCAGCAACATGTGGATTCTCCACATCGATTGAACTCAGTTTGAGTTCAAGCTTCGTTTCGACGA
>Ga0308013_10000192_pt1 | contig 35611 bp, 53 predicted proteins | sample Neamet181_FD_203131 | JGI IMG/M metagenome (GOLD analysis project Ga0308013, IMG submission 203131) | Marine microbial communities from water near the shore, Antarctic Ocean - #181 | ecosystem: Environmental > Aquatic > Marine > Unclassified | place: Southern Ocean | collected 2014-07-25
CACTAGGTAGTATGGCTCCAACATATTTTGTTGCTGTTGCTGGTATAGTTGCTGCGTTCTTTGGAACACAAGCATACGCTAAAAAGAAATAAGGTAATCCCTAATGGCAGATTTTAGTAAAGTAGTTGACAAACTAACGGAAACAAATAAAAGACTTGAAGCACTTGAAACTCAAAATTTGGGTTTAGGAGCTTCTTCTATAAAGTCTATTATTGCACAATCTTTACCAGAAGTTTTGAATGATCGCCAGTTAGCGGGCAAAAGAGAAAAATTTGATAAGAAAGAAAAAATAACTGAAGTTGATGATAAAGTTGAGCTTAATACTAACGCAATTGTAACACTTACTGAAAAACAATCAGAAACAAATGATATATTAAATAATCAACCTGAGCCAGAAAATACTGCAAAAACTTTCGGAGAAACCTTTCAGGATCTTGGGTTCAAGGAAGCTATAACTCAACTAGGTAAAAATGTTCTTAGATCAATTGTTTCGCCAGGCAAAAAAGAAGAAGAAGAAAAGAAAAAAGATAAAAAAGACAGTAAAATATTAGTTGGATTAAAATCAGTTGGTGGAGCTTTAAAAAACTTTGGAAAAAATACTTTAGATAAGCTTGTAACAAAACCCGCTAAAGGTTTGTTCGGGGTAATAAAAGGATTGGCAGCGGCTCTTGGTTTAGTTTTCCTTTCAAGATTTTTTCTATCAGACGCATTTCCTAAATTTGTTACTTATTTAACAGATAAATTACCTGAAGACTTTGCAGGCCTTACGATTGCTTTTGATAAGATTACAATCGGAATTGTAGAACTGGCAAAGGGTATTCCAGAACTGACAAAGAGTATTAAAGAATTTAAATTATTCGGAGACGGAGACGGAGAAAGTTTTTTTAGCAAATTTAAGTTTGCTATTGGTGCAGGAGCAGCTGCGTTATCAGGAGCTTTGCTTAGCGGCGCATCAAAAGTATCAAGCAAAATCTCTAAATTCGTTAGTGGTATGACTGTGAAAGACCCAAAAAATTTAAGCAGAACAGACAAGGTTGCTATCAAGGTAGCTAAAGGTGCCGAACAAGTGGCTAAAGTGGCAAAACCTCTTGGGTCTTTTTTGAAAAAAGTACCAATTATTGGTAACTTCATTAGTGGCGGTTTTGGAGTCGTTGAGCTCAACGATCCAGAAACAAGGAATAAAGGGATTGGTAGGCTAACTGGTCTAGGTGTTGGTATTGGACTTGGGGCCGCTCTGACCACAGCAACAGCTGGGTTAGCAGCGCCGATTGCTGCGATGATTCCTCTTGTTACTCAGGAAATTGGTGCTTCTATTGGTACACTGTTTGATCCAGAAAAGACAATAGAGAAAGTAGCACCATTGATCTTCCCCAAATTTAATGCGAACGAAATTCCTACTGTTACTGTTACTGGCGGTAATAATAGAACTGCACTGTTAGTGAAAGGTAAGTCTACTGCTGGCACAACGCCCATTAACATTGTTAACACTCCAATTGCTAATAGTAGTGTTACCAACACATCTAACAATACATCTACTGTGGCTTATATTGGTAATCCAGACGCAATCTTCAACAGAGCAACATCTTTCGCTGTATAAAAAAAAAGAGGTAGGATTTCTCCTACCTCTTAATCTACTACACTTTACCTTTATCCAGCAAGTTTTTGGAAGTAGTCCATAGTATCATCATCTGAGGAATCTACTGCACTCGGTGGAGTATTATCCACTGGCTTAGTACTTACCACAGAATCAGCTACAGGTTCGTCTGACATCTTCTCAGCTACATTACCAACAGTAACAGAACCAGAAAGAACAGCATCAAGACGAGTCTTTAGTTCTTCATAAGACTTGAAGTTGGTTGGAGCAGTATGTTCTGCAAGAGCATATTGTTGTCCCCATATACCTTCAATCTGAGCATCATTATCAAATAGTGCAGATGGTTTCTCAAACTCAGATGAGTCATAGTTCCAGAACCCAGCAACCTTACGAATCTTCAGTTTAAAGTTAGCACCTTCCCAAAAATCAAATGGGTTTACTGGTGTTTCATCTTCAAACTCTGGTTGCATTGAAGCCATAATCTTATCAAAGATTTTCTTACCGTAACGGAACAAGAAGACTTTACCTTCATTCTCTGGGTGTTTGCTGTCAGAAACAACATATATGTTAGAGAAGTATTGCAACTTTCTTTTCTGTTTACGGGCGATTTCTTTGTCAGATTCAATACCTGTATTCCAATACTGAGAGTTCATTTCAGAAACAGGGTCTTTCTGTCCAACAGTGGTTAAAGAGTTTTCAATATACCATTGACCTGTAGGGCCTTGAAATGCGTGATTCCAAACCTTTGCCCAAGGCATATCTTCACCTTCAACTGCTGGTAAGAAACGAATTACTGCATAACCATTACCAGACTTATCTAGTTCAGGTTTCCACAGTCTGTCATCCTTGTAGGACTTCTTTTCTTGAGGTGCGTTTTGCTTTTGTACTTCGCCAAGTAACTTATCTAGAGAATTACTTCTCTTTAGTGCGTCTAGTGACATTTAAGTCTCCTTATGTTAACGTATGTTTTTGTATAAATCATCGTATGTTAAATCTGTTCCTACTTTATAAAATTTTACATTAGGAAAATCCCTTTGCACCATTCTAAATTGGTAGTCCCAGTTAATCGTGTTAAATCCACGACTTCCTTCAGGTAGATAATTCTTACTACCCTTGTATATGTTATTTAGTGGCTTTGAATAATGACTTCCATCAAAACCTAACATATACACTTCCTCTGCACCACTCTTGCAAGCAAGATATAGTGCAGTATTCCCAGCAGACCATCCTCTAGGATAGCCTATCTCATTTACTTGGTCTTTTTTATCAACCCAAGTAATGTATAATCCAATATCCTTTTCCATCTTCTGTCTTAAATCCTGTTCAACTAAATTTGAATTTTGTGACATTGCTTGAAGAATATTGCTTTCAACTAGTTCTCTTGTTTTACCTTGAATTACGCAATCTGTTTTAAAGTGTTTTTCAGTTTCAAAGATTTCACCATCAGTATCAGCCCAACCCATTTTCATTAGATTTGCATCAAAGTCTGGTAGAATACTCCAATCAGTAAACCAAGATTTATTTTTAAGAGCATACCCTGAGTGGTATATCTCTTGTTGCATATTATAGTCTACTGCAACCAGATTGTCAACAGTAAAATGACGATAAATTGCATTACACCCCCAACTAGTAAATCCATCACCTGTAATTGGTTCTCTGGGGCGAGACTCTCCGTTTCCGTAAACTAGATGTCTATTCACCGTTGTTCCCATTATATCAATGGGTTCTACGTTCATTTCGTTTTTCTCCACCAAAGGCTTTGCGAGTAGGACGATAACCCTTTGGCCATTCTGGAATACGACTTGCAAGTTTTTTGCATCGTTCTGTTAGCTGTACATTTTCCCTTTGCAGTTCAGCACATTCATATTCTAATTGTTTTATTCTATCTTTTGTCTTTGTGTCAGGTTTTTTGATTTGCATACCTTCTAAGACCCCAAAAGCATTTTTAACTTCACCAATGTCCATTACCATATCTCCTATATCGGTAGTTGTGCTGATTTTTCGACCAAGAAATTTAAATCTCTTGCATTTGCCTCAATTTTCTCTTTGAGGCCCTTAGTGATTAGTCTACCCACAGTTTCGGGTTCTATCTCGTTTTTCTGACAATACCAAACTACGGCATCCATATGAGTTATCCTTTTTTCTAAGGCAACCTTTTCAATTTCTAGTGAAAATGATTTAGGTGTTTGCATTTGTAGCATAAGCTATCCTTTTATTACTATTAATAATAACACAAAAGTCCCTCTGTGTCAATGGGTTTTCTCTTTATGCTTTTCGCATTTTGCATATGATGGACAACAATACCAACATGAACTTTTTGCTATCCAAAATAAAACTTGTAAATATACTATAATCCAATATTCTTCAAGTCCATTTTTATTTTCTATAATCTCTCCGTATGTGCTTAGCATAATCATCATAAGAAAGAAGCTGGTAAAGGGAATTAATAATAAAGAAATCATTTATTCTCCGTAATATATTATAGTTATTGATAGTCTTAGACCGCAACTTTATCAATGACTTTTTTGTTTTGTGATTCCCATTCAGCAATAGTTTCAACCAAACGAGGTAGATATTCTTTTTTATCTTTTACAAACTCTTGGACTTCGCCATCTTGTGTAACAACAAGAATACAAATCTGGTTGATTTCAATTCCTGTGCGTTCTTCAAACATCTCTGCATACGCAGCCGTTTGGATATAATAAGATTCATTATATTCATCTTTGCGTGGATTAGTAGATGTCTTAAAATCAATAATAGACAATACACCATCAAACTCGGCAATACAATCAACTCTACCAGCAACTCTGTATTTGTCACTGTAAAGTCCTGCCTCTTGAGATAGAATATAGTCTACACGATTTAATACATTATCACGCAGTTGTGTAAAAAGTGCGTGAGGTAAAAAGTTCTTGGTATGCTTTTGCATATCCTCGTTATTCAAATAATCTTCACACATATGGTGAACCGCAGTACCACGAGCTGCAGCCGTGCGTGAAATGTAGTTTGCTACATCATCACCAACACGCTTGCGCCATGCGTTCAGACCTTGTTTATTGCGTACTGAGAGGACAGTAGTAATTGATGGGTACTTATTACCCTCTGGTGTTTCATATAAACGAATACCATCTTTGTTAGTTGCATTTATTTCAGCCAGATATACTGGTTTATGTGTATGTTTCATTTAGATTTCCTACCATAATATTAAGTTATTATTATAACACAACTGTATGCTATTGTCAAGTAACAACACCTCATTTTAGATTATATAAATCATTTAGTACATGTTGTATAGGGTCAATTTCATTCAACATTTCCAGAGCAGCTGATGTTGTTTCTTCTACTCTGCGAGTCCAACCCCGACCAAAAGTTTCAAAGGTATTTAACCTTTCATAATACTTTTGTCTTCTGGATTGATATTCTGTAATCGTTTCTTTCAGACCAACACGTTCTACATAAGAATTGACTATGCGTATAGTATTAGGCCCGATTGCACCATCAGAGGTTGCACCCACAAGTGTTTGTAGATACTTCGCAGCCCGACTAGTTCCAGCATTAACACCAAAATCAAACACACACAAATCAAGACCATTTGGTAAGTTATCACCTTTGACCCTTCCCCAATAATTCTTTCGATAGATAGGAGCAACATCTTCAACCGTTAGGTCTTTCATTTCTTTTTTACCACCCCAAGCATCATATACTCTTTTAGTAACACCAAGATTAGTTTGCCCGCCGGGATCCTTTGGGTGATTTACATATCCACCTTCGTGGTGCAGAATCATGTCCAGACATTGTTGATAGTTTTTAATCATACTATTCCTAGCCCTAGTTTTGTTTTTTGGATAAGGTAGTTACGCACAAATCCTGAACGAACAATATCTCCGATATTAAATTCTGTACAATTGAACTCATTCATATTTTGCAATATTTGTAAAAAGTCCATTAGTCCATTTTTCTCATTGTTTTTAGTTAAGTCAGATTGTGCAAAATCTCCACAGAAGAAAATCTTAGAATTTTGACCTACCCTAGTAATGATGGTATCGAGTTCATGAAAGTTTAGATTCTGACATTCATCAACAATGATAATACTATTGTCGAAAGTCAAACCTCTAAGAAAGGATGTTGATAGGAAGAAAAAACTTCCTTGTGCTTTCAAACGATCATACAGCATACTAAATGCTTGTTCGTTTGGTTGTTCAAACATGAATTGCATCATGTTAGAGTATGGTACTTGATAAAGTGCAGCCTTGTCTTCCTCATCGCCCGGCAAGAATCCAATCTCTCTTGTAGGTATAAGTGATCGTACTACAATAACTCTATCGTATGGAGTTTCAGGATTCAATACTTGTTGCAATGCGAGGTATAGAGAAACGAAAGTCTTTCCTGTACCAGCACAACCGAATAGAAATTGATTCTTATCGTCTTTCCAAGAGTCAAATACTGATTGTTGACTGTCTGTAACAGGAGTAATTTTAGTTAGTTGACTGAATGTGATATCTTTTTTATTTGCCATTACCAATCCTTTAAGAGAGTGCAACACACTGTGTCAATGCGTAGAAGACACAGTGTGTTGCTTAGGTGTATGAAAACTGAAAACATAAGCTTATATTGAATCCATACAATACTATTTAGTTATTTTACTAACTGACCTTGACGATATTCTCGTGCAATTGCAGTTAAATCGTGAGATTTTCCTATACTTTTTATCTTATGTTTATTAAGAACACCCATTGTATTAATTTCTTTGTGTGCTCTATTTGAACCAAATTTGTCTGCTAATGGAGAGTTTGGGTGTGCCTCTGCAATCCTAGACATATTTTCTTTAAATCCGTCATCTGTTCTATAACTTCTACCTTCAACACCACTAATAAGAGCAGGAGCAGTTACAACTGATTTAAATGCAGGGTGTTCTTCCAGAAAAGTTTCTAGTTCATCCCAAGAACACATAGTATCCATTTCTTCATTAGTTTCAGTGTTCATTATTGTATATGTTGGCATTATTTTTTTTCTTCCTTAATTAATCGGAGTTCTTCACTTAACATCTTAATTCTTTCAAGTGCTGCATAGTAAGATTTTGTTAGAGCTCTCATGTCCATTTCCATAATACTTAAAGAAGAATCATTGTAATATTTAGAATGATTTTCTTTTTCCTTTTTATCTTTAGCATCTTCTTCAGCACTTGTTCCTAAGATTTGCCTTCTGAGTAGTCGATCATATATCATGTTGTCGTCCTGTACCATTCTGGTTTCTCCCTACCCTTCCAAGTTGCAAACCCACTTTTCTCTGTTATATAGTACTTTCTATAAGCAAGGATTGGATTACCCACCACCTTGCATGTTTCAGGCATACATTGAGGCATTGGTGTTCCTTTCTTAAAAGGAATATTCAATGGTGGGTCTTTAAGCAACATTGATGGTTTGGTTGAACCATGAACTTTACCATAACGATTTGTATACTCTGCAAGTGTTGCCCTGTAGAGTTTGTACATTTGCAAATAGTTTTCGACAGACTCGCGAACCCATATTGCAGATGGGTGGTTAATGTGAGAAGCTTTGTATAATACATCTTCTCGTTCATCAGACAATCGCCATCTTTTAATGTTTCTATTATTCTTAGTTTTGCCTAGATACAACTCTCCGTCAAGCACTCTGTGTGCAGTTGACATCAGTTGTGCGTATTCTATAGGCATTTTGACTACATGTTTATCTATGTGATACTCTGCACATATTACAGGGTCTTTGTGTAAGTAAAATATATTCATAGGTGTAATTATAACAAATTATTGTTGTTTTGTCAAGAGAAAATCTTTTATTTCACCTTTCCCAACGATAAAATATGTGATCTCCAATCTCTATAGTTTTTGTTTTAGTCTTGGCCCAAGAAGGACTGACATAATCTGCGTGGTAATGTGTAGCACCATCAGTTATATCTAACAAGACTACATTAGAAATTAATGCTATAGTTGCAAGCTCTGTAATATCTTTATATTGTTTTATACTTCTTTTATTAATAGTGTCAGACTTACCATCACAATACCAACTAAACTGGCAACGATTACGAACAGGTATCAATTCGCCAGTGCCTTTCCAACTAGGTCTGTGTTCGCCTTGTTTAACAACTTCACATACTGTATTAGGAAATCGTGAATCTTTTACTCTATTCAAAGTAACAGCAATAACAGCATACCAACCGCCAGTGCTTTGATTTCGTGCCTCATGATATACATTGTCAGCAAGACAAGTTATTTCTTCTTGTGGTATATCAAAGTTTATTGTTTCATTATTTGTAAACATCTGTTCTGGAGCAGCAACAGAAAGACTTATCAAAACTACAAATTCAGTCAAGTTAATCATATTATATTTTTTTCCCAACATTCATCAGCAAACTGATACTCTAAACTATAGGCTTCCTTTTCCCAAGGCCAATCCCAATATCCACAATCTTTACTGATTAGGTTGTTTTTCCATTTGGGTTGGTCTAAACCATTCCAATCAGATATTTCCTTACGAGCATATTGTTTCACATGAATCATTTCGTGACAAATGGCAACAACCATATCCTTTATATTAAGTTTCTTATCTATCTCAATATAAAACTCACGATTATTATCACCAATCATACAATAGCCTGTTGCGTCATCTTGTATATTTGTTAGTTCAACATTAACTTGTAGTGTTCTGTGGCGGGGTAATAATTTCTTAATCATATACTTAATAACTGAATTACAGAGTTTTCTTTGATGTTTACTTCCACCAGAGATGTCAATAATATTCATTTTAAGAGATATTTCAATAATTGTCATTTTAAATTTCTCATCTAATTATTGAAATAAAGTGACCCAGTTGGCGTTTGAGATGAGAGAGAGAGAGTGCCAACTGAGTCATGACTTTTAATCTTTTTTTATCTTGTGTAACTATTATACTCCATTTATGAATCAATGTCAAGACATTTTAAGTATTATTTTTAAGACCTTAAATATCGAATCATTATTTCTGCAAGAGCTTTAAACCACCTTTCATCGTTACCTCTGGTGGTTTCTGCTGCAACTCCGATTCTAACTCCAGAGGTTTCAATAAAACCGCGAGTATCGTTAGGAACACCATTTTTATTTACAGTAATAGATTTTTGTTCTAGTAAATCTGCAAATTCACGACCACTATACTTTTCTTTATTCAAGTTAATAGTAAACATATGAGATTGTGTTCCACCAGATACTATTTCTACATCAGCATCTATGAATGTCTGTGCCATTATATTTGCATTAGCTATTACACGTTTAGTATATAACTGAAAGTCTGGTTGTAATGCTTCGTAGAAACATTGTGCTTTAGCGGCAATGATGTGCATCAGAGGCCCACCTTGAGTGCCGGGAAATACTGCACTGTTAATTTTATTACTGTATTCTTTATCGTTCCACAAAATCATACCACCGCGAGGGCCTCGTAAAGTTTTGTGTGTGGTGGTGGTTGCAACATCTGCATAAGGAAATGGATTAGGATATGATTTACCAGCAATGAGTCCAGAGTAGTGACTGATATCTGCAAGTAAGATTGCACCTACCGAGTCTGCCATTTTTCTGAATCGTTTCCAATCAATCACTCGACTATATGCACTTGCTCCTGCAATAATCATTTTAGGATTATTATCTAATACTAGTTTTTCTGCTTCATCATAATCAATAATTCCATCAGCATCAACGCCATAACTCTTAGTGACGAACCACTTACCACTTATGTTAACCTTCGCACCATGTGATAAGTGACCACCACTAGACAAGTCCATACTAACAATTAAATCGCCGGGCGTTAAGAATGTTTTGAATACCGCAAGATTTGCATTTGCACCACTGTGAGGCTGAACATTTGCAAAGTTACAACCAAATAATTTAGTTGCGTATTCAATGGCAAGGTCTTCTACCTTATCAACTTCATCGCAACCATTGTAGTATCTTTTGCCGGGCAAACCTTCTGCATACTTATTGGTTAAGATACTACCACACAATTCCATTACTTCTGGACTAGTGAAGTTCTCACTTGCGATTAGTTCTACCGTATTAAATTGACGAGCAGCCTCAGCAGTTACTATTTGTTCAATGCGGGGGTCAATAAACTTCTGCACATTCACACCTTTAGTTTATTTTAATCAACGAGTCCACTAGCAGAACGAGAACCTTGTGGATATACATCTGGTTCTGGAATCATAAAGTTTTCGTCCCAACCAAATGCTTCTTGGATTACCTTTGCAGATAGACCTTTATAAGCTTGATGTAGTTTTTTGTCTTTTGCAATAACTAAAAGTTTTGCTTCACTTTCGTGTAACGACTCTAGTAACTGAAAGAACATGTTTTCTTTCTGATGTTGTTTTGTTAGAGGGTCAGCGCCTTTGATGAAATGCCAAAGTTTCTTTGCTTCCATTGAAAGTACTGTATGATCTGTACCTTCGGGTGCATCATTAGGTGTGTATGGTGTTGCACCTTCTGGGAAGACCCATTCTTTTGTAGGGTCAAATGAAGCTTTCAGCAACATTCTTAATGCGTCAGTGTTGTGTTTTTGTAACAGTTGTACTTTCTGTGCTTTAGTTTTTGCTTTTCCTACTTTTTCAAGTATCTCTGAAAAGAGGGGTGTATATGTTTCTTCTGGCTTAGCCATGTTAAAATTCTCCAATTGTTTCAGTAAGATTTTTCAATCTTGATTGTATAAAATAATTTAATAGTTTACTACGGTCACCACAGGGAGCATTGTTAAAGACTTCATTAATTTCAGTCTCCAACTCAGATGGAATCTTATCAAGACTGATAAGAGTTTCATTCCTTTGGTAATTTCTTTTAACTTCATCAGGTAAATCATCAATATTTATATTCAACCAATTTTCAATCTTCTTTTTTGTTAAAGGTTTTTGTCTTAATCCATCGACAAAGGTGTTATCAGGTGATAGAACATTAGGTACTCCATCACTAGTGTCGCCTTTAAGTATATGCTCTTTTATATAGGTGTTTGGATTATACCCATTTACATACTTTTTAAGAATAGGTGAATATTGTTTTATATCAGGATACTTCTGTAACTGAATAAAGTCTTTATCGCCAGAGACAATCATAATTGGTTCTTGTTTGTTTTTTACAAGAGTAGCAATAATATCATCAGCCTCTGCACCATAAACTTCTAGGTACTTGTATGGTAGATTGTCTTTGAACTCTGCTTTAATTTTATTCAGAACCTCAAAGATTGAATCCCAATCCAAGTCAGATTTCTCTCTACCCTTTCTACGACTTGCTTTGTAGTTCGGGAAGAAATCACGGCGCCAGTAATGTTTGGAATCATATGCAAGTACAACCTCGCCATATTCCTCAGTAAACTGACTACGATACATACGAACCGAGTTAAGAATCATGTGTCTTACCATATTCTCATCTGGTTCTTTTGATTTAGTCATATTCAAATGCATCATTAGACTAGCTACTGTGATTTGATTCATATCAATAATAATCATATTTTATAATGAGCATTGAAGCTCATACTCCTTCTTTCACCATCAGAATAAAATGGATAAACAGAATGTTTTAACCAAGATGGGAATATTAACATCATTCCGACTTCTGGAACAAATTTAAGATTGTCACTCCTAAAGTCAGACTTTTCGCCATACATAAATTCAATAAGGCCTGTTGATGGATAGTGGTCTTTAAATTCTTTTGCATTTTCCTCACCCATACCTTCTGGTATTTTGAGATAAATAACACCAGAGAAATTACCACTGTGTGTATGCCATGGATTGTATTCGTGTTTGTATTGACTTACAATCCAACTCTGTGCAAGATGGATATTGTCAATGGTTGGTTTTATGCCTTTCGACATCTTAGTCCAACCATATGCACGATTAGAATCTTCCATGTGTTCTAGGTAGGTCAGGCACCCTTTTTTTAGTGTGTCTGATAGGAACTTAGATTCTTTTTTGTCGTATACAGGAATCTTTACTTCCTTTGATACCTTACCAACAAGGTTATCAGAGAAATCAAATTTCTTGGAAAGACTCTCATCTCCCAATACGGCATCACCAGCATTATTAACCAAAGTAATAAATTCTTCTGGCACTTCAAATTGTAAAATTGTAGGACTAAAATTTTGCCATACAATAGGTTCAGCTGTTAGGTTCATCTTCACTTTCTTCTATAATTTCTAATATGTCTGTTAAAATATCTACATCAATTTCAGCGAAAGGAACCTTTACGCCTTCTGTATCAACAATCATTGATTTTGCAATCAATAAACTCACAGGGTGGTTATAACCAAAATGCCTGTAGAGTATAGATTTTAATACTTCATTCATATACCCAACTTCACCTATGAATTCTTCAGATGAAATGTCAACACCATTTTCTGAAAGATTATGAATCATAGGAATCATAAGTCCTTCAGTGACTTCACCTATGAATTGCATATCATCTGCTAGTCTTGAACTTTTCTCGGTCAATGGTTTAACATCAGGGTGAGTCCACGGCCCTTTGATTATATTGTTGTCTAACCCTTTGGTACTATCGTCACCCATTTGATACGCCCCTGTTGGTATTCACCATAAAACATATCTATCCAATATCCATTTTTGAGGTAACTATTTAAATTACGAATATAACCTTCGTGATTAGCAACCTTTGCAATAGAACCAGATACACTTCTTCGTACATTACTTTTTTCTTCAGCTAACAATCCTTTCTGGGTCTTAATCCACTCCTTTATTTTGTTAGGATGAAGATAATAGTCTTCTGGTAAATTTAATAGTGATTTGTGTATAGATGAATTCTTGGCGGGTGCTTTTGCTGCTCTTGCCAAAGCAAGTCGTTCAATAGCTGCCGCTCTTTGTTCTGGAGTCATAGGTTTACGAGGTTTGCGTTTTTTAGGTTCAACCCAACCATCATTAACCGTAGTAGTTATTTTTTTCTTAGTCATATTTCATCTCTCATCTTTAACTTGTATAGCCATTATAACACAATCTTATCAAGAAGTCAATACCTTAATTAACTTCATCTAAAGAAACTATCTCTTTTACACCATCTTTATTAATTCTCATTTTAATAAAGTGTTGTTCTTCAAGAACTTTCAATAAACTTTCAGTGACAGGTGCAATCGCAGCCTTTCTGCCCCAGATGAATGTACAAATACCAAAACATAAAGTAATTATAAATGCAACATTTGAATCAATCATTACATATTCCTTTTAGTTTGTTTAATGATTTCATCAATCGTGCTATCGAAATCTTTAAATTGTTTTTGTGCAGCAGATTTAATGGTATCCCAAGTTTCATACTTTTCACTGTTTAAGTGATCGTTAATAAATTCTTCGATATCCATTACTTGATTTTTAATTTTACTCATCTTTAAAACCTTTTTTTATCTTACTTATCTATAGTATCATAAAATTTAGGATTTGTCAAGGGTCTTTTCTTTAATTGTTAAATTATTTAGGAAGAACTCCATGTAAAGGTCTTCATTAAGTATCTGATAACCATTACTAGTGCCATAAGTTTTGATGTGAGTGTATATTCTTTTATGTGAGTATTTATTCCACATATCTACCCACCACTCGATAGGTTTTAGTGTACAGTGTGCATTTTCTCCATTTGGTAAAATTGCAATAGCTGGTTGGGTGCTGATTGCAAGAAAAACAAATTTATCTGCTCTTTTAGAAATCATTTCAAATGTTTCTGGAATTTGTTCTTCTGGAATGTGTTCCATTACATCAGTAGAGAATACTCCATCAAATGGGCCGTCAGGTAGTAGTTCAAACTCTGGTACTGCTGGGTCATACAAAGAGGGCATGACACCCATTTCTTCGTGATGTTTCCATTCAGAATATTGTTTACCCTTACCACAACCAAAATCTAGTAAAGTTTCTGGATTTATGTCACGAATCAAGTCCATGATATGATGTAATTGTGGTTTTAAGTTATTGCCGGGATAATGAGTATTCCGGTCTGCGTGATAAGATTTATATTGTTCGATCCACTCGTTCATTATTATGTATCCTCAAATGTTCTTTTAACATCTTTGAACTTCCTATTCTAACATTGATAATGCCATTATAGTATTCGTCAGACTCTAAAACCCTTCGATCAAATTGTTCTTTTGCTTCTAAGTAACTTAGTATTCCTCTACTCGAACAAAAGTATAAAATTTCTCTAGTGAATTTATCTTCACCGAAAGACAAAACATCAGCGTTTAAGTGGTCAGAAGAACCCCAATAGTCCCTCCAATCACTTTCTTTTGTTGAACGCCTTTTTCTTGTCTTACCTTTAAGTGGTGGTCTGGTAACTTTAAACCTCGCGAGCTTCTTACCAATATACTTTCTATTATTAGCAAGGTTGGTTATAAGATAGACAAATCCTTCACAACCTTCTGGAAGTTCTTGAATTATCTTACCATCATGTGTCCACTTTGTCGGAATTGGTAACAACCCCATCGCGTTTTTCATTATCTTTTTCCCAAAAATACAATCTCAGAATAAAATGTTCTGTATTATTTATGGGTTTTAATTTAACGCTTTTTCTACCACATCAGTTACCAGATGTAGTCATCATCATCCTCTAGTTCGTCTATCAAATCTTGGTTTAATTCCTTTCCACAGAATGGACAGAACTCTAATTTATATACAGTAGTGTCCATGTCATGTTTGAAATGGAATTCAGCTTCGCATGAGTCACATACAATGACCCTTACTACCCGCATCATTATTGAATTTCACAAAAACCAGCAACACAAGCTAATTCTTGAGCGCCAATTGTCATATCCTTTGATTCATATTCAGATAATTTAGACCAATCTACATTCTTAGGCATTTGTTTCAATAAAATGTCATACCCCTCTTTATCGGTATCTTGATAAGGCGCTTGTTGATATGAATGTTCACTAAATGGTAAGAATGATACTCCAGACATGTAATCAAAATATTTGTAAACCCATGCGCCAACTTCCATCCATTCTTCTTCTTTAACGGAAATTGTAACGGAAGGCTTGTGCTCACACCAATGTTTTTGGTATATTAACCACAATTCTAATTGTTCAATTGCGTTCATATCTTGTCTGAATACTGCGCCTCTATCTACTTTATGAGGAAAAGAGAAGACAGCAGTATTGCTTGGGTTTATTACATCATCTTCAACAGGGAAACCTTCGTCTGTCATCATCAAAGTAAGTGGATCCTTTTTATCACCGCGAACTGTGCGTATGTAGTAAGGATTGTGACGAGCATGAATACCAGATGCAGAATTAACTAGCTGTGATACTGTACCACTTGGTTTGACACAAGTAATTGCTACAGATTGTGGAATGTCTAATTTCTTAGACCAAATTTTATTGGTGTCTATTGCGACATTTTTAAGTTTTTCAAGTAATACATCAAGACCTTTTGACTTACCATTTGTTAACTTACAATCCATAATACCTGTTAGAGATACACCAAGTAGTCTTTCTTCTGAACAATTTTTCTTCCATGCGGCACTAACATACTTGAAGTTAGTCAAAGTTGATTGGAATGTACCAAGAATGGCAGCCAGTCTTACTTTCTCTATTAAAGTTTCTTCAGTATCATTCGATCTGATAACTGCTTCACTTAAATTGCAAAATTCTCTATCTCGCAATATTATCTCGCTGCAAGGATTTACGCCAAAGTGATGCCCTTCGGTGGTTCTACGACCACTAGCTTCGGCTATTCTGTTAGCACTTTCACGATTAAAGATACCACGTTCTCCAGATTTAGATTCATAGAGTGCGTTCCACTCACTCATAAAGATACCCATTTCTGGTTTCTCTGTATAACAAGCAGAGTTATTAGCTAAGGCGCGTTGAGGATTTTCTGTCCACCATTGTCCAGATTTAGCATGACGCATACGATCATCTGAAAGATTTGAAAGACTAATGAGAGCAGACCTACGAACACCGCCAACTACCACTACTTCAGCAATTTTACAAACAATGTCATGACATTCTAGTGAGGACAACTTACGTCCAGCAGAACTACCAAGTACATTGACTACAAAATTAAATAATGACTCTAGTGGTGCAGGGCCCGAAGCACGACCACCAAAAGTTTTAAGTGGAGCACCAGCAGGACGGATTTTAGATAAATCCCATCGTGGAATCTGACCAATATACAACATACCCATCAGTTCTTTAAATGCTTTTGCCCAACCCATTTTACTATCTGCAACAGTAATAACAGTATCAGATGCATGGAACTCCTCTGCTACTTTTGGAAGTTCAGATGTAAATTGTCTTTCAACAGAAAAACCAACTCCAGTTCCATTCATAAGAACATAAAGGATTTCATCAAACGCTTGAATACGATTTACTGCAACATATGAGCAATTGTATCCAGCGATGTTCTCCCTCTTTAACGCCTCTCCTGCGGTCATTAAGCAACGCATAGAGGGCATAACTTTTTGTCCTAGTACGGCAAGTTCAAGTTCATCTCTATCTTTTTTTGTAATTTCAAATCCTGTCATTTCCTGTACATGAACATCAAAGAAATCAAAGTATCTTGAAACAGTTTCATTCCAAGTTTCTCTGCGACCTTTTTCTGGTAGCCATCGAGAGTATCTTGATAGGTGAATGAATTCTTGGTATGAGGTTGGTAAAAAATTATCGGGCATTTCGTCTTCTCCATTGTGTGAATTTTATCTTGGCCATGTTGCCTTGATAAGAATTATTGTTTATTATTGTCTGTACTTCTTCTTTAGTAAGTCCAGATAGTATCATATCGTTTATATCTTTTTCTTTCAAATCATCAGGCCATAACACTACATTATAACCCATGTATATTGTCTTCTCTATTTGTTTCAATATCTCGACATTGCGTCTTTCGTTATCAAAAATAATAGTTGTATTCTCTACAGGTAATCTACTAAAATCAGCACCACCGACAGCAACACAATTGTCCAAAAACATAGAGTCAATGGGCCCTTCGGTTACTTGTATTGGTTTTGTAGAGTCTAGTCTATTAAGACCGTAGATTTTATCTTTGTCTGGGTCAAGAGTGATGGTAATATACTTTGGTATTTCATTACCAAATGCCCTCCCTTGAAACGCAAACATTTTACTATTCTCATCAAAGAATGGAATTACCAATCTAGGGTGATCCCCATTCAAAGAAGCGAATTTGTTAGGTACAACAGTATTGACCCAAGTATAAAACTTTGGAGCAAAGAACAACTCAAAATGAACTGTAGAAGGGATTTGTCGATTCATCACAAATTTCTTAACAGGATGGTCATGACTTAATGACGATATCTTTTTAAGTGATTTGAGTGGTGAAGGCCCCTTCATGAATTTAGGTTGAGTGAATTTTCCAATGTCTGGAAGTTCTGGTTCATTCTTTTTGTATCTCTCCATTATATAGTCATTGTAAATTTTAGGGTCAATGTGTTTCAGTAAATTACTGAACGATGCTCCTACGCCACAGTTATGACACTTATATATAAGATTCAATTCTTTACGGAAAATAAAACCACGAGCTTTGGTAGAAGACTTTTGAGAATCTCCACAGTAAGGACAACGAAAATTGTACAGGCAGTCTCCTGTCTTTTTAAATCGCTGCAATTGCGATGACGCAATCATTAGATATTTTTTTTCTATATACATGGTGTAATTATAACTCAATTAGAGGTAGATGTCAACCCCAAATAGGCATTTTTTGAATAATAAATCCGAGTACTATAGAACCACCGATAATTATCCAACGCCACTTTTCAAGAATACCAACTCGGTTGTTTAGGTCGTCCCTAAGCATCTGTTGATTGATAGCATCTTGTTTACTATGTTCTGACATTATATCAGTAAGTTCTTTATAGTTTGTAGTAATACGAGAGTGTAGTTCTCTAATGTCTGTTGTAAATTCTAAATTGGCACGATTAGCAACTTCTTCTTGATTAGCTATCCTTTCTTCATGCACAGCCAACATACGATTGACCGATGAAGACACATCAGTAATCCTTTCAATAGCGGTATCAAGACGATTAAATATTAATTTTATATCAGCAACTTCTTTTTTAAGAATTGCCACCTCTGTTGTGATTTCATTACTCATCTTTTTTACCTTTAAAGTGTTATTTAGTATACTATGTATCTAGGATATTGTCAATAGGTGAATAAATTTTAATAAGTTCCTCTTTACCCTTAACTTTAATCTCACCAATATTTTTACTTGGCATAGTATCAGGTAGTTGTTCCATAGTATAACTAGAATAGATTGTTGGATAATCTTTATAATCTCCTCTAGCGGCAGTTGCTTCTAATCGTGCAGCAAGGTTGACAGAATCACCAATGACTGAATAGTCAAATCTGGTGGTACTACCCATATTGCCTACAATACATGTTCCTGTATTAACACCACTACCAATATTAATCTCTGGTAATCCTTTCTCTTTCCACGCAGTCTTTAGGTTCTCAGTTTCTATTGCACACTCCACAGATGTACGAACCGCTAACTCTGCATGGTTCTCACAATCTAATGGTGCGTTCCAGAAAGCCATGATGCAATCGCCCATGTATTTATCAACCGTACCACCATTATTCAATACTATCTTGGTCATGCGGTCTAGGTAATCATTGATACACTCAACCAATCCTTCTGGGTCATCATTGTTCTTATAGTGTTCTGATATAGGAGTGAATCCAACAATGTCCATAAAGAGAAAACTCATCTCTCTGCGTTCACCACCAAGTTTCAGTGCGTCTGGATTCTTCTGTAAAATAGCAACCTGTCGTGGATCAAGGTAATGTTCAAATTGTTTCTTAATCTGTTGGCGTAATCTAAATTCTTCCATAAACCGCAGAAATGCAGAAACAGACCAAACTACAAACATTGTCAATACAGGATATGACCAATCAATTAGGTAACTGTATTCAGTAAATAAGTATGAACTGCCGTAATAAGTCCCTGCAAGAAATATTGGTAATAGTGTTGCACCAACATACCAACTTAGTGTTAACACCACTACTGTTAGTATCAATGATAACACTAAAGACACTGAAAGCTCTGCTAAATCAGTCCAGAAGGGTCTTGTGATGTTCCTTCCTGCAATCATAGTTGTTACAGAGGCAGCAATCAAATCGTGACTTGGAATTACACCCACTGGGGTTGCAACTGGATTATCTATTCCAGATGCCGTAGGTGAAAGAATAACAATCTTTCCTACAAATGAATCATCGTCTGTTAATTTGTTTAGTGCATAGGTTTTTGTTTTCCATTTGAAATCAATCCAAATAGCACCATTGGCATCAGTCAGTATCTTTTTGTATTTTGGTATGCGTAATGCTTCCACACCACCCTCACCAGTTTTCATCTGATAACTAATATCTCCAGCAGCTGTTCTTAGTATCTCCATAGACAGAGATGGATACAGTTGTCCATCTATTTGAATCACCAAAGGCATCCTACGAACCACACCATCATTCTCTGGAGCAATAAGCATCATACCAACACCTATTGCAGATTTTGAAAATGGTTCTATGGGGCCGACTGCACCACTATAATTGTATATCCATTGTTGCCAAGGCATACCTATCGCGGCAACACCTCTGGGTACAGGATTTCCTTTAGTTTGATTTGCTGGGATTTGTCCTATGATGGTTGGAGTTTTTCTCAACATCTCATCAAATTGTGCATCACCACCTAATCTATCTTTGTCTGCAAACAATATGGGTAATACAACAATTGAAGCACCCTTGCGATATAGACTTTCAATGTCCTTTGCAAGTTTATCTCTTGGCCAAGGCCACTGACCATATTCTCTTACCGAAGCATTATCTATTTCTACTGTCACGACATCAGGAGCGATTGTTTCTTGTTGTGTTCTTTGATGTTGGTCTAGTGCTTTCAACCTTACCATCTCAAAGAACCAAAGGTCTGAAAAACGAATAACACAAAAGAATAAAATAACAGAAATAGCTATAATCCACTTTTTCATTTTAATTTCCTTGTGTCAAGGATACACCACAACCGCCAGATGATTGACAGTTCTGTGTTAGAGAGTATGATTGATTTGTACCACCTTGTTGAACCAAATTCAAATTAGTAGGATAACTGCCGGTTAAATCTACAGTAGCAGTATGTGTTCCACTGTCTTTTTGAACAACAGATTGTGAACCACCATCAGTCCTTACAGTCATATATAAGGTTTTGTTACCATTTCCGTTTTGTTTAACAAACATATTATTATTTTCTCCACCGTATGTGTATAGTCGAATAGAATGGTCTGCATTACCTGATCCTGTTTGTTGTCCTATCTTGATATTATTTCCACCAGAATGTAGGTCTAGGTTAGTTGTGTGACCACCATACTCTGATGTAGTTCCAGAACAAGTTGTATCAGAGCTACTAGTAAAGGTTGCGCCCTGACAGACATGAACATTATTATTATTGCTTTTTATATGAAATCCAACTCTGTTTGAATCAGAACCATTGGTGTTGTTCTGTTCAATTTTTATATTGTTATTTACTCCGTCCAAGTCACCACCCCAAGCTCGACCAGAACCCCAGTAGGAAATCCAACTGACTGTATTGTTGTTTCCTTCTTGGTCAATATCAAGTGTGTTGTCGTCATGGGCCATTGTTAAATTGACAGCGTTGTTCTGGCCATCTTGACTGACATTTATTGTTGTATCATCACTGGTAGTAATTTGTTCTATGAATACACTGTTTCCAGCATAAACAATACTACTCAGACTGATAGATAGTAATAGTGTTATCAGTTTCATCATCGGATGTTATCTCTGGTACAGGTATTCCCTGTTGTGTTAAATTAATTCTATATCCCCAATCTGCATTTAATCTTAAATGAATATTACCATTTCCCACTTGACGAATTATCTCAAGTCGCGAACCATCACGAATCGTATTAACTTGAGTTGATTTATTGAAACCGCTTGTCCTACCATCTACCAGTTCTCTCTGAGCGGTTAGTGCAATTAATTGGTCTAGCACATTCATTAATAAATCAACATCTAAAGGATTAATGTCTAGTTCAGTAAATTCTAATTTATCTTCGTCTAATTGGTTTTTGTCTAACTCTCTAAATTCTAAAAAATCTATGTCTAATAAGTTTATTGTAATTTTAGAACTTTTAATTATTTTTAAAAGTTTTTCTTTGGGTGGTTTAATAATTAACAAATTATTAATTTGGTCTAAAGTTAAATCAAGTATAACTGGCTTTGAGGGATTAGATTCTCCATTTATAACTAATGTAGATTCAAATGCTTGGGTTAGAAAAACCTGTCCTGCATCACTTTCTACTGATATCTTACCCACTGTTCCATCTGCATTGGGAAGTAGAATAATGAGAGACTTTCCAACCTCATCAACAGTCATACTAAAAGCAGTTCCAAGAACACCTATTCGTGCAGTTGGAGTGCGAATATCAACATTCTGAGAATTTAGTTTTGCAATATTACCACTTGCATATCTAACTGTTCCCAGTGCAACATTCATTACAAGTTTAGACCCTGTTTTAGAATTTGGGTCATACACAAAATCATCTATTACTAATGAGCTATGTGGACTTATTGCCACATTTGTATCATCAATAAATTTTATTCCAACATTACCATTTCCTGTACGGACATTATCTTTGTATTCAATGGCAGAGTTTTCTTCTAAAACAAGTTTATTCTCTGCCCTTTCTACCGAAGCATTGCCTTTTTGTTTTACTACATTACCAATAGTTTCCGATAAAACAATATTGTTAACCGAAATCAATAGTGTAAAACTAATCGTCCATAGTAACCGTAACATTGTGTCCTGCCCCAACAGTTGTCATCTGAACAGTACCATCATAAGCACCATCCTGTGTAATACTGAACTGACCAGATGCTCCTGTATGATGCAAGGTTGTATCTTGATCTGCTGCTCCAGTGTGTGTAGAAGTGACCGTATTAGAGTTACCTATTAACGTAATACTTGTTACTTTCTTATCACTACCCGCTAGTGATGCGGTACTGTTTTCATTGATGGTGACGGTATTGCTATCACCTTGAGCAACCAAATCAATATCTGCATCATCAGTTGAAGCCGAACTACCTACATTAACAGTAGTTGTGTTTGAACTACCTGTAAGCGTTTGAATAATACTGTTGTCAGCAGACGCTGAGTTTGCACCAACCGATACAGTAGATGCATTACTATTACCAGCTTGTCTAAGAGTAAACTGTTGAGTTGCACCAACTACTGATGCTGCAATTGTGTTACTATTACCAATCTGGTCAATGTCTAGTGTTTGGTTATCACCTGTTAAAGTGACCACCGTTCCAGAAACACCAAACTTGTTGGTTTGTCCGTCTTGATTAATATTTGCAGTAAGGCTTGCACCTGACTGTGTAATGTATACATCGCTCGCATAACCCACACTCATCATAACAAAGTAAGCGAGAATTGTAAGTATGCTATTTTTCATTTTATCTCTCCTATTTGAGTTTCCATAATGCGTTTTCTATTCCTCTTTCAATCAATTGGTTTACTGCGTGTTCTATTGCTTTACGAACCGCATAAGTTGTCGATTCATTCTCAGTAGTTCCAGCTTCAATTTCGATTAATTCAGTACCCATATCTAAAAACTTAAATACATTCATACCAACTTTAGTACTTAATATAGTCTTTTGTGAACTTACCGCAAGTAACACCTCACCAGTTTGTACAGATATTAATCGTAATGAAACCGATACCATATCTCTACGATATTGGTCACGAATACCTATACCTAAATATCTCGAACCAACACCACCTGTTTCTATATTGGTATCGTAACCAATGATACCACCACTTATAAGAACACCAGCAAACAATAAAGGTCTAACTTTTTCTGACTTATCTCCGTCATAAGTTGCTCTTGTGTTTCTTATGATTTGTCGTTCCTTTAAAAGATAGTCTAAATCCATCCTTTCAACAACAGTAAACCATTCACCATTACCCGCAGTTTTAAGTGCTTGTACTAATAATGTTCCTGATCCCTGTGTGACTGCTGTGCTTAATGAGGCAAGGTTGTCACTGGGCTTTCTTTGACCTGTTTGGTCATTAAACTGGTAAACAGCAATCTCAACCTTCCTTTCGGGGGGTCGATAATTTTTTAACTTGTTCGTCATTGGTGTAGATGTGGCTGTTTCCATCACTTCGTATGTTGTACAACCACCTAAACTAAAAAGTAAAATCACCAACAGGAACTGTAATAACTGTTTCACTTCCATTTGCATCCAATATTGTTAATGCTACATTGTCTGTATCTTTAATATAGCTGATTGTAGTACCCTCAAATGTGACTGTTCCATTCTGATTGGAATTTTCTCCAAACATACTATCCACAAGTTGTTTCGACAGTTGAGCGTAAATTCTTGATTCTACATTCTTTATAAACTTTGACTGATTTGTATTTGCAAGATTTCTCTCAAGTTCTCTAGCAGCTGCTGCTTTCTTTTCTTTGTTTGCTTTCACACGAGAATATTCTTGATTCTCGATAGTAAGAACATGGGAACTATATCCCACTCCACTGAAGGCAGGAGAAACCCACTGGTGAGTCAGGTCAGTAGAATTAGCGTTCATACTAAAAAATACTATTAATATAGTTATTAGACTATGAATTTTCATTAGCCCTTCTTCCCCCTCTTTCCTTCTTTGTGTAATTGTTCGGTTTCAAGTTTTTCTTTAATTTCGTCTTGTAGTTTGTCTTTTTCTCTGTATTCCAAAACAACATTTACCTTTTGTTGCAATCGTATCATATCATTATCTAACATACGATTTTGGTCTATACATTTTATGAGAGCCATGTGCATTGCATCTAACTCTGGTTGAATGTTATTACTAATAAATGCCCATATGTAATATATGAAATATCCCATACCGACAGCCATAACAACTGGAAACCCAAATTCAGCAATTAGTGTTCCTATGTCTTGCATTAATCTCGCCTCACATCAAGCTTACCATCTTCTTTGAAGTTTTCAGCACGAGCAATACGATTAATGTCGGGAGTCACTCCTAAAGCAGAACTAACTAATAAATCAATTTTTATCAACTCATTACATCCCACTCTCGCACGATCTTCGAGCATTTTACAAAACATAGTCAGAGTTTTTATTTGGTCAATTATACCTTCAAGTATTTGTTTTAATACCATGAATATAAAAAATCCCATTAATATTGCTACCGCAATTGGAACTCCGACTTCAGCAATTAGAGTAAATACATCCATAGCTTACAGCCTCTTTTTAACTATTTATAAGATTCGGAAAGGATACTTGGTATATATGGGATAAAATGGTGCCGATAAAAAAGTCTCCATTAAAAATAACAGAGACTTTATTTCGTATTTAAGTTGTGGTAATTACTTAACTTTAGCGTTTACTTTGCGGTGTTTGTTCCATGCAGCGAACCCACCTAATCTTAATGCCCAATATGCGAGATAGTTCATGACTTTAAATCCATTGATTTCTATATTTATATCTCTAAACATCTTATCAGATTCTTTTTGTGTAAGCTTACCATAAGTACCTTTTGCATTTTTCTTCAGTGTTTCATATTTATACGCATAGTCATGGACTAGTCCACCCATCAACAGAACTCCTGTTGGGGATAACCATGTGTGTAAAAACTTAGGAATAGATGCACCATCAAACTGAAACCCTTTAGGGATTATGTATTGAACTCCATTAAGCTTAAATACAAACTTCTTTGCGATTATCCAATTACGACTTCCGGTCATCCACATCCAGATTGCACCCCAAAATCCTTTATCCTTTGTTGCAATAGGAATAGGTATCATGTGTGGCATTTCTGAATATTCAAACACATGGGAATCTTTACAAAGACATTCCTTGTCATCAAACAAATTAATAATCCAACCAATAATAATTATAATACCAACAACTGTAAACTGCCACCATGTGACTAGTTGTTGTAGAATAAAGTCTGTTATTTCAATCTGTGTCATTTGTCCGTTTCCCCTATTGCTGTTGGTGCTACAGCACCCTCATAGTAAACAATAATTTGTTTTTGTTGTTCTATGTAACGTCTTAATTCTGAGAAATTTAAACTCAAATTCTCATAGTCTTTTACAGATAAAGCAATGTATGCATCAGCACCATTCTTTTTCTCAAAATCTGATATAAACTTATCATAGTTTAATTTTGAAACTACATAAATTTTTACATCATTAAGCTGTACTTTCTTTGGGTGTGTTGCTATTGGAACAGTTGTTTTAACAGTATTAGTTACTGTTATTACTTTCGATTCCGGCAGATACTTGCTCATCATGCTGCACCCCGACAGTATTGTCAGTGAGAGCAGTAAGATCAACCCATAACTTATTTGTCGCATTTTGCATCCTCTTTTCAATCAGCCCCGGCTTCTTATTTGCTAAGTGGGTTAGATTGTGTTTCTGTAATGTAGATCGGAGTTCATCTCCGTATTTTTCTGCTTGTTGCAAACTAGCTTGTAGTTTAGAATTTAGTTTTGCATTTTGAACTGCACTTTCTTCAAGTGTCTTAACACTTGCTTCACTAATCTGCACAGCAACTTCTAGTTTTGCATTGTTTTCACGCAATGTCGCTATCGTTGCTTGAGTTGTATCATAGTAATACTTAGCACTCAAACCAGCAGCACTAATGATTCCCACTAAAATAATTATTGCATATAATTTAAACATATTTATTCAGATTTCCAAATTGACCATGCGCCATAAGCAATCGCTCCGTATGCAGCAAGTGAAGCAAAAGGGCCTGCTATGAGTATAACTACACCGACTACAATCAACGCAGCTCCATTCCAAGTAGTTCTTTCTTCTACTCTATCCTTTACCCAATCAATCATACTATTCTCCTTTTTCTTTTGTAATCTTTTTCATTTTTTCTATGTATGCACGATAAACAGCAGCCTCTGCGCCTTTACCCATTTCTTTTGCTCTTTGTTCCATTGCAATTGCAGCTTGTATCTTATGTGCATGGGTTTTACCAGAACCCTTTATCTTAGTTACACTACTCTTTGCGTCTTTAACAGTTGCAAACTTCAATCCCTGTATTGTTCCTTTTGGATTTTCATCTGTGTATAAGTCAGAATGTTTATCACTTCCTGCTGGTTGTCCTTTTTTTCTAGGTATTCTAGGTACTTCTTTAATCTGTTCAAAACTCAACTTTGGCCCAGATGTCTGGAAGTTCTTTTTTCTCATTACTGTCTTTGCAACGAGTTCCAGTTTCCCACCCTTTAGATTTAATGCAAAAGGCATGTTGATATTAGTTTTCATATCATTGATTACTGCTTGAGCATCAGGCCCTAATTTTACAATACTTTTACCATACTTTTTGTAAGACTGTTTGAACAATCTTGTTAGTTCTGCTGAAGTGATTTGTTTAACATTCCTTGAATCATTAACTCTATCCAAAAAATGTCTGGTGAACTCTACATCAATACCTAGAGATGCAAATATTTTATCTGCATATCTTTCAATTTGGTCTAGGTCTGATTTTTTGACTTGTTTTTCATCAGCTGCATTTAGGTCACCAACAGGATGCATCTTATCTAATGCAGGCCCAAAAGAATTTTCATCTAGGTGAGTTAAAAAGGTTTTCATAGGAAAACTATCTCATTTTTACCATTTTCATTACCGCAGAAGCTGCCGCCATGAATTGTTTTTTATTACCATTAATCATTTTGGTAAGTTTTGCTTTATTGTCAGCATTAACTTTATTCATAACTTGAACAAGTGCAGATGCAGTAAACAAATCTACCTTCAATGAACCATCTTTTAACTTGATACTTTTATTCTGTTTTCTTTTAACAATATCTTTCAGAACATCTAGATTATCTTCTACAAGAAATGATTCACGATTAAACTCACCGATTGATTCTTGAACTTTTTCAACAAACTTAGATTTTTTAGCATTTTCTCTTTTCATTCTTTTTGCTTCTAATCTTGCTTTATGTTCTTTGTATGCTTTAGTTCTGGCATCGAGCAGAGAGTGTTTTTTCTTTTTTCTCATTCCTGTAGGATTCATGTCTACACCACTACCTTGTCCGGCAAAGTTCGTAGGAACATCTTCATCTATATCTTGACCAGTGTAAGCACTGACCTCTTTCCATTTAGCTGTCATCTTTTAAATCCTCTAAACTTACATATATTTTTTCTTGACTTTTAATGTGAACAACAGGGAAAATTTCAACACCCAAAATTGTATCTACAGGAGCTTCGTCCTCAAAGGCAACAACCTTATCACCTTTTTTAGCAGATAATTCTTCTTCCTCTGTATTTAGTATATCGTTACTTAGTACATAATTTCCTTTGGGTAAAACCTCACCAAAACCAATTACATCTTCACTAATACTATTATCTAGTGTAACACCTTCTTCTTTGAGAAACTTCATAAACTCTTTCTCAAACACATGTGGGTCATCTACTGATTCTTTGAATGTATCTTTCAGTAGGAATAATGCAGCAGCATAAGTACCAACCTTTGTTCTGAGGCCCGGCACTTTATTAAAAATCTTTTTTATATTAAAAACTAATTTATGCAGAATTGTATATGCATTTTTTTGTTCTGTTGTTGCAAGGTCGACCAGAGGTTGTGTAGATTTGGGTTTCTTAACACGATTACCATCGGCATCAATGATTCCTAGCTTAAACGCATCCGTTTTTGAAAACGGAGTTGTAAGTAATTTTAGAAATCTATAGGTTACAAATAAATCTATCGCCCTACCCATTACAGTTCCTTCAATGTTTCATAGACATTCTTGTCTATTTTTATATGGTCTAACTCATCTTCCCTAAGAATATTTAGGAATAATAAAAATGCTTTCATCGCAGGCCAGTATTCATCTTGTATCTTAAATAACAAGAGTGTAGCACAGGCATCTGAACCAAAAACATTATGCAAGACAATAATATGATTCAACAACAACCTTTCTTTAAGTATTCCTGTATCATTATATTTTCTCAAAAGTCGTTTAATATATTTAAACCTTTTGAGATCATCTTCAAATTCTTTTTCCCCTTCGCAATGTGGATTATCATAATGCCTTATGGCATACATATAAACATTGTCTGAGGTTATCGTTTCATACATCAGCCTAGGCTGGCGTAAACTTTACACGATTGATTTCTTGGCATCATTTCATATTCAATCTTCAAACTTAGTCCACCTTCTACAATATGGGAAATTCCATCGTCATTAATAAATTCATCGTATGGGGTATTTTCGTCTTTACCAAATCTACCACCAAATCGTGATAGTGGAAGATCGAACTTACCACCTTGTCCTTCCATAGCCGGAACTGCACCAAAATCTAAACCTATTTTGTTCATAGAACCTTTAAGTCTGTGAATGGCGTGTTCTGGTGAAAGATATTCCATGTTACCAATTTGACCAACTATTGCGTTAATTCTTTTGCGAACAGCAGGATTTGCTAAATCAGCAGGATTAGATTCAACACTACCACCTAAGTTACTTGGATTTTCTCCAACAGGCCCAGTGGGGAAACCAGTGTCCTCTGTTACAAATTTTTTAAAAGATTTCATTCTTGTATCCTTTTCCTATCACCCTTAGTAAAAAAGGGGAGAGAGATATGTTCCCTCTCCCCAGTACTATTTAGTAAGTTAATACTAAGACTTATCCATCTAAAGATTAGTCTTGAGCAACTTCAGCAACACCTGTATCTGCGGCAGCAGCATGAGATGCCAATAAGAACCATGAGGTTCCCATCCAAATACACGTTACTGTATCACCAACAGTTGCAAAGTCGATATCTACGAAACCAGTAGCATCAGTTGGAGTCATTTCAGAAGTACCACCGTCTGTATCGTGAACGATGATTTTGATTTGACCCACTACTGTTCCATCAGCAAGAGTAGTAGCAACAGAACCAGTAGTCTGTAACGTAGTAATAGCAGTAGTTGCGTTAGCAATTGTTACAGAGTTATCAGCCATATCTTGAACTGAATTTGAAAATCCAATAAAAGTAGGTAGGTTGTTTACAAAGTTTGTTACAGAAATTTTCTTGTTAATTGGTGTTCCTGTAGGATCATCAACAACATGAAGTAAATCTGCTCCGGCGATTCCTGTGGAAAGGTCGGTTAGTGCCGTAATTTTCTTATCAGCCATTTTAATAGTCTCCTTTGACTAGCGTTATATTAACCCCATTACTACGTTGTTTTGGGGAATGTTACTGTCGGCATTATTTCCGACATCACCTGAGTCATCTGAACTAGGTTCGTTTGGCTCGTCATCATTAAATTCTTCTAGGAAATTCAAGCATTGTTGTTTTGCACCATTCAGTGCGTTCATCAATGCAATCGTATCCGTCTTTTGCTTTTCTAATTCTTGAAGTTGCTGATTTACTTTTTGTATGTCAGCGTCAAGAACAGATAATCTATTTTCAATTTTAGACTTTTCTAGCATAATGTATTCTCTATTTATAACGAAAAATGATGACCACCCGAAAGTGGTCATTATTCAACTACTATTGGTCAGCAAAATCTGGAACAGTAGCACTTCCAACAAATCCAGACAAATGATATACTGTTGTAGAAACACCAGTAAGTGTGACTTCAAATCTATCTGGTAATCTAATACCTAAAATTGAATTTGAGTCATTGTCTGAAAAAGCAACTGCATTAGTGTTACCATCGGTGTCAAAATGTGTTAGACTACCTTTAAAGAATACACTATTATCAGTTGCAACAGTAGAAATGATAATATCATGTCCATCTGCAGCAGTATGTTGATACTGAAATTTAAAAACCATGCCGGGTTTTGGCGCTGGTAGTTTAAAAGTCTTATCAGCAGATGAAATATCTGCAAATGTCAAAGTTCTATGAGCATGATCTGCTTCATTCAAGTTTTGGTTAGCGTTTGTTAACACAACAACACTATTATTAGCATTGTAGTAATCACCAAGTGATTCCTTTTTGTTTAGTGGTGTTCCGCTTGGATTATCAATAAGGTGCAACAAGTCTTCTCTAGCAGCTGCAGTCCCCAAAGATGTTAAGGCGGTTAATTTTAAGTCGGCCATCAGGCTTCTCCTTTATTTATTTGAGTTATGCAATGGTTGGTGCTGTTATTGATGAAACAAAACCAGACAAGTGCCATTCAGTAGTTGATACTCCAGTACATATAATATCTATATTCTGTGGTTTGATAATAGTAAGCAAATCATCAGCTGAATTATCAGATGGAACAACTGATAAAGCGTTACCATCAGTGTCAGCAAACAAAAGACTACCACTAAAGAACTCGGAAGCTCCTACTGGTGCTATTGAAGTGTCTGAAGCATCAGCAGCTGCACCACCATAAGTAAATCTGAAAACTAGACCAGCTTTTGGTACTGGTAATGTGTAAGCAGAATTTCCTGTTTGATCTGGTATAATTAACATTCTATGAGAATGTAGTGCTTCAGTTATTGTTATTGCTCCGGCAGCAAGTGTTACTGGTGCGGCTAGTGAATTTACCATGTCACCAACAGTAACTTTTTTGTTGATTGGTGTTCCTGTAGGATCATCAATTATGTGTAAAACATCTTCTCTGGCAGTTCCGGCTGCTAATGATGTCATAGCGGTTATTTTTAAATCAGCCATTAGGCTTCTCCTTTATTTAATTCGATTTATTAGTCAGCGATTGTTGGTACTGTGGCAGAACATACAAAACCAGACAGTTGCCATGTAGTTGCAGAGATTCCAGTACAAAGAATACTAAAGTTTTGTGGTGTAACTAGAGTAATCAATTCATTTGAATCGTTATCTGAAAATACAGAGGCACTTGTGTTCCCATCAATATCAAGATGGTATAGACCACCCAGAAAGAAAAGTGAATTATCAGTTCCAGCAGATATTGCAGTATTTTGTACATCAGCAGCAATACCACCATAGGTAAAGTTAAAAGTCATTCCAATTTTTGGTGTAGGTAATGTCAAAATTGAACTACCAGTTTGGTTTGGTACAATTAACATTCTATTAGCATGAGTTGCTTCTGTTAATGCTTGAGTTCCAGCAGCAAGTTTTACTGGTGCAGCCATTGCGTTGTACATTTCAGCAATAGTTACCTTCTTATTGATAGGTGTTCCAGATGGATCATCTATTACATGGAGCAAATCTTCTCTTGCAGCAGCTGCTGCGATTGAAGTTAATCCAGTTATTTTTAAATCGGCCATTAGGCTTCTCCTTTATTTAAACCCCTTTATTGGGGAATACTACTGTGAGAAATCAGACGAATCCTATCTCACATCACAAGTAGTCTAGTTAAAGACCCATCGTAATTCTTAATGAGGGGTAAATCAATACCCCTCGTGTTATTCTATTTGCGGTTAAGCGGCAGCAACATCAATACCATTTAAGATATTTGCAGAACCACTTGAAGTACCAGATTCTAAGAATGTAGCAGCATCACTCAATGCAGTTTCAACAACATATGGATCTGTAAATGTTGTTTTACCCTCTATGTTTCTAGTAGCGTTATCGCCAGTACCAAGAGAAGCAGCATTGCCAGTTTCTTGTACAAGTTTAAAGTCTGTACCTTGACCACCACCTATTCCGTCTAAGTCTGTGGTTCCAACTTCTAGTTGGAGCGCAACACTATCGTCTTCACCAGTTCTTGTAATAGTTTTAACATCAGAACGAGTATCATACAATGGCCCACCAACTGTAAAGTCAAGTGAATCAGAGATAATTTCTTCACCACCATTTGTGGAGGCAAGAAGAACAACATTGTCTGCAATTGTAACTGCTTCACTAACTGTAAAGGTTGTTTGGTTAGTAACAGTAGCAATCGTCAGAGTATTATCAGTTGAAATACCTGTTTCTCCATCTGCATCAGTAATTGAAGCAGCAGGAGATCCACCAGCACCATTAACTGTGACAACCATACCAGCAACAAGTGTTGCACCAGAAAGAGCATCTATAACAAAAGCTGTTGATGCGGTTATCGCACCAGCAACAGTAACAGATGTACAAGCACTTCCGTCTGCAATTAAACTACCACCAGAAGAACCAGCAGATGCGGTTCCAGATTCTAATCTAAGACCAATTGCAGATGCACCATCTTCTTCTGTCATGTTTGCGGTGCCGTCAAAGTTAATTCCTGTAATAACACCTGTATCACCAACACCTTCTCCGTTGAAGGCAAGGAAACCAGCTGCTGCGTTTGTTGCAGCTAAACCTCTAAACACAAGTTGGTTACTACCAGTACCAGAGAAGTACTGACAAGCCATTGTGCTATCTTCTACCATGTCAGTTTTACCAAGTCTTGATAATAGAATGTATGCTTTGTTTGTTATTGTTTGGTTTGCAGTTCGTGTAGCTGATGTAATATCTACAGCTTCATCAAATGTTACTGTTATGTCAAATGTTCCAACATTTCCAACTGTTTGATCTGTCCAATCAATACCGATAATTGAAGCAGAACCCATAAATGCGGCAATGTTTTTGACACAAACCAGAACTTCTGGTGTTGCAGCAGTATTATCGTTTCCAGATGCGGCTAAGCCTGGAGTTAATCCCCAACCACCAGCTACTGCGATTGCGTGTTCTCTTGCTCCAGATGAACCGCCAGCATTACTATCGACTGGCAGAAACTTTGGTTTGTCTTCAGCGGCCGTTGTTGTTCCCCATAGACTCATTTTATTTCTCCTTATTCAATAAGAATATATTTCTTACTATTTATAATTATTTGAAACCCAATCGTTTCAATTCGTTAATTGTTTTAGAAACATTAGTGTGATGTATTGCTATTCCACCCTTTGCTTCCCATTCTCTGATATTTTTAATATAGTCATCAATAAGAATATTTGGTTTGCCAGCAGTCATAGCATATGCCTGTTTCTGTGAACGATTAACCAAATGTATTTTACCTCTAGGAAACTTAGTGTTTTTAGAGATCCACTTCATTTTGCCAGGCTTAGAGTTTGAGTCCCTACCAGAGGCAGCTGAAAGAATATGTGCATCATATTTAATAATGATTTGATACATTCTTTTAGCGCCAGACATCCAATCTAAATCAGCCCAAAAATCTTTTGTATTGGAAATTTCTTTCCACTTTTCTTCTTTGTTGCTCTTTACAAATCCACCAGTAACTTCATCGGCTCTTTTCATAAAGTTGCATAAAACTTGATCCATGTCGCAGTAAATCGGAGGCAATTCATCTTTACTTACTTCCGTTAATTGCTTTAAACTTTTCATTAATTAAAATTCCTCATTTCTTACCGCTATTATACCATTAATCAGAAATAAAGTCAATATTTAATTTTTCTTTTCTTTCATATCAGGTTCTATGTCAACTTTAGTCATAGGTTTGCCTGTCATAGTTTTAGTTTCTTTCTTAGCATCTTTTTCTTCTTTCTTAGCATCTTCTAATTTCTTAAATGGGTTGTGTCCTTCATCAACACCCCACATCTTAGACATGATTTCACGCATAGATGAATTTTTCTTCTGCATTGCACCAACTGTTTCATTCCACAATTCCTCAGACTGGCCCGGAGTTGTGTCTAGTGTGTGTTTTGTGCGTTCTGGTGTACCAGCTTCAAAAGATTCTTTCTTCTCGTTGTCACCTTCCCAACCAGCATCAATAGCATCGTAGAATTTCTTCTTATCGTCACCCTTTAATTCTGATGGAGATTTAACACCAAACTTTTTCATAGTAGCATTAAAGAACTTTTGATATTCTTCTTTTCCACCAGATGCTTCTTGAACTTCTTCTTTCTTAGGAGCAACATGGTCGTATCCCATCTTCTTCATTCTTAGATGGTCAGCCATAGTGTCTGCTTTAAACCCTTTACCAGTTTTTGGGTCATACATCATGTGAGGTTTGAACTCATCTGCTTCTTCTTTGATGCCAGTGTCGTATAACTTCTTGCCGTCACTATCTTTAAGAGTAGTTGCGTCATGTGGATTAAATTTATCATTACCTTCATTCTGTTTTCTTATAACAGCTGTAACTTTAGGGTCTTTAGACAATCCTTTTTTAATTTTTTCAATTGCACTCATAGCACCTGTCATATTACCACCAGCATATCTCTTATCTGATGCAATACCGATTGCCATCTTAATTTCTTTTGGTGAAAACTTTTCATCAAGTTCAACTTCTTCTAATATTGCATATCCATCACTATCTTTTTTCATACGCATGGTTTTAAGCATTTTATCAATATTTGAATCATTGCCACTAACAGTTGTTTCATCATTTTTTGTTTTAACTTTTAAACGGAGTTTTTTAACTAAGGCTTTAAAATCATCATCATCTGTATCGTGGTCAACAAAAATAACTTGTCCTTCATCAAGTTTACCACCAACTGCGGCCTTAATTGCTTCCTCAAGACTACCTGTTTTTGTATCAAAATATGCCATCTTTATTTCCCCTTTATAGCATTGAGTAAGCCTTTATATGACTTAGCGATTGTTGTTTGAAACTTCATTTTATCTTGAGGTTTCATTTTACTGTGTACATCTAATATTTTCTGTGCGATTGCAGCTGGAACTTTTTGTTTTCCACTTGCAAATTCTACATCTTTCTTTCCATTCATATCAACAGACTTTTTAAGTTGCAGAATAATATTCTTTGAAGCTAGTGCTACATCTTTTGATGATGCATCGTCATCAACATCAGCAGGATCAATGAGTTCATTGATTGGTACTTCAATACCTTGAGTTCCTAAAATTCTTGAAATACCACTTGCATAAGCTTTCATAGTATCAAATTCAGTTCCTTCTTCTAAATCTACTTCTTCTTTATACATGTTAAGTTCATATCTTTTATTATCAAGATTAGCAACTTGAACTTGGATTGCTTTCTTGCCATCTGTTCCAACTAAACGATAAGAGTTTGTCTTACCAGAAGATGGTTTTTTAGGGCCAGATGCAACTTCCCTATCAATTTCTTTAGGGTCAACAGTGATACCAAACTTTTTCTTTGCAAAGGCATATGAGTGTTGCATTGCATCAGAGAATGATTTGTGATATAGTTCGTAACCAGTAGAAGACTTAGCTTCGTCAAGTTCAGCAGACTCTTTAAAAGATTGACCCATCAACTTATCAGCTGCTTTTTGACTTAAAGGTTTCTTCAGTGCGACTACCTTCAAAGTGTTCTTATTTTTAACTGACATAGGTGGACGTTCAGCAGAATTTTTAGACTGTTTTACTTGTTCTTCACTAGACGCCATTGAAACAACTTCGTTGCGGTTAGCGGTGTCAACAAGAACATGCGAAATCTTAACTGCTTCATCAAGTTCAACTTCTTCATTAACAAATTTCTTGAGATGAGATGGAATATCATCACTAATGGGGTCTTTACCACGCTTCTTACGATATACTAATTCTGCAGCAATCGCATCACCTTCATCACTAATATGGTCAAACTCAAAATCTGTTAGTCCTCTACCTTTTTCATTAGTTTTAGATTTCAACATTTTTTGAATTTGTGTTGATCTTTTCCTTAAAGCATTATCTGTTGCTCTTGTAATCTTACGAATATCTTTTTTAGTTCCATTAAATACTTCATCAAGTTCAACTTCTTCTTTTTTTGATTTTATTGATTTTAATATTGACATTGCCTTTTTGAAAATACTTGGTTCTTTACTTTTAACCTCTTTTTCTAACTTCTTACTGGCATCTACCTCTGCACTAGTTGGTTTATAGTTTTTATCTTTTTTGAATTTAGAAACCATATTACCAACTATTTTTCCCACTTTAGCATCTAGATAATCGCCTCTTCTATTACTTCTATTAACAACATCATATATTATCACACCAGGCAGCACCACCATAGCACCAACCCCCCATAAAGCAAAAAACAAGGAGTGAAGCAAACTTTCATCAAGTTCAACTTCTTCACTCATTAATGAATCGTGATTCTTAATTGCATATTCCTCAGCATCTTTTCTGTCTTTAAATAATTTTATTTCATTACCTTTTGTATCAAACACACAGAACATATCTGGGTTCTTTTTACTCTTAGCAACATGATCTCTTGGATTCATAGTATCAGGTTCAACTTCTTCTTTCTTAAATGG
>Ga0308013_10000206_pt1 | contig 34906 bp, 26 predicted proteins | sample Neamet181_FD_203131 | JGI IMG/M metagenome (GOLD analysis project Ga0308013, IMG submission 203131) | Marine microbial communities from water near the shore, Antarctic Ocean - #181 | ecosystem: Environmental > Aquatic > Marine > Unclassified | place: Southern Ocean | collected 2014-07-25
AAATATAGCATGAATCAGAGCTGTCTTGCATTCTGTCAGCTCTTCTTTTAATCTGTTGTTGACTTTCTTCTCCAGAAACATATAAAACTTTATTTTTTAATGCAAGAGAGATTTGAAGAAGCAAAGTGGATTTTCCTATTCCAGGTTCACCTCCAATTAAAATTAGAGAACCAGGAACGATACCTCCACCTAAAACCCTATTCAGTTCTTCATCTTTAATGCGAATTCTAGGGTTATTTGAATTGTCAATTTCATTTATTTTTTCAGGCTTAGATAACGCCTCATTTTTTGACAAACCGACAGGAGTTTTTTTTGGATTATAAACAACCTCTTCTACTAACGTGTTCCATTCTTTACATCCGCCACATTGACCAAGCCATTTTGGAAAATGATTTCCACAGTTTTGACAATAAAAAGCTGTTTTTTCCTTTGACATTTATTTAAAAAATTTATTTATTTTTATTTAAGATAGGTAAAAAAATAAAAGATAATGAACCAAAAATCAAAATCATTATAGTTTGAGAAGTCCAGACAATCCAACCAAATGCTAAAGCACTTTCGTATGGAACATCATACTGACTAATTACACCAGCGATAGCTAAGGGATAAACACCTATTCCCCCATTTGTTAAGGACATTGCTATTGCCCCAGCAACAAATGCAGAAAAAATTGCTTCAAATTCTAAAGAGAAAGTTTCAGGAATACTAAATTTAACTACATAGAGCATTAAAAAATACATAGTCCAAATGAACAAAGTATGAATTATAAATTTTTCTTTTTTTGGCATATGTAATATAGAAAGAACACCATTTTTTATACCAGAAATAAAATTTTTAATTTTAATTCCAATATATATTTTTTCTAAAAATAATTTAAAAATCAAATAGGCTATAAAAACAATACTACAAAATGAAATAATTGAAATTGCATTAAAAGATATATTAGGTTTTTCTATAAAAGGAAAAATCGATATGCCAATTAATATACATGTTAGTAAAATTATAACATCAATAATTCTTTCAGTTATTATTGTTCCAAAGCATTTTTCAAACGGAACTTTTTCATAAAGTGTAATTGTGCTTGCTCTTAAAAATTCACCAGATCTAGGGATGCTTAAGTTTGAAAGGAAGCCAACTAGAACAGCCATGATTGAATTTGTAAAACTAATATTGTAACCCATAGGGTTTAAAAGATATTTCCATCGATAAGACCTTGAAAGATGACTTAAAACAGCGAAAAAGATAGAAAGAAGAATATAACTGTAGTCAGCATATTTTAAAGAGTTGTATATCTCTTGTCTTTCGACAGTTGAAGTGTTATTATAAGAATAGTAAATTAAAAATAAACCGATAAATAAGGGAAGAACATTTTTTATAAAGCTTATTATAGTTTTTTTCATTATTGTGTGATGAAGTTATTCTCATCAGGAAAAACCAGTGTAGGGTTATAAACCTTAGCTTCTTCAATACTCATTCTTGCATAACTAATTATAATAATTTTATCCCCTTTTTGGACCTTTCTTGCTGCGGGACCATTTAACGTTATTTCTCCACTATTGTTCTTTCCTTTAATAATATAAGTTTCTAATCTTTCACCATTATTTATATTAACAACCTGAACCTTCTCTCCAGCAATCATATTAGCAGCGTCAATTAAATTTTCATCTATTGTAATACTGCCTATGTAATTTAGATCACATTCTGTCACAGTAACTCTGTGAATCTTTGATTTTAAAACTTCAATTTGCATCGGGTAAATATAATTAATTCAATAAGATGTTATCAATTAATCTTACGCCATTTACGTTGACACATATAAAGGCTCTATAACTTTCATTTTCTCTAAACTTTAATTCAATTTGAAGACTCTTATTGTTTACTATCTCTAAATATTCAATTTTAAAATCATTCATAAAATTTATTTCAGATTTTATTTTTTCTAAATTTAACTTGTTTCGGTTTTTGATAAAGGATTTTTGTAAAAAAATAAGATTTTTATAGATTATTGAAGATTTATCTTTGTTTTTAACCGAGAGTAGTTTGTTTCTTGAGCTTAATGCTAATCCATTTTCTTCTCTAATAGTTGGGCAAATAATCATATTTAAATTAATTTTTTCTATATCTATTAATCTGTTAATTATTTGTGTTTGTTGAAAATCTTTTTCACCAAAATAGGCATTAGAAGGTTTGAATAATTCGAATAATTTAGATACAATTGTAGCAACTCCGTTAAAATGATCTGCTCTAAATTTTCCTTCTAATTCTAAATCTAGATGGTTGAAATCATATTTTTTTAAAAAAGGCTTTCCATCATATATTTCTGTTTCGCTTGGGTGAAATACATTAATGTTATCGGAAATTTTTTTAATAAGTTGAATGTCGTTTTCTAAATTTTTTGGATAATTAGAGAGATCTTTTTTATTATCGAATTGAGTTGGATTAACAAAAATAGTAACCCAAACTATATCATTGTGCCGTAAAGCTTCCGAAATTAAAGACAAGTGACCTTCGTGTAAAGAACCCATTGTAGGGACTAAGCCCAGTACTTGCTTAAGTCTAGTAGACTCATTTATAAGTGCGTAAACTTCTTCTTTTGTTCTACAAACAATCATTTAATATAACTTTAACACATTCTAATTGCGATATTATGGAATAAATCTAACATAATTTTTGTAATTTTGCATTCCTAATAATTGAGTTTAAAGAAAGGATTTTATGACTGGAAAAAAAGTATTGTACGTTTCTTCTGAAGTTATCCCGTATCTTCCCAACAATGATATTTCAACTTTATCATATAGTTTGCCTAAAATGGTTAATGAGAATGGAGGTCAAACTCGAATTTTTATACCTAAGTATGGTTTAATAAACGAAAGACGTCATCAGTTGCATGAAGTTATACGTCTTTCAGGAATGAATTTAATAATAGATGATTTAGATATGCCTCTAATCATAAAGGTCGCTTCAATTCCTAAAGAAAGAATGCAAGTTTACTTTATAGATAATGATGAGTATTTTAAAAATAGATTGTTACATGCTGATGCGAAGAAAAAATTATATAAAGATAACGATGAAAGAGCTATTTTTTTTGCAAAAGGTGTCATAGAGACTATCAAAAAATTAAACTGGTCTCCTGATATAATTCATGTTCATGGCTGGATTGCAGCTTTAATGCCTCTTTACGTAAAAGAGTATTATAAGGACGAGCCTTTACTAGCAAATTCTAAAGTAGTAACCTCACTTTACGGGGATGAAATTAAGGGAAGTTTAAATTCTAAAATAGTTAGTAAAATCAAATTTGATGAAGTTGAGAGTGAAACTCTAAGTACTTTAGATGATCCTACTTATGAAAACTTATTCAAGATGTCTGTATTGCACTCTGACGGAGTGATTGTGGCTTCTGACAATGTTAACGAATCAGTTGTTGAAGTTGCAAACAAACACAAAAAACCAGTTTTAAAATGCGGATTCAAAGAAGGCTTTGAAAAAGAGTATCTCGAATTTTATAACACTAAAATATTGAACTAAATAAAATGAAGATTATTAAGTTTTTATTTATTCTGACATTTATCTTAACAAGTTGTAATAAGGATTACAATACTGTGGGAGTTGATTTAATTAACAACAAGCCCTTTATTACTAGTATTGAAGAAATTCCGGTATTTGTTAAAATGAATAGAATTCCGCCATACGTTTCTAATGCAATTTCAACTTTTCAACTAGGAGTTTATCAAGATAATATTTACGGAAAAAGTAAGGTTAGTTTTTTGAGTCAACTTTCTTTTGGAGATGTAGATGATCAATTTGGAATTTTTAAACAAACTGACGAAATAAATGGAATGGAGGATAATATTGCAGCCATACCAGAGTTAGAGACTGTTAAAGATGTGTTTCTTGACATTCCTTTTTATACAAATGTAGATGACGACGATAACGATGGAGTTATCAACTTATATGACGTAGATAGTACAGATCCTTATAGTGATAGCGATGGTGATGGAGTTTCTGATGTCGATGAATCTAATGCTGGCCAAAACCCTTTAAATGAAGATACTGATGGTGATGGTATTCTAGACGGAGAGGATACTGAGAGTATTAATCCAAATGGTGGAGGTACAACTTATGAGTTGGATTCATTAATTGGCAATGCCTTAGCTAAGTTTAAACTTAAAGTTAGCGAACTTGATTATTTTCTTAGACCTTTTGATCCAGATGATAATTTTGAATCATATCAAAAATATTTTTCAAGTAATAATATTCCTGATAATTTTTCTGGAACTGTCCTCTTTGATCAAGAAGTGGAAATTAATTCTAACGAGTTAGTCTTTTTTAATGAAGATGACCCAGATACAGAAGAGGATGACGAGTCAGAGACTGTAAAAGAAAGGCTTACGCCAAGGATTAGAGTTCCTTTGGATAAAGATTTTTTTCAATCTAAAATAGTTGATAAAGAAGACTCAGATGAGTTATCTAATTTAGATAACTTCAAACTGTATTTTAAAGGGATTGTTATTGATGCCTATGATTTTTCAGATCCATTATTAATGATATTAAACTTTTCAGAAGCTGAGATTAGAATAGTTTATGATTATCAACAATATAATAAAAACAATACTGAAGATGATACAAGTGATGACACGGTTGAGTCTATCGAAAAAAATTATATGTTGAAATTAGCAGGAACTAAATTGAATTCCTTTAAGCATGATCCTTACCCCGAATCTGTTAACAATGCTATTAGAGATACAATTAATAATCCTGAATCGGTTTATTTAAAGGGTGGAGAAGGAATTATGGCAGAAATTGAATTGTTTAAAAATAATGACGGGGTTGATGTTTTAGAGGAAATAAGAAGTAAAGATTGGTTAATTAACGAGGCTAACCTTTCAGTATACATTAGTAAAGACATGCTTTCAGCTAGTGGAGGAATAATTGAACCTTCCAGATTATATCTGTATGACATAAATAATAAAGCTCCCTTAATCGATTATTTTATAGATAACTCTGCTGGATCAAAAGAATATCAAAATAAAGTTATACATGGAGGCTCAATTGAACTTGACGAGGACAAAAACGGATTAATGTATAAAATTAGAATAAGTGAACATATTAAAAATGTTGTTCGAAATGATTCAACAAATGTTAAGTTAGGCTTAGTAGTTTCTCAAGATATTAATAACACATTGAATATTGAAGTTGAAACTAAAGATTTAATGACCTTTACACCTGGATCCTCAGCTATTAGTCCCTTAGGAACTATTTTGATAGGACCTAGTCCTAGTGCTGAATACTATGATAAAAGAATGAGATTGGATTTATATTATACAAAAATCAATAATTAGATACTACTCTTTTAGAATTCCAATCTGATTTTAAAATCCCATTGCACCAATAAGAAATACTGTTTAAAAGAATAGTTCTTTTAACAGAAGAGAACGGAACGCCAATTAATAGATTAGTAAGTTGAATTAGTATTAAACTAATATGTGTTATTAGTGAGCACCTAGCATTAGTATGTTCTTCTATATATACATGTGAAGATATTATTACTTCGGACTTAGTAATGATCTTTATTTCTTTATTTTTTCTTGAAGATACGCCATGAAAATGAGTGCAACTCCAATTGTTCATTAAAGTGACTTTTAAATTATTATTCAAAGCTCTTTTACAAAGATCCATATCTTCGTAATACATCCAGTATTTTTCGTTCCAACCACCAAGAAAATCAAAATCTATTTTTCTAATTAAAATAAATGAACCAGAAATCCAATCTGGATGCGAGATAGAACTTGAATTCATTTTTTTATAGGATGATTTTTTTAATAAGCGAACAATTGGTCTAATTAAGCCGGATAAACTCCAGAAATTTAAAAATATTCCAAACGAATTAGTCGAAATGGAATATTCATTGACTTGTTTGATTCCTATGATTTTGTGCTGTTGATTAGTATTACAATAGCTTATTAAAGGCAAAAGAGAGTTTTCAATAAGAATTGTATCTGGATTTAAAAATAAATTCCATAATGATTTAGAGTATTTTGCTCCAATATTACATGCTTTAGCAAACCCAAAGTTGTGAGAGTTTTCAATCCATTTAACCCATTTGTAATTTTTTTTAAAATGGAACAGTTTATTGTCATTAGAATTATTATCAACTACGATGGTCGATGTTTTAATCCCATCTTGTTTAAATATACTATCTAAACATAATTTTAACTTATCCCAAGATTTATAATTTACAATAATGATAGAGAGAGAGCTTTCCAATTAGAGTTTTTTTCTTAACCTAGCAACCGGAGTTCCAATCATTTCCCTGTATTTTGCTACTGTTCTTCGAGCTATTGGATACCCTTTTTTATTGATTTCTTTAGTCAATTCATCATCTGTAAATGGTTTTGATTTATTTTCTTTCTCAATAATATTTTTAAGCTCTTTTTTCACTTCTATAGTTGAGACTTCTTTTCCGGCATCATTTGTTATTCCTTCTGAAAAAAAAGATTTAATAAGCTTAATCCCATAAGGTGTATCCACATACTTACTATTTGCTACTCTAGAAATAGTTGAAATATCCATATCTATTTTTTCAGCAATATCTTTTAAAATCATCGGCTTAAGATGACTTTCATTTCCAGAAAGAAAGTATTTTTTTTGAAAATGCATAATACTTTCCATAGTCATTAATAGCGTTTGATTTCTTTGATTTATAGCATCAATGAACCATTTTGCAGCATCTAATTTTTGTTTAATAAAGAATATCGCATCTTTCTGAGATTTTGAAACTTTTTTTGTTTCTTGATAACCAGATAACATATTTTTATATTCGCTAGAAACATATAGGTCTGGAGCATTTCTTGAATTCAGATTTAGTATTAATTGATTATCAATAATCTCGATACGAAAATCAGGAATGATTGATGAATTAATTTTAGTAGTTTCTGAAAAAGATGAACCAGGCTTAGGGTTTAGTTTTTCAATTTCTTTTATCGAATTTTTTAATTCATTTTCATTTATGTTCAATTTAGAAATTATTTTTTCATAATGTTTTTTAATAAACAATTCAAAATTGTTCTCCAAGATATTTATAGCATTTGCAATAGGTTTTGTTATTGACTTTCTTTTAAGTTGAATTATTAAACAATCTTGTAAATTTCGAGCTCCAATTCCTGGTGGATCTAATATTTGAATTTTTTTCAAAACACTTTCTACAGTTTTTAAATCCGTATCAATATTCATAGTAAAAGCTAAATCATCAACAATATCTATTATCTCCCTTCTTAGGTATCCTGAAGGATCTATACTTCCTATAAGAAATTCTGCTATTTGCTTTTCATTGTCAGTAAATGAAAAAGTGTTTAATTGATTTTTTAGGTATTGATTAAAGCTTTCCCCAGATGCAAATGGAATAGATTTTTCATCATCATCTAAACTGTGGTTATTAGTTTTTAGTCTGTAATCGGGAACTTCATCATCACTTAAATAGTCATCAATATTTATTTCATCATCACTATTGTCTTCATTATCATATTCATTAGAATCTTCGTTAATATCTTCATCGTTTTCTTTTCCCTTCTCTAGTGCAGGATTTTCTTCTATTTCTCTTTCTAATTGTTGTTCAAGTTCTTGTAGCGGAAGTTGAATCAACTTCATCAATTGAATTTGCTGAGGAGAGAGTTTCTGTGATAATTTTAAATGTAAATATTGATTTAGCATTTGTAATTTAATACACTAAAAATACAAAAAAAGAAAATGTAGAATCTTGATTTAAAAATCTGCATTTTTTGGGGTTCTTGGAAAAGGGATAACATCTCTAATATTAGTCATTCCAGTTGCGAATAAGATCAACCTTTCAAGGCCTAAACCAAATCCACTATGTTTAACTGTTCCATATCTTCTAAGATCTAGATACCAACTTAATTCTTTTTCATCAACGTTCAATTCTTTAATTCTTGATTGTAATACATCAAGTCTTTCTTCTCTTTGAGAACCTCCAACAATTTCTCCAATTCCTGGGAAAAGAATATCCATTGCTTTCACTGTTTTTCCATCATCATTCATTCGCATGTAAAATGCTTTTATTTTAGCAGGATAGTCATAAATAATCACAGGTTTCTTAAAGTGCTTTTCTACTAAAAAACGCTCATGTTCACTTTGAAGGTCTACGCCCCATTCGTTTATAGGAAATTTAAATTTTTTCTTTTTATTTGGTTTAGAACTCTTTAATATATCAAAAGCTTCAGTATATGTTATTCTTTTAAAATCATTTTTAACTACAAAATCTAACTTATCTAATAAAGTAAGATCGTTTCTTTCATTCATCGGCTTAGTTTTATCCTCATCTATCAAACGTTGATTTAAAAACATTAAATCATCTTCACATTCTTCTAAAACATTTTTCAAAACATCTTTTATAAATTCTTCTGCAAGCTCCATGTTATCATTCAAATCAAAAAAGGCCATTTCAGGCTCGACCATCCAAAATTCAGATAAATGTCTTGAAGTGTTAGAGTTTTCTGCTCTAAAAGTTGGGCCAAAAGTATAAACTTTTCCTAGTCCCATCGCCATACTCTCAGCCTCTAACTGTCCAGAAACAGTTAAGTTTGTTTCTTTTCCAAAAAAATCTTCAGAGTAATCAATTTCTTTTTTTGAATTTAACTTTGAATTGTTAATCTCAAGTGTTGTGACTTTGAACATTTCTCCAGCCCCCTCTGCGTCACTACCTGTAATAATTGGAGTGTTGACATAAAAAAAACCTTTTTCCTTAAAATATTTATGTATCGAAAATGAAATGCTAGATCTTATTCTCATTACTGAGCTAAAAGTATTTGTTCTTACCCTTAAATGAGCATTTTCTCTTAAAAACTCTAAAGAATGTTTTTTAGGTTGAATTGGGTATGATTTTGGATCACATTCTCCAAGAATAATTATATTTTCCACTTTAATCTCTATTGATTGTCCTTTTCCTTGGCTTTCAACTATTGTCCCCTCGATCTTTAATGAAGCACCACTATTGATTTTTGAAAGTAATAATTCATCAGTTTTTTCATAATCAACAACACATTGGATGTTTTTAGAAGTAGATCCATCGTTTAAAGAAATAAATCTATTAGCTCGAAATGTTTTAACCCACCCTTTTATAGAGATTTTTTCAGATATTGAGGGGTCTTTTATTAAATCTTTAATTGTCATTATTCTTAAAATAAATTAATAATTATATCTGTCAAATATAAAGTTTTTTAGTTGCTATTTATATTTATAATTTTAGTCCGAAACCATCTTTATTTTAGGATCTTTTATAGTTTTTTCATTTGAAATGTTTTTTTCTAGTGAAATCAATAATGATGGAAGTAAAATCAAATTAGCTAGCATTGCAAATAATAAGGTAGTTGAAACTAATCCTCCTAATGCAATAGTTCCCCCATAACTAGAAGTCATAAATACTGAAAACCCAAAGAAAAGTACAACAGAAGTATAGAACATACTTATTCCAGTTTCTTTAAGTGAAGAAAATACTGATTTTCTTATTTTCCAGTTATTAGCTATTAATTCTTGTCTGTATTTTACTAAAAAATGGATTGTATCATCCACAGAAATTCCAAAAGCTATGCTAAAAACTAATATTGTTGATGGTTTAATAGGGATATTTAAAAACCCCATCACTCCACCTGTAAATAAAAGCGGAAGAATATTAGGTATAAGGGAAATGATGACCATTTTATAAGATCGAAACATGTATATTATAATAAAAGATATTAATATTATAGCGAGAGATAGTGATATTAATAAACTCCTCACCAAGTATTTAGTACCTTTTAAATAGCCTAATGTTTTACCTGTTATAGTTACATCATACCTTTCTTTTGGGAAATATAGTTCAATTCCTTTAACAAGGCTGGCTTCTATACCTTCCATTCTTTCTGTATTAACCTCTCCCATCATAGTGGTCATCCTAGCTATTTGACCGTCCTGACTTATAAAACTATTGTTTTCTTCGAGTTTTAGATTAGAGTTTTTAACATAAGAAGATATAAAAGTATTTTCCTGAGCAGAGGGTAATTGAAAATAATTTGGATTACCATTGTAAAAAGATTGTTTAATATATTTAGACAAATTTACTATTGAAAGAGGATTAGATAGTTCAGGAATTTTCAAAATATGTTCACTTAAATCATCCATTCGTTTAAGTGTAGCTAATCTTGTTATTCCATTTTTTCTTTTACTATCAATCATGATTTCGATTGGTAAAATCCCTTTAAATTCTTTTTCATAGAACTTTATGTCTTTTACAAACTCTGAATTTTTAGGCATGTCTTCAATCATATTTCCCGAAAGCTTGATTTTATAAATACCTATAATACTAATACACAAACACAAGATAGAGGTAATAAATACTGGAATTCTATATTTTTTGACTGTTAAAGCTAAAAAATCAACAAATTTATTAATCCAAATATTATTCAAATGTTTTAAATGCTTTTCCTGAGGAAGAGGCATGAAACTGTATATTATTGGTATCAATAATATAGATAAAATAAAAATCAACATGATATTGATTGAAGCTACTAGTCCAAACTCTTTTAGTATTTCACTGTCTGTTAAGATAAATGTTGCAAAACCACATGCAGTTGTAATATTAGTCATTAAAGTGGCATTCCCTATTTTCGAAATCACTCTTTGAAGTGATCTAGCTTGATTTCCGTGTTTTTTAAACTCGTGCTGATATTTGTTTATTAAGAATATACAGTTTGGAACTCCAATGACAATTATAAGAGGAGGGATAAGAGCAGTAAGTACGGTAATTTCAAATCTAAAAAGACCTAAAACCCCAAGAGCCCACATAACTCCAATTATGACTACAGTAAGGGTTATAAGGGTAGCTCTGTAAGATCTAAAAAAGAAAAAGAAAATAAGTACGGTAACCAAAACAGCGATCAATACAAATTTACCGATCTCATCCATTATATTTTGAGCATTTAATGTCCTTATATAGGGCATCCCAGAAATTCTAATATCAATTTCGGTAAGCTTTTCAAATGCTTTTATTTTAGGTATGAATACTTCATTAATAAAAGATATTCTTTCAGCATTATTAATAATTTCTTTATTTAAATAGATTGCAGTTTGAACTGTTTTTTTGTTTTCACTAAACAAAATATTCTCATAAAAAGGATAGTCGTTAAAAAGGTTAGTTTTAAATTTATTAAGATCTGATACATTAGAGAAGCTATAATTAGTAACGGAATCTAAAATAAATTTCTTATTTTCTATAAATGAAATAACAGGAATATTTCCAACATGAAGAACGCTATTCACCCCTTCATTACTTTTGAAACTTTCACTTAACTTAATCCAGGAATTAAAATTATCTAACTCGAATAAATTAGAATCGTTTACAGCAATTAAAATTAGGCTTCCTTCCTGTCCAAAAACTTTTGTAAAATCATCATACGCTAAATTATAAGAATGATTTTTTGGCAACAAATTAGCTTCAGTATAGCTAAACTTCATATGTTTCCACTGCGTAGAAAGAAAAAGCGTATTCAGTAATATCAACAACAAAAAAAGAATTCTATTCCTTAAAATTACACGAGCTAAAATTCCCCATATTTTGGAGTGTTTTGTTTTGCTCATTAGTATTTAAAATTCAATATTTTTAGATTTTCAATTGCTTAAACAGATAAGATTTCTTTTTCTTTTATCAAATATATTTGATCTATTTTAGAAATAGATTTATTTGTCAGGTCTTGAATACTTCCCTCAGACAAAGATTTCTGATCTAAAGAAACTTCAGACTTTTTAATTTCATTATTTGCCTCTTTTCTAGAATTTCTAATACTAATTTTCGAATCTTCTATTTCAGTTTTTGCAATTTTAACAAGTTCAAGTCTTCTTTCTTCTGTCAAAGGAGGGATAGTTATTATTATAGACTCTCCATTATTCATTGGATTAAAACCAAGGTTAGCTACCATTATAGCTTTTTCTATATCTAGTAATTTATCTTTTTCCCATGGTTGAACTGAAATTGTTTGAGCATCAGGAGTGTTGATATTTGATATTTGAGATAAAGATGTTAATGAGCCATAGTAGTCTAATTTAACACTTGCAAGCATTGAAGGACTTGCTTTCCCCGCCCGGATATTAAGTAATGCTTTTTCAAGATGTTTTATTGAGTTATCCATAGATTCCTCACAAGTTTCAATAATAAATTCAATTTCTTCCATAAGTAGCTATTTTACGATTGTACCTATTTTTTCTCCAGAAATTATTTTTAGTAGATTGCCTTGTTTGTTCATGTTAAAAACAATAATAGGTAAATTATTTTCTTGGCTTAAAGTGAAAGCAGTGCTATCCATTACTTTAAGATTTTTTCTTAAAACACTTTCAAATGAAATAGAATCATATTGAGTAGCATTTTTGTTTTTTTCAGGGTCAGAATCATAAATACCATCAACTCTAGTTCCTTTTAAAATCACATCAGCATTGACTTCAATAGCTCTTAAAACAGCTGCAGAGTCTGTCGTAAAAAATGGATTTCCTGTACCTGCTCCAAATATTACAACTCTTTTTTTCTCTAAGTGCCTTACAGCTTTCCTTTTGATATAAGCTTCAGCCACTGCTTCTATCTTAATTGCAGTTTGAAGTCTGGTCGGTACGTTTTCTTCTTCTAGCGCACTTTGTAAAGCTAGGCCGTTAATTACGGTAGCAAGCATCCCCATGTAGTCAGCTTGAACTCTATCCATTCCATTACTTGCTGCAGATACACCTCTAAAGATGTTGCCGCCACCAATTACAACCGCAATCTCAACTCCAAGGTTAGTAGCTTTTTTGATTTCTTGGGCATATTGTGAAATTCTAACTGGATCAATACCATACTGTCTTTCGCCCAGTAAAGCTTCTCCACTTAATTTTAAAAGAATTCTTTTATAAATCATTTTAGGATTATTATCGTAAATATAATCAATGATTATTATAATATTAACAAGGCTTAAGTAAACCTTCTAAAAAAAATTTAAACTAAGCCGACTCTACGAAAATCAGTTATAGTTAAATCTGAATCTATAGACTTAACATAAGAAGAAACACTTTGTTTATTATCTTTAATATAATCTTGATTAACTAAGGTATTGTCCTTAAAAAATCTTTTTAGTTTCCCTTTGGAAATGTTATCTAACATAGCCTCTGGTTTACCTTCTTGTCTTAATTGATCTTTAGCTATTTCTATTTCTTTGTCTATAGTTTTTTGATCAACTCCACTCTCATCCAATGAAATAGGATTCATAGCAGCTGCTTGCATTGCAATATTTTTTGCGGCCTCTTCTATCCCTTCAACAGAAGAAGAAAACCCTACAATTGTAGCAATTTTATTTCCAGAATGAATATATTTTCCTACATAAGAAGCTGATATTTTTTCAAAACTACCTATAACTAACTTTTCACCAATAACTCCAGTTTGCTGAATTAGTTTATCATTAACTGTCATAGAATCAATTGAAGAGTTTAAGAACTCATCCATTGTATTGTGATTAATAGCAAGATCAGCTAATTCGTTTGCTAATGAAATGAAACTTTCATTTTTAGCAACAAAATCAGTTTCACAGTTTAAAGAAATTATTACACCACTAGTCGAATCAGAGTTGACTTTTGCAATTGCAGCTCCTTCAGAGGATTCTCTGTCAGCTCTTTTAGCTGCTACTTTTTGACCTTTTTTTCTTAATAATTCAATAGCTAATTCAGTATCTCCGTTTGCTTCTACTAATGCGTTTTTACAATCCATTATTCCAGCTCCAGACATTTTTCTGAGATTATTTACTTCAGATGCAGTTATTTTACTCATAATAGTTATTCAGATTTCTTTGTAATTTTTTTTCTAACCCTTTTCTTTTTTTCAGTAGGATCAATTTTAGACTCTCCTTTAGACTCTCCTTTAGACTCTTCTTTAGGCTCTTCTTTAGACTCTTCTTTAACTTCAGTCACAGGATTTTTTTTAGAAGACTCTTCCTTTTCTTTAATTAAATCATCTTGATCTTTTTCTTTTTTTCTTTCTGTTAAACCTTCTTGGATTGCACTAGAAACATAATTAAGGATTATATCAATAGATTTAGACGCATCATCGTTAGATGGAATTGCGAAGTCTACATCTCTAGGATCACAATTGGTATCTACCATCGCGAAAATTGGAATATTTAATTTTTGAGCTTCTCTAACAGCAATATGTTCTCTTCTTATATCTACAACAAATAATGCTCCAGGAAGTCTAGTCATATCGGTAATTGAACCTAAGTTTTTTTCCAATTTAGCTCTTAGCCTGTCAATTTGTAATTTTTCTCTTTTAGATAATGCATCAAAAGTCCCGTCTTGCTTTGATCTATCAATTGCTGACATTTTCTTAACAGCTTTTCTGATAGTTATAAAGTTAGTCAGCATCCCTCCAGGCCATCTCTCGGTAATGTATGGCATGTTTACATCAGAAGCCGCTTTAGAAACAATTTCTTTAGCTTGTTTTTTAGTTGCTACAAATAAAATCTTTCTTCCAGATGCAGCTATTTTACTTAGAGCATCGCTAGATTCTTCTATTTTTGAAGCAGTTTTGTAAAGATTAATAATATGAATCCCATTTTTTTCCATATACACATACGGGGCCATGTTAGGATTCCATTTTCTTGTTAAGTGTCCGAAGTGAACACCAGCCTCTAAAAGAGGTTTAATTTGAATTTTTGTCATTTTTTTTAGTTTACGTTCCGTATGATTAGCAATAAATATTTTTTTTATTTATTTAGATGCTAAACTAATTTTCGCTTTTGCGAAATAGGACAACAGGTTAATTTCAGTATATATATGAACTTTATTCTAATTATCAAATTCGCTATTAACGTTTTGAGAACTGGAATTTTTTTCTTGCTTTTTTCTGACCGAATTTTTTTCTTTCAACCATTCTAGGGTCACGAGTCATTAACCCTTCTTTTTTTAATAAAGGACGATATTCTTCGTCAATTTCACAAAGAGCTCTTGAAATTGCTAATCTTATTGATTCAGCTTGACCATTTATTCCACCACCATAAACGTTTACCTTAATATCATAACTAGATAATGTTTCAGTTAATGTAAAAGGTTGATTTATTTTGTACTGTAAAATTGCTGTTGGAAAGTACTCTTCAAGAGATTTTCCATTAATTGTATAAGCTCCTTTTCCTTTAGATAAATATAATCTTGCAACAGATTTTTTTCTTCTTCCTATTTTGTGAATTACTTCCATAGATTATTTTAAATCATTTAAATTAATTAAAACAGGATTTTGACCTTCATGTTTATGATTTTCACCAACATAAACTTTCAGATTTGTAAATAGAACAGCACCTAATTTGTTTTTAGGCAACATCCCCTTTACAGATTTTTCGACTAATCTTGCAGGATCTTTAGCGAATAGCTCTTTTGCAGTTAAAGATCTTTGACCGCCTGGGTAGCCAGTATGTCTTATATACTCTTTTTGATCCCATTTATTTCCTGATAAAATTATTTTTTCAGAATTTATGACTATTACGTTGTCTCCACAATCTACATGAGGAGTAAAGTCTGTTTTATACTTTCCTCTTATTAGTTTTGCAACTTTTGAACACATTCTGCCAAGAGTCTGTCCGCTAGCATCTACAATAACCCAGTTTTTATTAACTGTAGCCTTATTCGCAGATATTGTTTTGTATGTTAATGAATCCAAAGTATTTATTTTCTTAGAGAAAGATAATTCTGTCTCTTTTATTGGCCTGCAAATCTACAACAAAAAATGAAATCTGCAAATGCTAAAATAAATAAAATAATTAGTGTGCTTCAAACCAGTTTTCTCCAATTCCAGAATCAACTACTAATGGAACTTTTAATGCAAAGGCATTTTCCATTTCATATTTAACTATTTTTTTCATTTTATCTAATTCTGATTTATGAATTTCAAAGATTAATTCATCATGCACTTGGACAAGCATTTTAGATTTTAATTTAGAATTAGTAAGGATTTTTTGAATGTTAATCATAGCAACCTTTATAATATCTGCTGCACTACCCTGTACTGGGGCATTAACAGCATTCCTTTCTGCAGCTCCCCTTACAATTGGATTTCTAGAATTAATGTCTTTTAAATACCTTCTTCTTCCAAGAACAGTTTCTACATAACCATTCTCTCTGGCAAAATTGATTTGATTTGATATGTAGCTTTTAAGTTGAGGATAAGCAATAAAGTAGGATTCAATTAATTCTTTTGATTCTGAACGACTAAGAGAAGTCTGATTACTTAGTCCAAAAGCTGAAACTCCATAGATAATTCCAAAATTTACGGTTTTAGCATTACTTCTTTGTTCACTTGTCACGTTAGAAATGTCTACATTAAATACTTTTGAAGCAGTAGAGCTATGAATGTCTTCATTATTTTTAAAAGCAGAAATCATATTAGGATCTTTGCTTAAAGAGGCAATTACTCTAAGTTCAATTTGTGAATAATCAGCAGAAAGCATTACGTAATCTGAATTTTCACAAATAAATGCTTTTCGGATTAATCGGCCTCTTTTACTCCTAATAGGAATGTTTTGAAGGTTAGGGTTATTACTACTTAACCTTCCTGTAGCTGCTACTGCTTGATTAAATACAGCATGAATTCTATTAGAAATTGGACTGATTTGTTTAGGTAGTGCATCTACGTAAGTGTTGATTAATTTTTGTAGAGACCTCCATTCTAAAACTTCTTTCACAACTTGATGATCTTTGGAGAGTTTTGATAGCACTTCTTCAGATGTGGAATATTGACCAGATTTGGTTTTTTTTGGAGAGTCTACTATTTTAAGTCTGTCAAAAAGGACTTCTCCTAATTGTTTAGGAGACGCGAGGTTAAAATTGAATTCTGTTAAATTAAAAATTCTTTCTGCTATTAAGTTAAGGTCGTTATGAAAATTACTGGAAAGGTCTTTCAAAAAACTTGAATTAACTTTTATACCATTAATTTCCATTATTGAAAGAACTATTAGTAAGGGCATCTCAATTTTTTCAAAAAGATCTAATAAATTCCCTTTTTTCAAATCATTAATCAAAAGTTTTTTAAGTTGAAAAGATAAATCACTTTTCTCCATTCCTATATTAATTTCATAGTCTAAACTTGAGTTTAAATCATGACTCACTTTGTAGTTGAGGTAGTTTTTGCAAAGGATGTTAAAATCATGACCTATGTCAGGATTAATTAAATAGTGAGCAATTTTAGCATCAAAACACGATCCTCCACCAATAATTCCATATTTATTAAGAATTTTAAACTGATTTTTTAAATCATATCCAATTTTGGTTACGTTATTGTTTTGGAAAATAGATTTTAACCTATTTAAAGATTTTTGATCATTTTCAAGAATTGTAATGAAATAACTTTTTTTGGATTGCCAAGTAAAGCATATACCAAAAGAATTATTTTCGATATTAGTATCTAAAATATTAAAAGAAATTTCTGATTGTTTATCTAATTTATCAAAAAGTAAACTTCTACTTAGTTCAGTTTTAATTTGTTGGTAAAAATGTTTTGAATTAGCTAAATCTGAAAACGTATTTGACGAATCAGTGCTTACTTCTCCTGGAGAATTAAATAGGTCATATTGTATTTCTTCTGAATTAGAACTGACTTTTATTTCAATTTCTTTTTCGTTTTGAAAAATTTTAAAAAAATTCTCTTTCATTCTTAAAAACTCAAGCTCATCAAATATTTCTTTAATTTTCTCTGAGTCTGGCTCTTCCAGCTTGAAATTCTTAAACTCATATTCAATAGGAACGTCTAAAATTATTGTAGCTAATTTTTTAGAAAGAATACCCTTGTCTATATTTTGTTCAATTTTTTCTTTTAACTTTCCCTTAATTTGGTGAGTATTAGCTAAAAGATTCTCCATTGTTCCATATTCTGCAATGAATTTCTTAGCAGTTTTTTCTCCAACGCCTGGCAAACCAGGTATGTTGTCTACCGAATCTCCCATCATCCCTAAAAAATCTATTACCTGTAATGGGTCTGATACCTCAAACTTTTCTTGAACTTCTTTTACTCCCCAAATTTCAATCCCATTACCCATTCTTGCAGGCTTATACATAAAAATATTTTCTGAGACTAGTTGAGCGAAATCCTTATCAGGAGTTACCATAAAAACTTCATAATCCTTTTTTTCAGCTTCCTTAGCTACAGTCCCAATAATATCATCTGCTTCATATCCATTTTTAATTAAAATAGGAATATGCATGGCATTTAAAATTTCATGAATATATGGAACAGCAGTTTTAATGGGGTCAGGAGTTTCATTTCTGTTTGCTTTATATTCTTCAAAAATTTCTAAGCGATCGCTTGAGCCCCCCTTGTCAAATGCTACAGCTAAATGGTCTGGCTTTTCTCTTTTTATTAAGTCTAGTAAAGAGTTCATGAAACCCATAATTGCACTAGTGTCCATGCCTTTTGAGTTGATCCTTGGATTTTTTATAAATGCATAGTAGCCTCGAAAAATTAAAGCATAAGCATCTATTAAAAATAATTTCTTTTTTGCCTGCATTTATATTTTTTACATTTGATGGCTAATTTAAAAAATATAGCTTTGAGATGGACATTTCTTGTTATTGTATTTATATTAATTGAAATATACGCATTTCAAGCATTTAAAACAGCTTTTAAAAACAACTGGTCTCTAAAAACTTATTTTATAATTAATGCTTTAATAATATTTAATTTAATTTTTAGACTTATAATAATCAATAAAAATTCTTTAAGTTTTTCTGATGTTTTTTATAATTATCTATCAATACCATTTGCATTTTTTATAACCTTATTTGGATTTAAATTAATTGTTATTTCATTTTTGTTTATTGAAGATATTATAAGAATGATATACTCCATTTTTAATTTCTTTATTTCATCAAATGATTCAAATAAATTTTTTCTTCAAAGACGAAATTTTGTAAGTAAAATTGCTCTAATTATAGCTGCCTTGCCTATCCCTTTTGTTATTCATGGTATTTATAGGGGAAGACATAATTACAGAGTTTTAAAATATGAACTAGAATTTGATGATTTGCCAAAGGAATTTGATGGCTACAAGATTACACACATTTCAGATATTCATTCTGGGAGTCTTGACAAAATAAACAAAGTAGAGTATGCGGTTGATTTAATTAATAAAGAAAATTCAGATTTAGTTCTTTTCACAGGAGATTTTGTTAATAATAAAGCAAATGAATTAATTAAATGGATGAAAATTTTCTCTAAAATTAAAGCTAAGGACGGGAAGTATTCTGTATTAGGGAATCACGACTATGGGGATTATGTTAATTGGAATTCAGATCAAGAAAAAAAAGATAATTTCATTAGCCTTTTAAATCTTCAAAAAGAAATGGGATTTAATTTATTATTAAATGAAAACAAAAAAATAAAATCTAATAATCAAAATATTACTTTGGTTGGTGTCGAAAATTGGGGAAAAGGAAGATTTAAGAAAAGTGGAGATATCGACAAGGCATGTGTAGGTTTAAATGATAAGGATTTTAAAATTGTTATGAGTCACGATCCTTCTCATTGGGATCAGATATTGGTAAATCACAAAACTCACTTTCATTTGACTTTAAGTGGACATACACACGGTATGCAATTCGGAATTGAAATACCAGGATGGATTAAATGGAGCCCTGTTAAATGGGCTTATAAATATTGGGCTGGGATGTATTTCGAGAAAAATCAGTATCTAAATGTAAATAGAGGCTTTGGAGTTTTGGGCTTTCCAGGAAGGGTTGGAGTATGGCCAGAAATATCTGTTATAACACTTAAAAAAACTTAGATTTCTAAAAATGACTACTTTAGTATTAATTATAAACCTTGTCATATGTCAAAATTTGGTGAGCTCATCAATTTAGAAATTCCAATTTTATTAGATTTTTATGGAGATTGTGATGATTCTTCCAGTGCTATGCATCCTGTTTTAAGAGATGTTGCTGCTGCTATTGGAGATAGAGGAAAGGTAATAAAAATAAATGTTGATAAGAACAATGAATTGAAGGAGGCATTAAGAGTCAAAGGGCTTCCAACTTTAATGATATATAAAGGAGGACAAATGGTTTGGAGGCAAAGCGGTGAACAAGATGCAAATACTCTAATAAATCTTATTAATGACTTTATTTAATATTTAATTGTTTATTTAAAATCAAAAAAGAATCTAATTCTGATTTTATGAAATCTTCATCTTTTTCATAATTTTTTAAAATACTCATAATTGTGCTGAACTGAAATATGTCATTCGAGATATTTTGATTATAATTTCTTCTATTTTCTTCTGACATTGAAACAAACACCTTTAACCTTTCATTTAGTTGAATAGAAATATTTATGTAAAGCTCTTTAGCTAAATTATTTTCTTTAAAGCTGTATAATTCTTTTAAAAAGGGAATCATTAAAGTATAATATTCGTAATCTCCGTATAAATCCTTAACGTAATCAGAACTATTAATAAATTCTTTAATGGCTTTAGATTTTAAAACTCTATCATTTGATCCCATTGAAGATTCAACTAAAGTCCTGTATCTCTCAGTATCTGTAATTATATTTTCTGCGTAAGTGAATATTGAAAATCTTTCATTTTTTGATTTGGATACTTGAGAATAGTAATCTAAATTCTCTTGATATTTTTTAGATAATTTATTAAATAAGTCATCTCCTTTTTGAAAACTTTCAAGTCTATAATATGAAGATATATAAGGCTCCATTAAGCTATAAAAGCCAAAATAATCTATTGGCATTTTACTTATTGATAAATCTAAAATTTCTTCGGCTTTATTGTTTTTACCCTCATTCATTAATTCTAAAGCCAACCTATGTAAATTTCCTCTAAAAGAAATACTATTTTTTCTAGTTTCAGGATCATGATAGATGTTATCGCTGTCAGAATTCCCCCATTCCCATCCTTTTACAATTGGATACATTAAATCAGCATCAATTCTGCCAAGTTCATAGGGATTGTTTTTGTTGATTTCAGTTTTAATAGGGACTAATTTGTAAACTAAACCATCTAATTGAAGGAAGTTTTTCATCCAGATATAATCAGAATCATTATAGCTTCCTCCAGAAAAATATATAGGTCTTTTCCAGTTATTATTAGCTAAAATATCTAACATTAGAAGTTGATTTTTATATAAACCAGTAATAGGTAAATCAATATCAATATAGTCCAAGATTAAATCAGAATCTTTTTGTTTAACCAAACCGCTTTCAAGCACATTTTTTTTATTAACCGACACCCTTATTTTATTAGTAGGGTAATAAATCATATTTTGAGTAAACTCTGGAATATTTTCTAAATCTGCTCCATATTGATTTAATAGATAGCTGTATTTTGTTCGTGGATGGTCACTAGAAATCCAGTTCATAAAATCTTTAATATCCCACCTAGTAGAATCAATTAAAGCTTCATGTTTTACATAGTCTCTTACTCCGTAAGCATATTGTTTATGTGTTAATTGTGACGGAATAGGACTGCTATTATAAGATCTTCTTTTCATTTGATCTATGTACCAGTCAGTAGCAATTAATGAGGTATTAATCGTTCTTACATCAGTTCTATAATTTTCTATTTCTTGAGCATACCATAGCGCAAAGGTGTCATTATCCCCAATTGTAAATATCATAGAATCCACGCCTTCTTCAATAGAATCTAAATAGGCTTTTGAAAGCGACTGAGCAGTATACCTATTAGATCGATCGTGGTCATCCCAGTTTTCAAATGCCATTAATAATGGAACTAATAATAAAGGCAAAACAGTTAGAGGAATTGATATTTTATTTTTAACAAAAGATTGTAAAAGCTTATTAATGGATAAAATACTTAAGCCAATAAAAATACAAAAAACATAAAAAGACCCAACCAAGGCATAGTCCCTTTCTCTTGGTTCAAAAACTCGTTCATTTACATATACTTTTAGGGCTAATCCTGTAAAAAGAAATAAGACAGTAACAATCCAAAAAAGATTTTTGTCTTTATTGAAAAGAAAAATCAACCCAATAATTCCTAATAACAATGGGAGCATATAATATTTGTTTCTTCCTTTGTTGTTTAATACATCTGAGGGAAGGTTAGTTTGTGGTCCCAGCCTAAGCTCATCTATAAAGTCTATTCCGCTTATCCAATTTCCATTTAAAACATCATATTTCCATTGAAGATCATTTTGTTTTCCACTAAAATTCCACAAAAAATATCTCCAATACATTGAGCTAATTTGATATTGAAAAAGATATTTTAAATTTTGTAAAAGAGTCGGTTTTTCAATGTCTAAATAACCACCATATTCAGATAAAAATTTATGATAATTTTCAGAATCTATGTCCCCTTCATTTACTTTTATTTTGAAATCCGAAACTAATTGTAATAATTGCTTCTCGTCTTTGTATTCTGCTTTTATTTCAAAACTTAAATAACCAAAGTGTTTCATGTAATTTGGAGCATGTTCCGAACTCCACATTCTTGGCAATAAACCCATATGGTCATTATTGGAATTTATTTTTCCGGATTCCCAATCATTAACTATTATATATTTTCCAGACTTTAAATCCTTTTCATATTTAGGTTTGTCATCTTTATAAGGCTTTTCTGGGTCTTGACCTGCGTAAACATCAGAAAACATTGGTCCGTAAAACAGATGAGTATCTGGGTATTGTTCTAAATTGTAGTAAGCTAATAAAGCACGAGCATCAGAGGGAGAGTTTTCATTAATTACAGTATTGGCATTTGATCTGATAGGAATCATTAACCAGGACGAAAAACCAATAAAAACAAACATAACACACAGTAACAATGTGTTTATTTTGATCCAATTTTTTTTTCTTGTGAGTTTAATTCCGTAATAGAACAAAATAAGAATTAAAACAGCCGTAAAAATAGTTCCAGAGTTAAAAGGAAGCCCAAAGCTATTTACAAATAGCACTTCTAGATTCCCGAAAAGCCCTAATGCTGAAGGAAGTAATAGCTTAAATATAAATAGTAGTATCGTAACCGAAATAACATTAGCAATCAAAAAGCTTTTAAAATTAGGATTGGGATTTTGTTTAAAAAAATAAATCATTCCTATTGCAGGTATTGCTAATAATCCCATAAAATGAACCCCAAAAGATAATCCAATAACAAATGAGATTAATATAAGCCATTTGTTTCCTCTCTCTTTGTCCATATTTTCTTCCCATTTAAACCCTAGCCAAAACAAAACAGCCATTATAAGAGTAGCCATTGCATAAACTTCTGCTTCAACCGCATTAAACCAAAAACTGTCTGAAAATGTAAAGCATAATGAGCCAAGAAGGGATGAGCTAAGTATTAATAAAGCCTGTGAATTAGAGACTGATTCAGATTTTAGAATAAGTTTTTTGCCAATAATTGTTAAAGTAAAAAATAAAAAAAGTATGGTAAATGCACTTGCAAATACTGACATCATGTTTACCATTAATGCAATTTGATCTATTTCTGAGGCGAAAAAAGAGAAAAATGCGCCCAGCATTTGAAAAAAAGGTGCTCCGGGTGGGTGTCCCACTTGTAATTTGGCAGAAGTGGAGATATACTCTGCGCAGTCCCAGTAACTAGCTGTGGGCTCAACTGTCAAAGAATAAGTTGTAAGAGCAATTAAAAAGGCAATAAGGCCAATTAGACTATTCCATTTTTCGAATTTTTTAATATGCATTTCTATTAATTTGCAAAGCGAAAATATACAATAATCTCTATTAAATTTTCATAATAATTTTTTAAATATATTTTATTTGCCTACCTAAAACTTTATACTAAATTTGCCGTGCGTTACATTGGCCTATGGTGTAACTGGCAACACGCCTGGTTTTGGTCCAGGAGAGTCTAGGTTCGAGCCCTAGTAGGCCAACTATAATTCAATATGTAGTTGTGTTTAAGATTTTTTATAATAGAATTTCTTATATTTGCACAGCATTACTGAAAAATTGAGGGGGACACTGTCCCCCTCTTTATTAAATATATAGTTTGAAAAAAGTTTTAGAAGATTTAATGGAAGAGTTTTTTATTGGCAAACCAAATCTGTTTTTGGTTGATTTTTCCATGGATCCTTCAAACAAAATTAACATTACTATAGATGGAGATAATGGGGTTAAAATTATAGATTGTGTTGGTTTGACGAAATTTCTAAAAAAGAACTTGAATGAAGAATTAGATGATTTTTCGGTAGATGTTAGTTCAGCAGGTCTTTTTTCTCCTTTAGTATCTCAAAGACAATTTACTAAAAACATTAAAAGAAAGTTGAACGTTCAGTCTGTAGACGGAACTGAATTTATTGGAAATTTAACAGAAGTTAATGAAAGTGAAATAACCATTGAATGGACTGCTAGAGAGCCTAAACCTATTGGTAAAGGGAAAATTTCAGTTAAAAAAAACAAATCAATAGCATTTAATAAGATAAAAAAAGCAAACTTAATAGTAGAATTTTAAAATATAAGTAAATGGAAAACTTAGCCTTAATTGAATCATTTTCGGAATTTAAAAACGAAAAATTTATTGACAGAGTAACACTCATGTCTATTTTAGAAGAAGTATTTAGAAACACTTTAAAGAGAAAATATGGTGATGATGATAATTTTGATATTATTATCAATCCTGATAAAGGAGATTTAGAAATTTGGAGAAATAGAGTTGTTGTTAAAGACGATGCGGTTGAAGATGAGAATCAAGAAATAACCCTTACTGAAGCTAGAAAAATTGAACCAGATTTTGAGGTAGGTGAAGATGTATCTGAAGAAGTTAAGCTAGTTGATCTAGGTAGAAGGGTTGTTTTGTCACTCAGACAAAATTTAGTTTCTAGAATTCATGAACATGACAATGGAATCGTATATAAGCAATTCGTAGATTTAATTGGCGAAATATATACAGCTGAAGTTCATCACATTCGTCATAATGTTGTTATTCTTTTGGATGATGAAGGGAATGAATTAATTATGCCTAAAGACCGTCAAATTCCCTCTGACTTTTACAGGAAAGGTGACAATATCAGAGGAGTTATAGAGTCTGTTGAGTTAAAAGGAAATAAGCCTTCGATAGTGCTTTCAAGGACTTCTCCAAAGTTTTTAGAAAAGCTTTTTGAGCAAGATATTCCAGAAGTTTTTGATGGGCTAATATCCGTCAAAAAAGTTGTAAGAATACCAGGTGAAAAAGCCAAAGTAGCGGTTGATTCATATGATGATAGAATAGATCCGGTTGGAGCCTGTGTTGGAATGAAAGGTTCTAGAATTCATGGAATAGTAAGGGAATTAGGGAATGAAAATATAGATGTAATAAATTATACTAGTAATATTCAACTATTAATAACAAGAGCTTTGAGTCCTGCAAAAATATCTTCTCTAAAAATTAATGAAGAAAAGAAAACAGTAGAAGCATTTATGGATCCAGAGCAAGTTTCTAAAGCGATAGGCAGGGGTGGACATAACATTAGATTAGCAGGTCAGTTAACAGGCTATGAGATTGATGTTTACAGAGAAGGAGCTGAGGAAGACGTTGAGCTAACAGAATTTTCAGATGAGATTGAAGCTTGGGTTTTAGAAGAATTAAAAAAAGCTGGTTTAGATACTGCTAAAAGTGTTTTAGAGCAAGATGTTGAAGATTTAATGAAAAGGACTGATTTAGAAGAAGAAACAATCCTAGAAATAAGAAAGGTACTGAGTGCTGAATTTTCAGAATAAAATTTTTATATTTTTTTATGAGTGAAGTGAAATTAACTAGATTAAATAAGGTGCTAAGAGAGTTTAACATTTCTTTAGATAGAGCTGTTGAGTTTTTAGCTTCAAATGATCATGCTATTGAAGCGAGGCCAACAACTAAAATATCTGAAGAGCAGTATAGCTTATTTTTGAACGAATTCAGTTCTGATAAATCTAGTAAAGTAGAGTCTCACGGCTTAAGTGAAGAAAAGAGAAAGCAGAAAGAAGAATTAAGAATTCAGATAGAGAAAGAGCAAGAAGAAAAAATAAAAAAACAAAATGCTTTAATTGAAGCAAAAGCTGAAGTTAAGAAGCCAGTTCAATTAGGTAAAATAGATTTAGATCAATTTAATAAAAAACCAAAAGCTTCTTTAGACAAGAAAGCTCCTAAATTAGAAGAAAATTTAAAAGACAAAGAAATAAAAAAAGTAGGATCAGAAAAAGCTAAAAAAGTAGGATCAGAAAAAGCTGAGAATGTAGTAGAGAAAAAAGATGATACTAATATTAAAACTCAATATAAAAAGCTGAGTGGACTTAAGACGGTAGGAGATAAAATAGATTTAGGACAGTTTAAAAAATCTAAGCCTAGCGTGGGAGCTAATAAACCTTCTTATGGTTCGTCTAGTTCAAAAAGAAAAAGAATAAGAGTTACTAAAGATCCGGTTAAACCTAGTTCTGAGTCAAATAAAAGAAATTTCACAAAACAACCAAGATCAAAAGCCTCAGCTGTTGAGCCATCCGAGATTGATGTTAAAAAACAAATAAGGGAAACTTTAGAGAAACTTCAAGGAAGATCCTCTACTTCAAAAGGAGCTAAATACAGAAAGGAAAAAAGAGATTCACATAAATTTAAATCTGACGAAGATGTAGCTCTAAATGAAGCTGATAAAAAAACAATTAAAGTTACAGAATTCATCACTGTAGGTGAAGTTGCTACAATGATGGAAGCCACTTCAACTGATATTATATCTACTTGTATGTCCTTAGGGATCATGGTAACAATGAATCAAAGACTTGACGCTGAAACTTTAACAATAGTGGCCGATGAATTTGGATATGATGTAGAGTTTGTCACAACTGATATTGAAGATTCTATTAAGGCTATCGAGGATGATCCAAAAGATTTACTTCCTAGGGCACCAATTGTTACAGTTATGGGGCATGTAGATCATGGAAAAACTTCATTATTAGATTATATAAGAGAAGAGAATGTTATTGCTGGAGAATCTGGTGGGATTACTCAACATATTGGAGCTTATAATGTAGTGTTGAAAGATGGTCAGAAAATTACTTTTTTAGATACTCCTGGACACGAAGCATTTACTGCGATGAGAGCTAGAGGAGCTCAAGTTACAGATTTAGTTATAATAGTCATTGCTGCAGATGATGATGTAATGCCCCAAACTAAGGAAGCCATTAGCCATGCTCAAGCAGCAGGGGTTCCTATAATTTTTGCAATAAATAAAATAGATAGACAAAACTCAAATCCTGATAAAATTAAAGAAAAACTTTCAGGGATGAACTTGCTAATTGAAGAGTGGGGGGGAAAAATCCAATCTCATGATATTTCAGCATTAAAAGGAACTGGCGTAGATGAATTACTTGAAAAAGTCTTGCTAGAAGCAGAATTTTTAGAGTTAAAAGCTAATCCAAACAGATTAGCAACTGGAACTGTAGTGGAAGCTTTTTTAGATAAAGGCAAGGGCTATATGTCTACCATATTGATTCAAACAGGAACTTTAAAAATTGGAGATTATTTGTTAGCTGGACAGCATTCTGGTAAAGTAAAGGCTATGCAAGATGAAAGAGGAAATGCTATTATTGAAGCAGGGCCTTCAATTCCTGTGTCTATATTAGGCCTTGATGGTGCGCCTCAAGCTGGAGATAAATTTAATGTTTTTGAAGATGAAAAAGAGGCAAAACAAATCGCTGTTAAAAGAACGATACTTATAAGAGAACAATCAGTAAGAACTCAGAAGCATATTACTTTAGATGAAATAGGTAGAAGAATAGCTTTAGGGGATTTCAAAGAATTAAATATAATTTTAAAAGGGGATGTAGATGGTTCTGTAGAGGCTTTGACTGACTCTTTTCAAAAACTTTCTACTGAAGAAATACATGTTAATATTATTCATAAGGCTGTAGGAACCATCACTGAATCAGATGTGCTTTTAGCCTCTGCCTCTGATGCAATTATTATTGGATTTAATGTTAGGCCAACAGGAAACGCTAGACAAATTGCAGACAAGGAAGAGATAGATATTAGAAATTATTCTATAATATATGATGCTATTAATGATCTTAAGGATGCGATGGAAGGAATGTTATCTCCTGTGTTTAAAGAAGAAATTTCTGGAAATGCAGAAATAAGAGAGACCTTTAAAATTTCTAAAGTTGGGACTATTGCTGGCTGTATGGTCACAGATGGTAAGATATTCAGAAATTCAAATATTAGAATTATTAGGGACGGAATTGTTGTCAATTCAGGAACATTATCTGCCTTAAAGAGATTTAAAGATGATGCTAAAGAAGTTGCCAAAGGTTATGAATGTGGTATTCAAATAAGAAATTATAATGACGTTAAGATTGGTGATGTCATTGAGGCCTACTCTGAAGTAGAAGTTAAAAAGAAAATTAAATAATCAATTTGGCTTAAGAATAAAAGCTGAAGAAAAATCTTTTTTTATTTCTTTTAGCTTTCTTATGGCTTTGATTTTTGAAACGTACTTTCCTATTCTTATTTTATAATAAGGCGTTTCAAAACTAAAAAACAAATCAGTATACTTTTTTTCAACTATCAAGCTATCCACAAGCTTTTTTCCATCATTATAATTTCCGTTGAAAACTTGAATTGTAAATTGACCTGATGTAAATGTTTCGGAATTAACCTCTTTTTTGAGCTCTAATACTTTTTCTAACTTAGGATTTTGATCTATTTTAAGTGATCCTGTTTGAGAAAAAGAACAAAAAAAACTTAAATAAAAAGCTAAACACATTAAATTATTTGAAGCTATCATAGAAAACAAATATATTTATTATAATAATATAAATCTATAATTTTTTTGTTATTCAAAATATTTATTTAGAATCGTTATAAATTATAAATTAGATCTGTCTGGGGTTTCTAAAATCATTCTTGTGTTGTATTTTTGGCGTCTAATTTTGATACAGTTTTAAAAATTGTTAGTAGAAGGAAAAACAATATTATTGAAAGAATTTCTTAACCTCTTTACAAACTTTAGAGCTCTCAGGTTCTTCGTCCTAAACTTAGCGTTCTTATTAGCTACTTCTTTAAGCATTTCATCTCAAGAAATTGATGTTTCTAAAGGTAAAAGTTTATTTAATGCTAACTGTGCTTCATGCCATAAGTTGAATAAAAAATTAATTGGCCCTGCATTAAAAGGTGTTTCAAGTAAATATGAAAAGGAGTGGTTATATTCTTGGATAAAAAACAGTGCTGCTTTAATTAAGTCGGGTGACGAACAAGCTGTTTCTATATATGAGGAGTATAATAAAGTAGCTATGAACTCTTTCCCTCAGTTATCTAATGAGGATATGGACAATATTTTAGCATATACTGATTACACACCACCAGCTGCTGTTGCAAGTTCTGCCGCTATTTCTAATAATGCTAATCAAGGTAACTCATCTTCTTTTACAAATGATTTGGTACTTTTTCTACTTTCTTTAGTATTGGTTGTGTTAGTAACTATGCTATTTTTAGTAACTAATACTTTTAAAAGGTTAGCTACTGACAAGGGCATTGAGTTAAATCTAAAAAAATCTCCAGGAACTCCTATTTGGGAAAAATTTATTAAAAATCAATTCTTAGTATTTATTTCTGTTATTTTACTGCTTCTATCGAGTGCTTATTTTGCTTATGGATATTTAATGCAAGTTGGAGTAGATCAAGGCTACATGCCGATTCAGCCTATACATTATTCTCATAAAATTCATGCAGGAGCAAATCAAATAGAGTGTCAGTATTGCCATTCCTCGGCTAGAATTTCCAAACATTCAGGAATACCCTCTCTTAACGTTTGTATGAACTGCCATGAAAATATTGCTGATTATAATGGTGAAGAAGATTTAGAAAAAGGATATACTAAAGATTTCTATACTAACGAAATTAAAAAACTATACAAAGCTGTTGGTTGGGATGAAACAACTCAATCCTATACTGGAGAAACTGAACCGGTTAAATGGGTTAGGATACATAATTTACCTGATTTTGTTTATTTCAATCATTCACAGCACGTCACGGTTGCCGGAATCGAATGTCAAAAATGTCACGGTCCAGTAGAAGAAATGGAAATACTTTACCAGTACTCTCCTTTAACTATGGGTTGGTGTATTAATTGCCATAGAGAATCAAATATAAAAGTAAAAGACAATGAGTATTATACTAAGATACACGACGAATTGTCTAAGAAATATGGAGTTAAAGAATTGACTGCTGCTCAAATGGGCGGTTTAGAATGTGGAAAATGTCATTATTAAATCAATATAAATATTAAATGGGAAGCCATAAAAAATATTGGAAAAGTGAATTGGAATTATCTTCTGATAATTCAATAGTTGAGAATCTTAAAAACAATGAGTTTGCAAGTGAACTGCCTGTTGATAATTTTTTAGAAGACAAAAATACTCTTGAAGAAACGAATACCAACAGAAGAGATTTTTTAAAGTATCTTGGATTTAGCACAGCTGCTGCTACTTTAGCTAGTTGTGAAGGTCCAGTACATAAATCAATCCCCTATGTTGTTCAGCCAGAGCAAATTAGACCAGGAATTTCAAATTTTTATGCTACTTCAATTTCAGATGGGTTTGATTTTGCAAATGTTCTTGTAAAAACTAGAGAAGGAAGGCCTATAAAAATTGAAAAAAATTCTAAATCTGATAGTCAAGCCCCTAATGCTAGGGTACATGCTTCAGTTTTATCAATGTATGACAGCTCTAGAATTCAAGGGCCTACAATGGATGGTAAAAATATTAGTTGGGAACAGTTTAATTTGATTATTTCTGCTCAATTAAAAGCAATGAGTGCTTCAAATAAGAAGATTGTTTTGTTGACTCAAACTTTTTCTAGTCCATCTACAGATTTAATTATTAAAAAATTTATTAATAAATATCCGAATATCCAACATGTTGTTTATGACACCATATCGGAATCTAAAGCTTTAGACGCTTTCGAATTAAGCTACAATGTTAGAGCCCTTCCAACTTATGACTTTTCTAAAGCGGATGTTATTGTATCTGTTGGGGCTGATATTTTAGGAGATTGGCAAGGTGGAGGTTTTAGTTCAGGATATTCTAAATCAAGGATTCCTAAAAAAGGAAAAATGTCTAAACACTTTCAGTTAGAGGCCAATATGTCTCTTTCTGGAGCAAATGCGGATGTTAGAATTCCTTTAAAACCCTCAGTTCAAAAGAAAGCACTATTAAAAATATATGAATATATTTCTGGTGAGAATGTTAACATTTCTTTAGATGAAGAGTTAGAAAATAAACTAAAATCTATAGCTTCTAGTTTAAAAAATTCCTCAGGCAAAGGAGTTTTTGTTACTGGAATTGATGATGTTGATGCACAAGTTTTAGCACTTAAAATAAATCAACTTATTAATAGTGAAGTAATAAATACGAGTAAGCTTAATTTAACTAGAAAGGGTGATGATAAAAAAGTTTCACAACTAGTAAGAGATCTTTCTAATAATAAAATTGATGGTTTAATTATGGCTGGAGTAAATCCTTCCTATACTCTGTCAAGTTTTAAAGAATTTAATGAAGCGTTAAAATTGCTTGATTTCTCAATTTGTTTTTCAATGAACAATAATGAAACTGCAATGTTATCCAAGTGGGTTGCAGCAACACCTCATTATTTAGAATCCTGGGGAGATGTTGAAATGAAATCTGGAGACTTTAGTTTAGTTCAGCCAACAATTAAACCGCTGTTCGATACTCAGCAATTTCAAGATGTTTTACTAAACTGGTCAGAAATTTCTAATTCATTTTATGATGAACTGAAATCCAACTGGAATAAAACTATTTTGAAAGGTCTGTCATGGAACCAAGCATTACATGATGGTGTTTTTTATCAAAATAAATTTTCAAGTAGATCTTTTAGAAAATTAGATTTAAATTCTAGAATAAGTAAAATTAACGATTCTGATACTGGAGATTTCGAATTGACTCTTTATTCAAAAACTTCAATGGGAGACGGAAGTCAAGCTAATAATCCTTGGCTTCAAGAAATGCCTGATCCGATTACTAGAGTTTCTTGGGATAACTACTTAACAGTATCAAAATCTGATGCTAAAAATTTAGGATTAAAAAATATCAATGAGTCTAACGGAGCTTTAAATAGTAATTACGCTAACGTTAAAGTTGATGGTAGTACTCTAAAAATACCGGTAATTATTCAACCAGGCCAAGCTAAAGGTTCTGTCGGTCTATCTTTTGGATATGGGAGAATTAATGGAGTTAAAAGCGAGTTGCAAACTGGCGTAAATGGATATGATTTATATAAAGATTTTGTAAATGTTCAAAATGTTTCCATTGAGTCTGTTGATGAAATTCATGAGTTTGCTTGTGTTCAATTGCACAACACATTAATGGGGCGAGGAGATATTATAAAAGAAACTACTTTAGAAATTTTTAATACTAAAAAATCTAGTGAATGGAATCATGTTCCTCAAGTGTCTCTAAACCACATTGAAACCCCAGTTACATCTCCTGATGTTGATATATGGGAGGAATTTGACAGATCAATTGGACACCACTTTAACTTATCAATTGATTTAAATGGTTGTACCGGATGCGGGGCTTGCGTTATAGCTTGTCATGCTGAAAACAATGTCCCTGTAGTTGGAAAAAGTGAAGTAAGAAGATCTAGAGACATGCATTGGCTTAGAATAGACAGATATTATTCTTCTCAAGAATCATTTTCAGATGATAATGAGACTAAAGATAATATTAGCGGAATAAAAGAATCACTTTCTGTTTTTGGAGAAATGGAAAATCCCTCTGAAAACCCACAGGTTGCTTTTCAACCTGTAATGTGTCAACATTGTAATCATGCTCCTTGTGAAACTGTATGTCCAGTAGCTGCTACTACACATAGTAGACAGGGTCAAAACCACATGGCTTATAATAGGTGTGTTGGGACAAGATATTGTGCAAATAATTGTCCTTATAAGGTTCGAAGATTTAATTGGTTTCTCTATAGTGATAATAACGAATTTGACTTCAACATGAATGATGATTTAGGTAAAATGGTTCTAAACCCAGATGTTGTAGTAAGATCAAGAGGAGTTATGGAAAAATGTTCGATGTGTATTCAGAAAACACAAAAAACAATTTTAGACGCTAAGTTAGACGGTAGAGTTATTAAAGATGGAGAATTTCAAACAGCTTGTTCTTCAGCATGTGATTCAGGAGCGATGGTCTTTGGAGATATTAATGATAAAGAAAGTGAAGTTTTAAAATTAAAAGAAGATGATAGAATGTATCATCTTTTAGAAAGTGTTGGTACAAAACCAAATGTTGTGTATCAGGTTAAAGTTAGAAATACGTAAAAAGATAAAATAATTATATGTCATCTCATTACGAAGCACCTATTAGAAAACCTTTAGTAACTGGCAATAAGTCATATCATGATGTTTCAGTTGATATTTCTGCTGCGGTTGAGGGGAAAGCTAATAAACAATGGTGGATAGTCTTTTCAATTGCGTTAGTTGCATTTTTATGGGGTTTAGGATGTATGATTTATACTATTTCAACTGGGATAGGAGTTTGGGGCCTTAACAAAACAGTCGGTTGGGCTTGGGATATTACAAATTTTGTGTGGTGGATTGGTATTGGACATGCTGGTACACTTATTTCAGCAGTATTGTTGTTGTTTAGACAAAAATGGAGAATGGCTATTAACAGATCTGCTGAAGCAATGACTATATTTTCTGTAATGCAAGCAGGATTATTTCCTATAATTCACATGGGAAGACCATGGCTTGGGTATTGGGTTCTGCCTATTCCGAATGCTTACGGTTCATTGTGGGTTAATTTTAATTCACCGTTACTTTGGGATGTTTTCGCAATATCAACTTATTTATCTGTTTCACTAGTTTTTTGGTGGACAGGTTTACTTCCTGATTTTGCAATGATTAGAGACAGAGCAGTCAAACCATTTCAAAAGAAAATTTATAGTTTGGTTAGTTTTGGTTGGACAGGTAGAGCAAAAGATTGGCAAAGATTTGAAGAGGTTTCATTGGTGTTGGCAGGTTTAGCAACTCCTTTGGTTTTGTCTGTTCACACAATAGTATCATTTGATTTTGCAACGTCTGTTATTCCAGGTTGGCATACTACAATTTTTCCGCCATATTTTGTGGCTGGAGCAATTTTTTCTGGTTTTGCAATGGTAAACACTTTGTTAATCATAATGAGGAAGGTTTCAAATTTAGAAAATTATATAACGGTTCAGCATATAGAACTTATGAATATTGTAATAATGATTACAGGATCAATTGTTGGGACAGCCTATATCACAGAGTTATTTATGGCTTGGTATTCCGGTGTAGAATATGAACAATATGCCTTTTTAAATAGAGCAACTGGTCCTTATTGGTGGGCTTATTGGTCTATGATGACCTGTAATGTATTTTCTCCACAATTAATGTGGATTAAAAAACTTAGAACTAGTATTTTATTTTCGTTTTTTATATCAATAGTTGTTAATATCGGAATGTGGTTTGAAAGATTTGTAATTATTGTTACATCTCTTCATAGAGATTATTTGCCATCATCTTGGACAATGTTTACCCCTACATTTGTTGATATAGGAATTTTTATAGGTACAATTGGATTCTTTTTTGTGTTATTTTTACTTTATGCAAGAACATTTCCTGTAATAGCTCAAGCTGAAGTAAAAACTATTTTAAAAACGTCAGGAGATAATTATAAAAAATTAAGAGATAAAAAATAATGTCAGAGAAAATTTTACATGCCGTGTACGATGACGATGACAAGCTCTTGGAAGCGGTCAAAGAGATAAGAGCTTCTAATTTTACTATTGAAGAAGTTTACACTCCTTTTCCAGTACATGGACTAGATAAGGCTTTAGGTTTAGAGCCTACAAGGCTAGCTATTTTAGCTTTTATATACGGATGCATAGGCTTTGGT
>Ga0308013_10000212_pt1 | contig 33938 bp, 29 predicted proteins | sample Neamet181_FD_203131 | JGI IMG/M metagenome (GOLD analysis project Ga0308013, IMG submission 203131) | Marine microbial communities from water near the shore, Antarctic Ocean - #181 | ecosystem: Environmental > Aquatic > Marine > Unclassified | place: Southern Ocean | collected 2014-07-25
CGGAAATTTGTGATTTGCAGTAATTGTTACAGAGATGTGAACTTCAGGGTAAAATATACGATTTTTAGTTTATTTATTAACTTTGTTAGGAGAAAGTGAATATGAAAGCTGCATGGATGGGAGTAGTTGCAGTATCAGCCCTTTTATTGGCTGGTACCGCGCAAGCAGATCCTGCTTTGGCTAGTAGTAGTGGCTGTTTGAATTGCCACATGGTTGAGGCGAAAATGGTCGGGCCAGGATTCAAGCAAGTAGCTGCCAAGTATAAGGGAGATGCAGGTGCTGCAGCAATGTTAGCTGGAAAAGTAAAGAATGGATCCAAGGGTACTTGGGGTCCGATTCCTATGCCAGCAAATACAATGGTTAGTGATGAAAATATTGGAAAACTAGTAGCTTGGATTTTATCTCTCAAGTAAACTAGAGTCATATCCAAAAAAGCCGACGCATAATTGTGTCGGCTTTTTTGTTTTCTACGCGCTGAGAATCATTGTATGAAACTTTTATGCTATGTTATTAAATGTTAAATAAATTTAACTTAAGGCTATGATCTGGTTTTTAAAAAATTTGGTAAGCGCTTTTTTATTGCCTCCATTAAGCCTTATTGTTTTAGGTGTAGCAGGGGTCTTGTTTTTGAAAAACCATCCGGTGCTGGGTAAATTTCTTATTATTTCCACATTTATTTTGTTTTATATATTATCCATTCCAATTTTCGCAGAAAGAGCATTACAAACTTTAGAAGTCCCCACTAGATCTAATTCTGAAATTAATAAAGCACAGGCAATCGTAATATTAGGTAGTGGAACTTATTTCGAAGCTCCAGAATATGGTGGCCATACAGTAGATCAGTATGGATTAGAGCGTGTTCGTTATGGAGCATATTTACATCGGCATACTGGAAAACCGATATTAGTGACGGGAGGTGATTTATTGGGTATTGGTTCCTCAGAGGCCGAACAAATGAAATCGGTTCTGGAGAATGAATTTCATGTTCCGGTTGAGTGGAGTGAAAACAATTCAAGAGACACCCGTGAGAATGCTGATAACAGTTTCTCTGTTTTAAGAAAAAATAAAATTACTCACATTGCATTGGTTACTCATGCCTGGCATATGCCAAGGGCGACTAGAGAGTTTGAGCGAGCTGGATTTAAAGTTACACCTGCTTCTACTGCATATGTGACTCAGAGAAATAAAAATTTATTTTCTTTTATTCCATCTGCTGATGCATTTTCGAAAAGCAGACTCTTTATACATGAAGCTATTGGAATTCTATGGTACCGGTTAACTCCAGCCCCAGATAAACTTTAGAATTTATTTCTAATAAAAGAGAACTTCATATTCAGCGTAAAATAATACTTGGGAATTTATGAATAAGGGCTATCATGAAAATGCGTATTAAATGGAAGGATGGAGTAAGTTTTCTGGGTGAAGCAGAAAGCGGTCATTCAGTGCTGATGGATGGGGCGCCGGAAATTGGCGGAAAAAATCTTGGACTGCGACCAATGGAAATGGTACTGATGGGTGCTGGTGGTTGTACTGCTTTAGATGTTGTGATGATCTTAAAAAGAGGCCGTGAGGAAGTTATTGATTGTATGGTAGACATTGAGGCAGAGCGAGCAAAAGAGGAGCCGAAAATATTTACCCGAATTCATTATCATTTTATTTTAACCGGAAATAATCTAAAGCCACAGAAGGTGGAACGGGCAATCAATTTGTCTGCAGAGAAGTATTGCTCGGCCTCAATTATGCTAGGAAAAACAGCAATCATATCTCATGACTATGAGATCCTGGGGGATAACTCCTCTAGTTAAATCCAGTATGTTGTTTTAGTCATCACCTTCGAGCCTAGCCTCATAACCAGCTTGACAGGTGTTGGTAGATCTACACCACCATGCGACATGGCGGCGTTGGCATGCCCTTCTTCATCAATTTGCATTTGTGCAACAATAGCGCGACTCTTTTCGTCTTGGCTTGGCAGGGAGTGTAAGTGTTTCGCAAGATGAGACTCAACTTGACGTTCAGTTTCAGCAAGAAAACCCAAATTCCATTTGTCGCCGAGCATACCTGCTGCCGCACCAATAAAAAATGAGCTGCCATACCATATAGGGTTTAGAAGGCTTTTTCGTCCACCTAATTCTGTAATTCGTTGCTCAGTCCAAGCAAGGTGCTCAATTTCTTCACATGCCGCCTGATTTAGACTTCGTTGGACTTCGGCGTCTTTGGCAGTAAGGGCCTGTCCTTGATACAGTGCTTGAGCACAGACTTCTCCGGTATGATTGATACGCATCAAGGCTGAGGATTTATTTTTTTCTTCTTTGGTAAGCTCGTTTTCGGAAATATTCTTCCCTGGAACTGTTCGTACCGTTTGTGCGGGTGCTAAAAGTGTACGCAGTGCTCCATCGAAACCAATAATAAATTTTTCAATATTTAACATGAAGATCTCCAAATTGGAAATATAATTAAGTTGGCATATTCATCTGTCGTGCCAACAAAGTTACCGGATGTAGTATTTCAAGTTCAGGGATTTTATCCTGTAATGCGCTAGCAATATGCATATTGCAACCGATATTAGAAGTAACCAGATAGCGCGCATCATTATCTATTTTAGATATTTTATCATTTAGTAGTGCTTTTGCCATAACCGGTTGATCAAGGAAATATGTTCCAGCAGCTCCGCAGCATTGGTCATTACCAGCAAGTGGCGTAACCTGTAGCCCAGGTATGCGCATTAATAATTCATAGGGGTATTTCGAACTACGTAGAATATTTCGTAGCGTACATGGGTCATGAACTAGAACCTTGTTTTGTAATGGAGTTATCTTTATATCGTGCCACCCGTCTGCAGATATTAAAAATTTGCTAATATCTATTACTTTGGCTGAAAATTCAGAATGATAGTCTGTAAGTCGTATACTGCAACCGGAGGAAGTTGTAATAATAGCTTTTACATTTAGTCCATCAAAAGCTGTCACATTTTGTTGTGCCAGCTGCATCGCAATTTTTGTATCGCCTCCATGTTGATGTAATGCGCCACAGCAGGTCTGTATGGGTGGTACATGTACTGTATAACCAAGACGATTGAGTACGTATATTGATGCATTGATTGTTTCTGTATCTGTAAGTCTTGCAACGCAACCAAGGAATAATCCAACCTCACCACACGGTTCCCCAGTGGGGAGATAAATCCTTTCCCAAGACCTGGATGTGCCTTTTTTATTAGAAATAGTACGAGGAAATTTGATTTTAGGTAATTGTGCATTTAACTCAAAAAATTTTATTTGTTTAAACATTTCCAATTTCTTTAGTAGCCCTTGCAGACCAATTTTCTGGTAAAAAAACAGGAGTAAACGCAATTTATCAAAACGTGTAGGCTGCGCAATAAATTCTTTTTCTATTAACTTTCGTAACCAAAATTTCCTGGTTACTATTTTGCCATTTAATAATGTGGGCGTAGACGCGGCTATCATAGAGCGTGTCTTGTCTATTAACGGACCATATGCAACATGATTAGGACACACTACCTCGCAGGCACGGCAGGTAAGGCAGCGATCCATATGTTGAATAAAGCGTTGATTTATTGGAATATGTCCACTGGCAACGCCTCTCATTTGGGCTATGCGTCCACGAGGAGAGTCAGCTTCTGACATAGTTATCCGATAGGTGGGGCAATGTGGCAGGCATAGGCCGCAAGAGACGCAGCGGTTAGTTTCTGCGAGTAAGAAATTAGAAAATGAAGTGGGCGTTGAGTTGGTAGGTTCTATGGTTATCTCCAATAAGAGAAAAGAGCATGAAATAGAGTTGGGTTAGAGCCATAAACTTTAGTAAAGTTTACCTGCAATTAGTTTCAAAGGGTATAGGTATATTTGATACAAACTTAAATCCTCTCTGAGGAAGAAAAATTCTTTCCAGTTAAGTTTAATGATAATATTCTTTTTGAAGCTGGCTAGACAGTCGCTGCCTTTTTTCAGTAATGAAAAATTGGGAGAGGAAAGTCCGGGCTCCAAAGAGCAGGATGCCGGTTAATGGCCGGCCACCGTGAGGTGAGGAATAGGGCCACAGAGACGAGCGTATTAAGTTACGGTGAAACGCGGTAACCTCCATCCGGAGCAAAACCAAATAGGCAGATTTTGACGTTGCTCGCCGAGTCTGCGGGTAGGTTGCTTGAGCGTACGAGTAACCGTACGCCTAGAGGAATGACTGTCCACGACAGAACCCGGCTTATCGGCCAGCTTCACTTATTTATATAATTTTATTTGTCATATTTGTTTGGCTAGAGTTTTAAGTTAGTTACCTTCCCAATTCTATTACGACCTTCGATAGGCCTCAAAAGTTTACTAAGTTGTAAATTACCTGCAATTAAAGCGCTATCTCTTTTATTTACATAGCGTATTTCTATATACAAATAAGTTTCCCCGAGTTTCTCCTTAAGTCTTTGTCACATAAACAAAAATTCAGTAATTTCTCTTGACTTGGTTATATTTTTTAATTACAGTGGGCATTAGTGGGGAAAAGTGGGAAAAACTATTGAATTGAGTCAAGTCGTAGGCTTGAAATTTTATCTAAAAAACAAGGGACAATATGTTTCGTGGGGTCACACAACTTAATCTTGATAATAAGGGAAGGCTCGCGATACCTACGAAATATCGGGAAGTCCTCATGGCTTTTTGTGCGGGCCATCTAGTTCTTACTGCCGATCCAGCCAAATGTTTGTTGGTTTATCCTCAGCCTGCTTGGGAACCAATAGAGCAGAAACTAAATAGTCTCTCTAGCTTTAATCCACAAACCCGAAGTTTGCAGCGCCTTCTCGTTGGTAATGCCAGTGATGTAGAGATGGATGGTTCCGGGAGAATTTTAGTGCCGCCCCCTTTGCGTCAATTTGCAGGATTAACTAAGAATGTGGTGTTGGTGGGACAGGGTGCAAAGCTTGAATTGTGGGAAGAAGAGAAATGGAACCAGCAAATTGAGGATTCTCTGGCATTAAAAGACGGAATCATTCCACCTGAACTTGATGGTTTCTCTTTGTGATGTTGTGGCGGTGACCTCAGATGCATGTCACGGTTTTGTTACAGGAAGCAGTGGACTCGCTGGGGGTCAAACCAAGCGGAGTTTATATTGACGGGACTTTTGGTTTTGGTGGTCATAGTCGATTGATTTTAGAAAAATTGGATAAAAACGGTAGGCTAATCGCATTTGATAAAGATATGTCTGCAGTAGCTACAGGGCAGACTATTAAGAGTAAGAATTTTCATATTACACACAGCAGGTTTTCGCGAATAAAGCAGGAGCTAGAGGAGTTGGGAGTGAGTCAGGTAGATGGGATATTGCTGGACTTAGGGGTGTCATCACTACAACTTGAAGATACATCAAGAGGGTTTAGTTTTCGTTTAGATGGGCCACTTGATATGCGTATGGATACGAGTCAGGGGCAGACTGCTACGGAATGGATTGCTTCAGTTTCTGAGAAGTTTCTAGGAGAGGTAATAAAAGATTATGGGGAGGAGCGATTTGCAAAACAAATTGCCAGAGAAATTGTTGCAGCAAGATCGCAACAGCCTATTAATACTACGCTTCAACTTGCTGAGATCGTGGCAAAGGTTGTACGCCCAAGCAAGAAAAATCATAACCCAGCCACAAGAACTTTTCAGGCCATACGGATTTACCTCAATCAGGAGCTCGAAGAGTTGTCGTTGACTTTGCCGGAATGCATGGGGCTATTGAAACAAGGCGGAAGACTTGTAGTTATTAGCTTTCACTCACTGGAAGACCGGGCAGTTAAGCGTTTTATGAGAGAGGCGGCATGTTCTGATAAATTTCCTCCTAGATTGCCAATGCGAGATGAAGAGGTGCGACGTCTTATTCGCCCCAAACTACGTTTAGTTGGGAAAGCAATACGACCTAAAGAAAGCGAACTAGTAGTTAATCCACGCGCTAGGAGTGCAGTAATGCGGGTAGCGGAGAGGGTAAATACTGATGATTCCTAGAAAAGAATCATTCTCAATCTTTTTATAGGGGGAAGTTAAAGTGACTAAATTTAATATTCTTCTTACGCTGATCGTTATTGCCTGCGCACTAGGTGTCGTGACCTCACAACATGAGGCACGTAAGCTTTTTACGAAATTGGAAAAAGAGCAGGAAAGAGCTAGGAATCTATCTGTAGAGTGGAGTCGGTTACTGCTCGAACAAGGTGCTCAGGCAACGCGGGAGCGTATTGAGAGGATTGCTACTAAGGATTTGTTAATGAGAGTCCCAGATGGGTCGCAAATTAGAATTATTTCTTTAATGGAACCTAATAATTCAATAGATTCTGTGGATGATAAAAAATTATGACTCACAATCTAGCGCCACATATTATCTTATCTGCGTGGCGCTCACGAGTATTGGTTATTCTTTTCTTGCTAAGCTTTCTTGGTTTAGTTGGTCGTTCAGCCTATTTACAGATAAGCCAAAATGAATTCTACAAGCAGAAAGGAGAGTCACGCTATAGCCGTGTAGTCGAGATAAGCGCACATCGCGGAATGATTACTGACCGAAACGGTGAGCCTCTTGCAATTAGTACACCGGTTGAATCGTTATGGGCAAATCCAGCTGCCGTGAGTGCAACTTATAGCCAATTAAAAAAACTGTCAGCACTGATCGAGGTGGATGTTGCTGACATTAGTAAAAAAATAGGCAACGAAAAACGAGACTTTGTTTATCTAAAACGACATTTGGCACCGGAGATAATAGCCAAAGTGGTCGAGCTTAATATTCCCGGAGTATTTTCTAATCCGGAGTTTCGTCGATATTATCCTTCAGGCAAAATAACAGCCCAAATGCTTGGATTTACTAATATAGACGATAAAGGGCAAGAAGGAATCGAATTAGGATGGCAAGACATTCTGGCTGGTAAGTCTGGCAGCCGTCGTGTCATCAAGGACAGGAAGGGTCGTATTGTTGAAGATATAGAAAGCATCCTTAAGTCTAAGCCTGGGAAAGATATAGCTTTATCTCTCGATAGCAAAATTCAGTATCGTGCATATAGAGAATTAAAGCGTGCTATGGATACTCATAAAGCTAAAGCTGGAGGAATTGTCGTTCTGGATTCACAGACCGGAGAAGTGCTAGCGTTAGTTAATTTGCCAACTTACAACCCAAACAATAACAATAGAACTGGAAGGAATGGCGGGAAAGCCAGAAATAGGGTGTTGACTGACCAGTTTGAACCTGGCTCAACGATGAAGCCATTCACAGTAGCATCGGCACTTGAAGCAGGAAAAATAAAGCCAGATACAGAATTTAATATAGCTCCCGGGACTATAACTATTGGTAGAAGAACAATCAGGGATGCACATGCTGTATCGATTGAGGAAGGTATTGTGACTGTAGAACAGGTAATCCAGAGATCTAGTAATGTTGGTACTGTAAAAATCTCTAAGTTATTACCAGCACAAACAATGTGGGAAACTTTGAATAGCTCTGGTTTTGGTACGACTACCGGCTCGGGGTTCCCTGGTGAGGTTAAGGGGATGCTTCATCTCCCGCCATGGCGCCCCATTAGGCAAGCAACAATGTCATATGGCCATGGGATTGCAGTGAATCTGCTGCAGCTGGCACGTGCTTATACTTTGTTTTCAGAAGAAGGGAAATTGAAGCCAGTATCTTTACTAAAAATTGATACGCCACCGGCTGGTAAGCAGGTAATTTCACGTAAAACAGCTCTTGCTGTGAGTAAAATGTTGGAGATGGTAGTAGCAAAGGGTGGAACAGCCACTGAGGCACAAATTGAGGGTTATCGGGTGGCAGGTAAGACCGGTACCTCCCATAAGGTTAAGGTTGGTGGTGGCTATGAGAAAAAAAAGTATGTGGCTTCATTTGTAGGTTATGCACCGGCTTCCAACCCGCGTCTTATTATTGCGGTGATGCTTGATGAACCTTCAGCCGGAAAACATTACGGAGGTCAAGTGGCCGCACCTGTTTTTAGCCGGGTTATGGCCGACTCATTAAGAAATTTGAGCGTGCCTCATGATGCCCCTATTAATAAAACAGTTTTGTCACCGGTAATACCCGGATTGAAAGGTGATGTATGAATCCGGGAACTAAAGACAAGTTAGAAGAGAATTTTGATCCAAATTTACTCAATAGTCTGGGTATTGATATTGAAAACATTGCTACTGATAGTCGTATGGTTAAACCGGGGGATACATTCTTAGCTTATGTTGGAGAAAAGGTTGATGCGCGAAAATTTATTCCGCAGGCAATTGAAGCCGGAGCAAATGCAGTCTTATGGGAGCGTAACGGCTTTGTATGGAGTTCAAAATGGGCCAACACGCCTAATCTACCGGTATCAAAATTGCGCGCTAAGGTTGGCGCAATCGCTAGTCATGTTTATGGAAATCCGTCAGGAAAATTATGGTTAATTGGTGTTACCGGCACAAATGGAAAAACATCATGTGTCCAATGGGTAACCCAGGCGCTTACAAAACTTGATATAAAAACTGCTTCGATAGGTACATTGGGGGATGGTTTTGCTGATGAACTTCGGCCAGCTGTCAATACAACGCCAGACCCAGTTCTGTTACAACAAAGAATAGCTAGCTTTTTGAAACATGGTGCTCAGTATGTGGTAATGGAAGTTTCGTCTCACGGCATAGAGCAGGGCAGAATAAATGGTTCTACATTATCAGTAGCATTATTTACAAATTTATCACACGATCATTTGGATTATCACGGCAGTATGCAGGCATATGCCGCTGCTAAGGCACGATTATTTCATTGGACCGGACTTAAATACGCAGTTCTAAATTTTGATGATGTATTTAGTGTCGAATTGATAAAACAGCTTACTGGTAGAGCTACACATATTATCGGGTATGGGTTTAAAGAGCTGGGAATAAAAGAGTGTGATCCAAAATTATTCAAGATGGTTCATGGGCACAATCTTATAGTAAGTAGTCGGGGGTTAGAGTTTGATGTTGTATTTGAGGGCGAGCGTATAAAAGTTAAAACAGAATTAATTGGAGAGTTTAATGCGTCTAATTTACTCGCAGTACTTTCCACTTTATTAGCATGTGGTTTCAGTCTAAGTGATGCAGTGAAATCCTTGCAAGGAATACAGCCAATACCTGGCAGGATGGAAAAATTTGGTGGCGGTAATTTGCCATTAGTAGTTGTAGATTTTGCTCACACCCCAGAAGCTTTAGAAAAAACATTAATAGCACTTCGTGTGGTTATTAATAGCGCTAAAGATATTTCAAAGATCAAAAATAAGAAATCAAAGCTAATTTGTATCTTCGGTTGTGGAGGTGATCGCGACCAAGACAAACGGGCGCTTATGGGGAAGATAGCGACAGAATTATCTGATGAGACCATTATTACTAGTGATAATCCGCGTAACGAAGATCCTTCTTCCATTATTAATGAAATAGTATCAGGCGCTGGTATTAATTATCTTGTTGAGGAAAACAGAGAAGTAGCTATTCGTCGAGCATTATATGGTGCTCATAAGGGAGACATTGTCTTAATTGCAGGGAAAGGGCATGAGGTATATCAGGAAATAGGTGAAAAAAGGTTTCCTTTTAGTGATGTGAAGGTGGTTCGATTAATCCTGCAGGAATTAACGAACAAAGTGCAGGATCAAAAATGATGATGGCACAAGCAGCGGCTCGTATGTTAGATGCAGAGTGGTGTGGAGAGGATGTGCTCTTTACCGGAGTAAGTACTGATAGCCGCAGTGTGAAAAGTGGTGATTTATTTATAGCTCTGAGTGGAAAGAACTTTGATGGGCACAAATTTGTTTCTCAAGCAAAGGATAGAGGTGCTGTAGCTGCCATGGTGAATCAAGGCTCAGATATCAAGGAAAATAAGGGTTCAAAAATTCCCATGATAGTTGTGAAAGACACCTTGCTAGGGTTAGGGCGGCTAGCAGCATACTGGCGAGGGTGCTTTGATATACCACTTATTGCAGTAACAGGTAGTAATGGAAAGACAACAGTAAAAGAAATGATCGCATCGATATTATTTCAGTTGGTTGGAAAAGATAGCAACAAGGTGCTGGCAACCACTGGTAACCTCAATAATGATATTGGCGTTCCGAAAATGTTGCTGCAATTATGTAAGCAGCATAAATATGCAGTAATAGAAATGGGGATGAATCACTTAGGTGAAATTTCTTACTTGACCGGTCTAGCAAAGCCTACCGTTGCTTTGATAACAAATGCAGGCGCTGCACATATTGAAGGGACCGGTTCTGTAGAGGCGGTAGCAAGTGCTAAGGGTGAAATTTTTGAGGGACTAGACGAGCTAGGCATAGCGGTCATTAATGCGGATGATCTAAATACGCAGTTATGGCATAAGCTTGCTGGTAGTAGGTCAGTAATTGAATTCGGGCTAAGTAGGGAAGTAAAAGTGAGCGGGTCCTATCAATTAAATTTGACCGATACCAGAATGAAATTGAAGCTTCCCGATGGAGCTATAGAAGTGAAGTTGAGGGTCCCGGGAAAACATAATGTATACAACGCTCTTGCAGCAGCGGCAGCATCAACTGCGATAGGTATAAGTAAGGAAAATATTGCATCCGGATTGGGATTATTTGGCGGGGTGGATGGTCGGTTGCAGCAAAAAAAATGTCAGCATGGTGCAACGATGATAGATGATAGTTATAACGCTAATCCAGAATCAGTACGGGCGGCACTATCAGTATTAGCAAGTACTCTTGGAAAAAAAATCCTGATTCTTGGGGATATGGGTGAGCTTGGTGATAATGCTGTGGATTTCCATGAGTGTATTGGTGAAGAAGCTCGTCTTATTGGTATAGACAGGTTATTTGCTCTAGGTGAATTAAGCGCTCATTCTGTGAAAAAATTTGGCGCTGGGGCGCAGCACTTTAAAAATATTGAAGATCTTATGGCTGTAGTTGAGTCAGCATTGGCTCCCAATGTGACGTTGTTGATCAAAGGGTCTCGTTTTATGCAAATGGACCGGATAGTTAGAAAATTTGAATTGGAGCTATTCGATATTTAGAGGCTGGGTACTTGGAATAAGGTAATTATTTTATTAATTTATCAAAGGAGAATTGTTATGAAATTCGAGGTACTAGAGGCAGAAGATCAAGCGGCGGTTATAAAAGTTATAGGTGTCGGTGGTTGCGGCGGGAATGCAGTAGACCACATGATTCAGAACGGTGTAGAAGGTGTCGAGTTTATTTGCGCTAATACTGATGCACAGGCGCTCAAGCGCAATCAGGCCCGTACTTTATTGCAGTTAGGGAGCAATATTACTAAGGGACTAGGAGCTGGCGCAAACCCTGATATTGGGCGTGCAGCTGGAATGGAAGATCGTGAGCGTATCTCTGAGTTAATTGAAGGTGCAGATATGTTATTTATTACTGCAGGCATGGGAGGTGGGACCGGAACTGGCGCAGCACCGGTAGTAGCAGAGATAGCAAAAGAAATGGGAATTCTAACTGTGGCGGTTGTGACAAAGCCATTTTTATTTGAGGGCACACGCTTAAAATCAGCAGAATCTGGAATGAAGGAATTATCAAACCATGTTGATTCATTAATCGTGATTCCAAATGACAAATTAATGGCAGTACTGGGTGACGATGTCACTATGGACGATGCTTTTAAGGCAGCAAACAATGTACTTTATGGTGCGGTTGCAGGAATAGCAGAGGTAATCAACTGTCCGGGTCTTATAAATGTAGATTTTGCAGACGTAAAGACTGTAATGTCAGAAGCAGGCATGGCTATGATGGGGTCTGCAGCTGCAACAGGGGTTGATCGTGCACGTTTATCGGCCGAACAGGCAGTTGCAAGCCCTTTGTTGGAGGATGTAAATCTTTCTGGAGCACGTGGCGTGTTAGTAAACATTACTGCTAGTTCAGGACTAAAGATGCGTGAAATTCATGAAGTAATGAACACAGTTAAAGATTTTACTGCTGAAGATGCTACCGTTATTATGGGTACAGTGATAGAAGAAAATATGCAGAACGATCTGCGTGTTACGGTTGTGGCAACGGGACTTGGTGAATTAGGAAATGGCGCTCAGAATAAACCACCACTAGCTATTATTAACTCCCGAACTGGAACTGATGACGCTACATCAACAGATGGAATCGATTGGACAAATATTGATATTCCTGCTGTTACCCGTCGAAATGGCAGACGTGAAGCAGTACAAGCGATGCAGCAATCCGGTGTAGATGAATTAGAGATTCCTGCATTTTTACGGAAACAGGCAGATTAAGCCTTGTATGGTTCAGTCAGATAAATCTTATATATAAAGGATAGTCTCAGTTGCAGCCAATCTTTAAATAGATGTAAATTGAATGGTTGCTTGTAAAGATAGTGTGAATAAATTAATTAAAACTGAGATTGGAAAGCAAGGGTAAAGAACCCTGTTAGGTTAGATATGCTATTAGAACTCACACAATGGTTAGCGATCGATATTAGAACGTTTAATGTATTTAACTATATTACATTAAGAACGGTATTGGCGGCACTGACATCTCTAATGATCTCATTTATTGTTGGCCCGATCATGATACGTAAGCTAACTGCGTATAAAATTGGTCAAGCGATTCGTGATGATGGCCCACAAACACACCTTATTAAAGCCGGTACCCCTACTATGGGCGGTGCATTAATATTGGTGTCTGTTGCAATTAGCACATTATTGTGGGCAGATCTAGGTAATCGCTATATATGGGTAGTCCTGCTAACAACATTAGGTTTTGGTGTAATTGGTTGGGTAGATGATTACCGGAAGGTGGTATATAACAATCCAAAAGGACTCTCTGCTAGTGTTAAATTTTTCTGGCAATCTTTAATTGCAATTACTGTTGCATCTTATCTAGTTCTTACTGCAGATTCTCCGGCACAAACCAGCATGATTGTGCCCTTCTTTAAGCAAATTGTAATACCGTTGGGTGTAGTCGGATTTGTAACGCTGTCATATTTTGTCATAGTTGGTACCAGTAATGCAGTAAATTTAACTGATGGCCTTGATGGCCTAGCTATCATGCCAACGGTGATGATTAGTAGCGGATTGGCGATCTTTGCCTATGTGGCCGGCCATTCAGTTTTTGCAAAATATCTAGGTATTCCTTACATTCCTCATGCAGGTGAGCTGGCCGTATTCTGTGGCGCATTGGCAGGCTCAGGACTTGCTTTCTTATGGTTTAACGCCTATCCGGCTGAGGTATTTATGGGCGATGTTGGTGCCCTAGCACTTGGTGCTGCACTTGGTGTTGTTGCCGTAATTATACGTCAGGAAATAATACTTCTTATTATGGGCGGTATATTTGTAGTAGAAACCTTATCAGTAATATTGCAGGTAACTTCATTCAAATTAACAGGTAAACGTATTTTTCGTATGGCGCCGCTGCATCATCATTTTGAATTAAAAGGGTGGAAGGAGAATCAAGTAGTAGTTCGGTTCTGGATTATAACTATGATGTTAGTGCTACTTGGTTTAGCTACCTTGAAATTGAGATGAATTTATATGGAAAAAAAATTCTGGTGCTTGGAATGGGAGAAACTGGATTATCCATGGTGAAATGGTTATCACGCATAGGTACAAGCATTCGTGTGGCTGACAATCGTATTGTGCCACCAAATCTTAGTGCGTTGGAGCAAATCATCCCTGCGGATCAGATATTCACGGGTCCTTTCTTAGCGAGAATTTTTAAGGGGATAGACCTTATTGCTATCAGCCCAGGTATTTCGCGAACAATACCGCTAATTAATCAGGCGATTAAACGTGGCATTCCTGTTGTTGGGGATATTGAATTATTTTCTTTGGCACTTAATAAATGTGATGGCTCAAAGCCAAAGATTATAGCGATTACCGGCTCCAACGGGAAAACAACTGTGTCAGCTATGGTTGGTTCAATGTTAAGAGAGGCAGGATGGGACACGGAAGTGGCTGGGAATATAGGTCCGGCGGTATTAGATAAACTTATGCAGAGGGTTGATTCTGGGAAGTTGCCTCAATCATGGGTTTTAGAGGTCTCAAGTTTTCAGTTGGAATCTACACAAAATTTTAATCCTGATGCAGCTGTGGTTTTGAATCTGAGTGAAGATCATCTTGATCGCTATGTGGGCATGGATGATTACGCTGCTATTAAGGCGAGAATATTTTCAGGGGAAATTGATGGCGGAAACATGGTACAGATATTAAATCGTGACGATCCTATTGTAAGTGCTATGGCATTAGCTAGTAAGAAGCAGATAACTTTTGGTATGGATGCCCCGGCCAATGAAAATGATTTTGGTTTGCTGATAGACGATGAATCTTGGCTTGCACAAGGTAATAATCGGCTAATAAAGACCAGTGAGCTCGGGGTTTCTGGTTCACACAATGTGGCTAATGCTTTAGCTGCCTTGGCTTTATGTCATGCTGTGGGAGTAGCGTATAGCCCATTACTCAATGCCTTACGCAAATTTGGTGGGTTACCTCATCGTATGGAGAAAGTTGCAACGCTCAATGGCATTACATTCTACGATGACTCAAAGGGTACGAATGTAGGTGCAACAGTTGCAGCGCTTAATAGCGTTGCTCAAGAAAAGGTATTGATTATAGGTGGCGATGGAAAGCAACAGAATTTCTCTCCGTTGAAAGATGCTGTTTCAAAACATGTACGGGCAGTGGTTTTGATTGGTAAGGATGCAGGAAAAATTGCAGCCGCAATGGATGGGTGCGGTGTACCAATGCATAGTGCAGTGACAATGGAAGATGCAGTACAAAGAAGTTTCATTTTAGCAAGGGTGGGAGATGCTGTGTTGATGTCTCCTGCTTGTGCAAGCACTGATATGTTTAGGAATTATGTGCATCGTTCTGAGATTTTTGTTTCAGCAATTAAGAATTTAGAGTTAAAAACATTAGCTGCAGAAAGAGTCACACACTAGATAGTTTTTGGATAACTATTAATGATTTATCAAGCTGGCATCAGTAACGAGAAAGGTATATCTGATTTTGATCAGGGTCTGATTTGGTCTGCAATATTTTTGCTGAGTCTGGGTCTAATTATGGTCTATTCAGCCTCTATTTCTATAGCAGAAACGAGTCGTGGGGATGGTTATGCGGCCTACTTTCTTGTTCGTCAAGGAATCTATTTAGTAGTGGGGTTAATTATTGGGTTAATTGCATTTCAAATACCAATGAGATTATGGCAGAAATACTCGCTTTATCCATTTCTGATAGGTATGGCATTGCTCGTACTAGTATTGATTCCTGGGATAGGGAATGAAGTGAACGGCAGCAGACGCTGGTTATCATTATTTGTTGTAAATCTGCAGCCTTCTGAATTTATGAAACTATTTATCGTGATGTACGTTGCTAGTTATACAATTAAAAGAGCTGCATATCTAGACCATTTTAGAAGGGGGTTCCTTCCCATCTTTATGGTAATGGTGATGCTAGGAATCTTGCTGCTTAAGGAGCCAGATTTAGGAGCATTTGTTGTTATTACCGTTATTGTAATGGCGATTTTATTTCTGGGCGGAATGAATCTAAAATTGTTTGGCGGAATTATCGGGATACTGCTTGTTTCTGTGTTGGCGTTAATCTGGCTTGAGCCTTACCGCCTAGAACGAATTATTTCAACCTTGAAGCCATTTGATGATGAATTCGGAAAAGGGTATCAGTTATCTCACTCTTTGATGGCATTTGGGCGAGGTGGATGGGAAGGTGTCGGACTAGGTGGAAGTGTAGAGAAACTATACTATCTGCCAGAAGCGCACACGGATTTCCTTCTTGCGGTAATAGCAGAGGAGCTTGGTTTCATAGGAGTAATGGTTGTAGTAATCCTATTTGCGTGGTTAGTGATACGTGCCTTTGTGATAGGCCGTCAAGCTGCGACACGAGAACGCTTTTTCCCTGCACTTGTAGCTCAGGGTATTGGGGCATGGATAGGAATACAAGCTTTCATCAACATGGGTGTAAATATGGGTATTTTGCCAACGAAAGGGTTAACTCTGCCGCTAATGAGTTTTGGCGGTAGCGGCATTGTTGCAAATTGTATTGCGCTGGCAATTTTATTAAGAATTGACTGGGAAAATCGCCAGTTAATGAAAGGTTACAAGATATGAATAAAGGCTGTTACCAAAAAATAGTACCAGGAGTTTTAGGTTGACACGTACTATTTTAATTATGGCTGGAGGAACTGGGGGGCATATTTTTCCTGCGCTGGCAGTAGCAGATTATTTGAAGAAAGCTGGTTGGCAAATAGTTTGGCTAGGGACAAAAGGTGGAATGGAGGAGTCATTGGTTGCACAAAAAGGGCACGATATTAAATGTATTGATTTTTCCGGTTTGCGCGGAAAAAATTTAATAGTCTGGTTTACTCTTCCATTAAGGCTGATATTAGCATTCTGGCAAAGTGCAAAATTGTTATTTCAAGTACGTCCAGATGTAGTATTAGGTATGGGCGGTTACCCCTCTTTTCCGGGGGGGATTATGGCCGCATTGCTAAATAAACCCTTACTGATTCATGAGCAGAATTCAATACCTGGTCTTACAAATAAGATATTAGGTAAGTTTGCAGATAAAATTCTAATAGGCTTTCCTGATGCGATTAAAGATAAGAAAAAGGTAGTGTTCTCTGGTAACCCAGTACGTAATGAGATAAATCAAATAGATACGCCTGAGCATCGGTATGAAGGGCGAAGTGGAAATTTAAAATTATTAATAATAGGAGGTAGCCTTGGTGCGAAAGCATTAAATGCTACCGTGCCACAGGCACTGAAATTGATTCCAGATAGCATTCGTCCATTAGTAGTTCACCAAGCTGGAGAGAGGCATCTTGAAACTTTAAATAAAAACTATGTAGAAGCTGGCGTAGAGGGTGAGCTAGTAGTTTTTATTGAAGAGATGGCAGTTAGATATTCTGAATGTGATTTAGTTATATGTCGTGCTGGGGCTCTTACTGTTGCAGAGCTTTCCTCTGCGGGTATAGCAAGTATTCTTGTTCCTTTTCCTTATGCCGTAGATGATCACCAGACATACAATGCAAAATTTCTGAGTAGTAATGGTGCTGCAGTTTTACTGCCAGAAAATGAGCTAACTCCCGACAGTTTGGCGAATCTATTATTGGAATTAACTCGAGAGAGGTTATTGGGAATGGCAATGAAAGCACGTGAATTAGCAAAACCTAATGCAACTAGAATTGTGGCAGAAGAATGTATGGAGATAATTAAATAATGAGTAATAAGGTTATTTTTTTTCAGTCGTTGAACCATTTTCAACATCTTGTAAAGATAAAAGATGAAACACAAAGTTAAACATATTCACTTTGTTGGGATTGGTGGGTCGGGTATGAGTGGAATAGCCGAAGTGTTATTAAATTTGGACTACAAAATAAGTGGGTCAGATTCATCAGATAGCGCGACCACAAAACGGTTAAGCAGCTTAGGTGCAACTGTCCATATTGGTCACGCAGGGCATTATATTGAATCAGCAGATGCAGTAGTTACCTCTAGCGTAATAAAACCAGATAACCCGGAAGTACTCGCAGCACGTGCAAATAATATTCCTGTAGTTCCGCGGGCAATAATGCTGGCAGAACTATTGAGGCTACGCCAGGGCATTGGTGTTGCAGGAACTCATGGTAAGACTACCACTACAAGTTTAATTGCCAGCGTCCTTGCCCAAGCTGAAATGGACCCTACTTTTATTATTGGTGGAAAGCTAGAAGCTGCAGGCTCTCATGCCAAATTAGGAAGCGGTGAGTTTATAGTGGTAGAGGCAGATGAGTCTGATGCTTCATTTCTTTATCTGCAGCCTGTGCTAGCAGTAGTAACTAATATAGATGCTGATCATATGGAAACTTATGATCATAATTTTAATAAACTTAAGAAGGCGTTCGTAGATTTTTTACAACACCTCCCATTTTATGGAATGGCAGTGTTATGTGTAGATGATCCCAACGTACGTGAGATTATTCCTGCCATTACTAAACCTATAACGACTTATGGTTTGTCGGATACAGCACAGATTAGAGCTACAAATATAAGTCATTGTAAGGGACAAATGCACTTTACTGCTTTGATTGGAGTTAATGAAAAGGCTCGCAAGCTTGATATAAAACTTAATTTGCCGGGACTACACAATGTACAAAATGCACTTGCTGCAATTGCTGTAGGCAATGAATTAGGGGTCTCGGATACCTCAATAATTAAAGCATTAAATAAATTTAAAGGAGTGGGGCGACGCTTTCAACGTTGTGGGGATATTGAGTTATCTAGAAAAAATAAGAATGTAAATTTTACTCTCGTTGATGATTATGGTCACCACCCAGTAGAAATAGAAGCCACAATTGATGCGGCACGAGGCGCATTTCCTGGCCGTCGTCTCATAGTTGCATTTCAGCCACACCGTTATACTCGCACGAGAGATGTATTTGAGGATTTTGTAAAAGTTCTCTCTACATCGGACGTGTTACTGCTAACCGAAGTTTACTCAGCAGGGGAAAAACCAATTGTTGCAGCTGACGGTAAGTCACTTGTGCGGGCGATTAGAGTGCAGGGAAAAGTGGAGCCAATTTTTGTTGAAACTGTAGAGGAGCTACCTGCAGCCATTTTTAATGTTATCGAGAATGAGGATGTAGTGTTAGTTATGGGAGCGGGTTCTGTGGGTAGCGTGGCACAAAATCTTATGAATTTTTCATACGAGTCATAAATGGATATGTCAGAAACAGTCAAATCAAATCATATTCAATCCTTGCCTCCTAAGATGGGGATAGAAGAAACCCTGCGTGGGGAGGTACGTATGAATGAATCAATGAAAAAATATACTTCATGGCGTGCAGGAGGTCAGGCAGATCGAATTTATATCCCAGCTGATTTAGCTGACTTATCTCAATTTTTGCTTAGTATACCTAAGCGTGAGACAGTGCATGTTGTTGGCTTGGGTAGCAACCTTTTAGTACGCGATGGCGGGTTACGTGGAACGGTAATATTGCCCCATGCAAAGTTAAATAAGCTTCGGCTGGAACAGCATAGTGATGAGGATGGACTGATTTATGTTGAGGCGGGTGTGACTTGTGCAAAAGTCGCACGATTTTCTGCATTAAATAACTTAGCGGGGGCTGAATTTTTAGCTGGAATACCTGGCACGGTTGGAGGGGCTTTGGCAATGAATGCAGGTTGCTATGGTCTGGAGACATGGGAGATTATTGAGGGTGTACGGACACTTAATCGTTCAGGCTGTTTGAAAGAACGAGACTCAAAAGAATATAAAACTAGCTATCGAAAGGTTAGTTTGAAATCAGACATTGGATTACCCGTGGACTCTTCTAGCGAGGAATGGTTTGTAGGTGCGTGGATCAGATTGAAAAAAGGAAATGATACAACATCTAGAAAAAAGATTAAGGAGTTACTCTCTAAGCGAATTAACAGTCAACCATTAAACTTGCCCAGTGCTGGTTCAGTATTTCGTAATCCACCCGGAGATTATGCCGCTAGACTAATTGAATTATGTGAATTAAAGGGTTTTAGTATTGGCGGAGCTATGGTTTCAAGCAAACATGCAAACTTTATTGTTAATACAGGTAATGCCATGGCAGAAGATATTGAGGCTGTAATTGCAGAGATAAGTAAGAAAGTAAAGAGAAAGACAGGTATTAAATTGGTACAAGAAATTAGGATCATAGGAGAGGCAAAGTGAATTCTTATGAGTTCAAATTATTTCTACGGATAGTGAGCTGTGAGTAAAAATAATTTTGGAAAAGTTGCGGTTCTCCTCGGAGGCCGTTCTAACGAGCGTGAAATTTCACTCCAGAGTGGCCGTGCTGTACTTGAAGCACTAAAACGAAGAGGGGTTGATGCACATCCATTTGATCCGGCTAAAGAACCAATAGAAGATCTTTTAAGGAAGAAATTTAATATAGCGTATATAGCCCTTCATGGACGCTATGGAGAGGATGGAACTGTACAAGGTGGACTGGAGCTCATGGGCTTGCCGTACACGGGCAGTGGTGTGTTGGCAAGCGCGCTTGCTATAGATAAATGGAGAACCAAATTGTTATGGCAATCAATAGGTATCAATACTCCTCGCTATATGATGCTTAATGCAGAAAGTAACTTAGATACAGTGATAAAGGAACTGGGGCTGCCGCTGATTATTAAGCCATCACGAGAGGGATCAACAATTGGTTTATGTAAAGTAACCTCGGCAGAAGATCTACGAGATGCATATCAAGCAGCAGCAAAACATGATCAGGTGGTTTTGGCTGAGCAGTTTATAGAGGGTATGGAGTTAACCGCTGCAATTCTTGGGGATAGCCCACTACCTCTGGTTCGCATTGAGGTATCAGGCGAGTTGTATGATTACAAAGCTAAATATCTTTCTCCTGATACAGAATATTTTTGTCCAAGTGGCCTACCTTTTGAGTTGGAAAAAACAATACAGGCTCAAGCCTTACAGGCGCATAGGATTCTAGGGTGTGAGGGCTGGGGGAGAGTAGATCTAATACTAGATAGCTCTGATAAACCTTATTTTCTTGAGACTAATACAGTACCAGGTATGACTAGTCATAGTCTTGTGCCAATGGCAGCAAAAACTGCAGGAATATCATTTGATGATCTTGTAATAAAGATACTGGAGTTAGCTCATGTGGGATAACTATCGGTTACTAAATATATTGGCAAACTGTCTCTTTACGCTTGTTGTATTAGCTACTGCTGCTGCCATTAGCCCTTCGGTAATAAATTTGCCGGTATTTGGAATAAAAGAGGTGAATATTGCTGGAACTAATAAAACTGATGGAAGGTTAAGGTATATAACCAGAGAACAAATAAGTAGTCTTATAAGTAGCAAGGTAACTGGAAGTTTTTTTACAGTAGAACTAGATGCGATAGGTAATTCATTTCAAAAACTACCTTGGGTTCGTGCTGTAAGTGTGCGTAGGAATTGGCCGCATGGCCTAGAGATAAAGTTAGAAGAGCACGTGGTACTTGCAAGGAGAGGTAATTCAGAACTTGTGAATATTTATGGAGAAGTATTTACAGCTACAACTGACAAACGACTACCAGAATTTACTGGGCCAGCAGAAGGTTCGTATGAAGTATCGAAGAAGTATGTGGCTTTTCTGAAAATGTTGCAGCCGATTCAGAAAAATATTGTACAGATAAATTTTTCGCCTCGCCAAGCTTGGCGCATATATATGGAGGATGGAGTTGTGTTGGAATTAGGACGGGAGAAAGTTGAGGCTCGATTAGGGGTTTATGTATCTGCATATGATCATATAGTTTCACAGTTTAAAGAAAAAATTACATATGTAGATTTGCGCTATCCAAATGGATTCTCTGTACGTGAAATAAATTCGGCTCAGAAAAAGATTCATGATCAGATCCTTAAGAAGGTCGGATAATGAGAATTAGGACTCATAAAATAAAATGAATAGAGCAAGTGAAAATAAAGATTTAATCGTCGGCCTTGACATCGGGACTTCAAAAATCGTTGTCATTGCTGCCGAAGTTAGCCCTGATGGTACGTTTGAAATTATTGGCATGGGGAGTCACTCCTCTAGCGGTTTAAAAAAAGGTGTAGTAGTTAATATTGAAACTACAGTCAATGCAATTCAACGCGCACTAGAAGAAGTTGAATTAATGGCAAATTGTAAAATACATGATGTATATACAGGTATAGCTGGGAATCACATTAAGAGTTTCAATTCGCATGGAATGGTGGCGATTAAAGACAGGGAGGTATCAGAGTTAGATGTCGAGCGTGTAATGGAAACTGCTAAAGCAGTAAATATTCCTGCAAACCAACAGGTTCTACATATTCTCAATCAGGAATTTATTATCGATGGCCAGGAAGATGTCCGCGAGCCAATTGGTATGAACGGAATACGACTTGAGGTAAAAGTACATATTGTTACAGGCTCTATTTCAGCCGTACAAAATATTATGAAATGTGTTCGTCGTTGCGGGCTAGAGGTGGGAGATGTTGTATTACAACCGCTAGCTTCATCAATGGCAGTTTTGTCCGAAGATGAAAAAGATCTAGGTGTCTGTTTAGTGGATATTGGTGGGGGTACTACAGATATTGCCGTATTTACTCAAGGAGCAATCCGTCATACAGCAATAATTCCAATTGCCGGAGATCAGGTAACAAATGATATTGCAATGGCACTACGTACTCCGACAAAAGATGCTGAAGATATTAAGTGCCGTTACGGTTGTGCTTTAAAAGGAATGGCAGATAGTCAAGAAATGGTAGAGGTATTGGGCGTAGGTGAGCGTGGCACACGCCAGTTATCTAGGCAAACGCTTGCAGAGGTAATTGAGCCAAGAGTGGAAGAACTTTATTTGCTTGTACAGAAAGAACTACGTCGCAGCGGTTTTGAAGAACTTCTCTCTTCCGGAATAGTTATTACAGGCGGCAGTAGTTCCTTATTGGGCATGGTTGAACTAGGGGAAGAGATTTTTCATATGCCAGTCAGATTGGGACTCCCACTTTATCGTGGAAGTTTGGCGGAGGTGGTACGTACTCCAAGATTTTCTACTGGTGTTGGACTAATTATTGCTGGTATTGAGCAGCATCGGCATCATCAGAAAGCCAGACTACAGGGGAGCTCATTCAAGCTTATTCTTGAACGAATAGGAAACTGGTTTCAGAGAAATTTTTAGAGGTAACTATAGAGGCCTGATTATTTTATTGGCAATACAATAGTACTATATTAAATATAATACTATTATTTCTTTGCACTAAGTTGAGTAATACCCCCCATATAAGGGCGCAGAACTTCAGGTATAGAGATACTACCATCAGAATTTTGGTAGTTTTCTAAGATTGCTACTAAACAGCGCCCCACTGCTAGACCTGACCCATTGAGAGTATGTAACAGTTCTGTTTTTCCACTTTCATTACGAAAGCGTGCCTTCATACGCCGAGCCTGAAATGACTCGCAGTTGCTACATGAAGAAATTTCTCTATAAGTATTCTGAGCTGGTAGCCAGACCTCAATATCGTAGGTCTTAGCTGCAGCAAAACCCATATCTTTAGAAGATAATAATACCACTCGGTAAGGTAATTCTAATTTTTGTAAAATCTTTTCAGCATGGCCAACAAGTTGCTCTAGCGCTTCATACGATTTGTTAGGATTAACAAGCTGCACAAGTTCCACTTTCTCAAATTGATGTTGGCGAATCAGGCCACGTGTATCTTTACCGTAGCTTCCTGCTTCAGAACGAAAACATGGTGTGAGTGCTGTAAGTTTGACCGGTAGAGAGGCTAAAGAAAAAATCTCATTACGTGCAGAATTAATTAGTGAGACCTCTCCAGTAGGGATTAAATAAAAATTTTCTTCTTGTGATCCCTCTTTATGTTTATTTTCTACGCTCTCATTTTTTTTCTGATCTATTTTAAAAAGATCCTCTTCAAATTTAGGCAGTTGACCGGTTCCATAAAGGCTATCTGAATTTACTAGATATGGCACATAAGTTTCGGTATAACCGTGTTCTTGAGTATGTGTATCCAACATGAACTGTCCCAGTGCTCGGTGCAGCCGGGCAAGCCCGCCAATCATCAAGCTGAAACGAGCACCGCTAATTTTTGTTGCGGTGCTGAAGTCCAATAACCCCAGGTCCTCACCAATACTTACATGATCTTTTATAGGGAAATTTAATGGAGTAGATATTTTTTTTATTTCCCATTTTCGTACTTCTTTATTCTCATTTTCCGTTGGGACAGTGCTGTGTGGAAGATTTGGTATTTGTTCTAAAAATTCTTGTAACTCATGCTCAGTTATATCTAGCTTGACTTTAATTTCGCTAAGCTCTTTATGTACCCCCTTCATTTTACTCTTTAGAGACTCAGCTTCTTCCTGTCCACTTTTATCTCCTGCCATACTAAGCTGACCAATTTTTCTTGAAATCTTATTTCTTGTTTCTTCTAGGTTCTGTGTTTCAGTACGTATAAGTCCACGCTCATTAATCAATTTCTCAAAGTATTTTTTTTCTAATGAGAATCCACGCGTATCAAGTTTTTTGGCCGTATCATCTAGAGTAGTGCGTAACAAATTGGTATCTAACATGGAGGTGTTTCCTAAATATAAATCATTCTAATTTTTTACTTTGAGTAAGTAGTGCTTTCTTACTAACATGAGTTTCTTCTTACCTTCTTACCTTCTTATCTAGTTTTCGTAAATGCGCTAATTTATCAGAAATCTTTTCTTCAAATCCACGAGAAGTAGGCATATACAATGTTACGTCTGGCATATCTGCAGGAAAATAATTTTCTCCTGCAGAGTAGGCCTCTGTTTCATCATGAGCATAGCGGTATTCAGATCCAATATCTAATTTCTTCATCAGATCGGTTGGCGCATTCCGTAAATGATTGGGTACTGGATATGACTTATTATCGCTTATAAGAGCCCGAGCTTTATTATACGCGAGGTAAGTAGCGTTGCTCTTAGGTGCACAAGCTAAATATAATACCGCCTGTGCAAGAGCAAGCTCGCCTTCTGGGCTTCCGAGTCGTTCGTATACCTCATAGGAATTTAATGCTATTTGTAAGGCACGAGGATCAGCAAGTCCGATATCTTCAGTTGCTATACGAATTAATCTCCGCCCTATGTATAGCGGGTCAGCCCCACCATCAAGCATACGGCACATCCAGTAAAGTGCAGCATCTGGGTCAGATCCGCGCGTAGATTTATGTAGTGCAGAAATTTGGTCATAAAATTGATCGCCGCCCTTATCAAAATTGTGCGAGGCATAGGTAAGCATATTACGAATATAGGCTGCATTAATATTTACAATATTCTCAGTCTCAGCTGCAGTTTTTGTTTGCTCCAGTAAATTTAGTAAACGTCTGGCATCTCCATCAGCAAATCCTATTAGTAGACACTTGGCATCATTAGAAAAATTTAATCCTTGTAAGGCAGATTCTCTCGCCTTATTAAATAAAGTACTAAGATGATTTTCTGATAGCGCTTTAAGTACGTAAACATGAGCACGTGATAAAAGTGCGCTGTTAACTTCAAATGAAGGGTTTTCGGTAGTGGCACCAACAAATGTTACAAGCCCTTTTTCAACGTATGGTAAAAATGCATCTTGCTGATACTTATTGAAACGATGTACTTCATCTACAAATAAAATGGTGTGTCGGTTCGACTGTTGCAACGTCATCTGAGCCAATTCAATTGCATCACGAATATCTTTAACTCCTGATAGTACTGCTGATAATGCTATGAAATTAGAATCAAATCTGAGGGCCATCAATTTTGCTAGCGTAGTTTTACCAGTTCCAGGAGGTCCCCATAGGATCATTGAATGGGGCTTTCCAGATTTAAATGCAATATACAACGGCTTGCCTGGACCAAGTAAATGATCCTGCCCAACTACATCTTCAGTTTTTTTGGGACGTAATTGTTCTGCTAAAGGGGTAAAAATATTTTGTGTTTCGAACAAGTCAGTCACTAATTACATCCGAATTTTTGGGTGGGGTAAATTTGAATAATTCTGGTTCAAGATAGGGATTTTTTTCCATGCTTGAGAAGATGATAACTGTTGTCTGGCCAAAATTATCATGCAAGACAACTTTCTTTAGGGAGCCTTTTTGTGTAAACCCAAGCCGTACCGATTCGAAGGATCCCTCTTTTATTTTAGGCTTGGCTTCTAGCCATTCTAGTTCCCCTTGCAAGCCAATTTCATCTAGGTAGAAATTATCTTCGATTGTATTTTCACCAGCAAGTAGCGCGGCCGGGCTACTACCAATCGCTATATCAATCTTCCGAATTGTTACTTGATTCAGATCAATATCATAAAACCATACAGTTTCACCATCTCCAATAATCAATTGCTCATATGGTTTTTCATAATTCCACCTAAATTTTCCAGGGCGTTCAAACTGCATAGTGCCACTTGCTTCTTGAATTATTTCTGCATTCTTATCAAGCATAATTTGTGAAAATATGGCACGTGACTTGCGGACATCCTTAATAAATGATTCTAAACTTTTCATGGCACCAGCCTGCGCCATACATGAAAGCATTAAGAGCGATAGGAAAAAGACAGTTCGTTTATAAAGATTCATTTCGGTTTTGGTATGAAATTTATTTGTGAATTACTTTAGATAAAAATTTATTCAGAGCAGCGATTTATTCATTCGATTTTTGAACTAAAATTTCTCTACTTCCATTGCTTTGCATGGGAGATACAAGCCCACTGTTTTCCATTTTTTCAATTAACCGTGCTGCGCGGTTATAACCAATTCGAAGGTGTCTTTGTACAAGTGAGATTGAGGCGCGGCGAGATTTCATTACAACTGCAACTGCGTCTTTGTATAACGGGTCAAATTCACCATCTTCTTTTAAAGATATCCTGCCATTCTCATCATTCTCTCTGTCGCCTTCTTCTAAGGAATCAAGAATGCCATCTACAAAATGTGGTTCGCCATTCTTTCTAAGGTGTTCAACTACCCGGTGTACTTCCTCATCAGAGACAAAAGCACCATGTACTCTTTGTGGGTAGCCGGTTCCAGGTGGAAGATAGAGCATATCTCCTTGTCCTAACAATGCTTCAGCACCCATTTGGTCGAGGATAGTTCGTGAATCTACCCTGCTTGATACCTGGAATGCAATTCGTGTCGGAATATTCGCTTTAATTAGGCCGGTGATAACATCTACTGATGGCCGTTGAGTAGCAAGCAGCAAATGTATTCCTGCTGCCCGAGCTTTCTGAGCAAGTCTTGTTATTAGCTCCTCTACCTTCTTACCCACCACCATCATCAGGTCAGCCAATTCATCAATTACTACCACAATCAATGGCATTTCCTCTAATGGCTCTGGCAGGTCAGGCGTCAAACTAAATGGATTGGTCAGTGGGGCCTCATTTTTAATCGCATCACGGATTTTCTGATTGTAGCCACCTATATTACGCACACCTAGCATTGACATTAGCTTGTACCGTCGTTCCATTTCTGCCACACACCAGCGCAAGGCATTTGCTGCTTGGCGCATATCAGTTACAACTGGTGCTAATAAGTGTGGAATGCCCTCATAGACAGATAGCTCTAGCATTTTCGGATCCACCAGAATTAGGCGTACTTGTTCAGGTGTTGCCTTATAAATGAGACTTAGGATCATGGCATTAATTGCTACTGATTTTCCTGATCCTGTAGTTCCTGCTACAAGCACATGTGGCATCTTTATAAGATCAGCTACAACCGGGTGTCCTCCAATATCTTTTCCTAACGCAATCGTTAACGGCGAAGTCATATCGGCATAGGCTTGCGAACTAAAGACTTCGGACAGTCGTACTATTTGTCGATTGGGATTAGGGATTTCCAAGCCCATGCTTGTTTTTCCAGGAATAATTTCGACAACCCGTATGCTCGCTACCGACAGTGATCTTGCCAGGTCCTTTACTAGGTTGAGAATCTGGCTTCCTTTTACTCCTACTGCAGGTTCAATTTCATAGCGGGTGATAACTGGGCCAGGGTAAGCAGCAACCACTTTAACTTCTACACCAAAATCGATTAACTTTCTTTCTATCAGACGTGATGTAAATTCAAGTGTATCGGAAGATAGCATTTCTATATTTTTTTCTGGTGCATCCAATAGATGGAGAGGTGGCAATGGTGAATCTGGCAGGTCAGCAAATAAAGGAGACTGTTTCTCTTTGATTACACGTGGCGAATTCAGAATTGTATTAACGGGTGGAGCGATATAAAGCGGGGGATGATTCTCAAAACGTTTTTTTTCTGCTTTTACCATTTCTTTCCGCTTTCTCATTGAAGCTGTACCCAAGCGCCTATCTTTTCTGTTTTGCCAATGATTTTTAAGTCCAACGAAAAAATTTTCAATTATGCTTCCTATTTTTTCAACGAGTCGTAACCATGATAATCCTGTGAATAAGCTAAAACCAATTGCAAGCAGTGTTAATAATGCAAGGGTAGACCCAGTAAGACCTAGTGCTTGAGACAGACTTTCCGCGATTATATTACCTAACATTCCACCAGGTTCATGTGGCAGGTATATGTTAGGAGGATAAAGCTGAAGTGCTTCAAGCCCGCTGCTTGAAGCTAAAAAAGCAATAAAACCTGCTGCTGAGACTAATAATGGACGGCGGTCAAAAATTCTTACTGTATTAATACTACGATAACCCAGCGATACCAGGCAGATAAAAAATAGCACCCATAGCCATGCAGAAACACCAAATAAGTACAAAAGCAAATCAGCTAACCAAGCTCCTACATGTCCGCCTTGGTTCTGAATAGGGCTATCTCCGCTAGCATATGACCAACCAGGATCGGTCCGGTCGTAACCATAGAATATTAGTACCAGATAAAGTGCAACACCCAATAATGCAAGCGAGTTGCATTCGCGCAGAAGCCTTATAAACTTTGGTGGGGGTGTATTTGATTTATTTTTTTTTGCCATCTTATATATTAATGATTATGTAGTTTCTCATCCAGCACCTCGATCCAATGCTTAATTATCAATGGTGTGCCACTTTGTAGATGTGCAAGACAACCAATATTAGCAGTGACTATCTGATCAGGCTTATCAGATTCAAGTATTTTTATTTTATTTCTCAATAATTGTTTAGATAATTTAGGCTGCAGGATCGAATAAGTTCCTGCTGAACCACAACAAATATGACTATCCTGAACAAAAGTCAAATCGAACCCTGCTGTTGTAAGAATACTTTCTACTACCCCATTAATCTGAAGCCCATGTTGTAGAGTACAAGGAGAATGGAAAGTTAGTTTTGATTTTTTAGTACAAGATTCCACGTTATTGAAAAGAGGAGTGAGTTGTTCGACCTCATGTTCCAAAATTTCACTAATATCTTTGGTTAATTCCGAAATGCGCGCAGCCTTTTCTGAATAAATATGATCATGATTTAAATAATTCCCATATTCTTTTACAGTTACGCCACAACCACTTGCTGTCATTACAATAGCCTCAACTCCATGGTCTACATTGTTATCACAATACGGCCACCAGGCATCTATATTACGTCGCATATAATCGAGTCCCTCTTGCTGGGCGTTTAGATGATAAGAAATCGCGCCACAACAACTTTCTTTTTTTACTTTAATTAGTGAAATACCAATTTTATCTAATATTCGTGCAGCAGCAGTATTAATATTAGGGGCTATTGATGGTTGCACGCAACCGTCAAGAACCAACATTTTCCGTTTATGTCTTGCTGGCGGCCATATCCCTGCATCTCTGGCTTTAGAAGGAACTAAACCTCTAATTTCTTTTGGTAATAAGGATCTGACAGCCTGTCCTATTTTGAGTAATACCATGAAAACGCTTGGGTTGGGTAATATCTGCCGCAGGGCATATCGTACTATCTTAGTTTTTACACTACGCTCAACTTGCTTTTCAACAATATTACGACATATATCTACTAACCTCCCGTAGCGTACCCCAGATGGGCATGCCGTTTCACATGCTCGGCAGGTAAGACAGCGATCCAGATGTAATTGAGTTTTCTGAGTTGCTACCTGCCCTTCTAGTACTTCCTTCATAAGATAGATGCGGCCACGCGGGCTATCTAGCTCATCGTCGAGTAACTGATAAGTAGGGCAAGTCGCCAAACAAAACCCGCAATGGACGCAGGTTCGAAGTATAGCGTCAGCCTCCCTTCCTTCATGGGTATCTTTGATTAGATCAGCCAGATTAGTCTGCATTTCTTACAGTTCCCGAAACATTCGGCCAGGATTAAATATACCTACCGGATCAAATTTTTCTTTTATACGTTGGTATATTTTTATCATCTGGGGCTCCGGAGGATGAAAGACAGAATCAGACCTTTTATTGCTACGGAATAGCGTAGCATTTCCATTCGCTAGGATTGATTCTGAGCGAACAATGTTTTCTTCAGTGTCCATATACTCACCGCTACAAGCCAGCCAGCGTAGTGCTCCACCCCACTCAATTAACTGCTGTCCCAGCAATTTCAGTGGCGGAGCATTCGACTTTAAGGATAAACGCCATAGTGAGCTACCAGACTGAAAGAATGGGTGGGTTTGTTCGCGTATCGAATTCCAAAAGATGGGGCCGTCGGATATTAACTCGCCACCCAATTTAGCACGGGCTGCACGTATTGCAGATTCAGCACCAGAGAGTCGCAATGTCAGATTATTTTCATAGAAACACGTTGCAGAAATTGGTAGTGGTTTTCCCGCCCATTGATTCATTTTTTCAATAGCTTCGGCTTCTTTCATTTGCATACGTAATGTTAGTTCAAAAGGTGGTATTGGTAGCACCTTGATAGAAACCTCTAATAGCAGTCCAAGTGTTCCCATTGAGCCTGTTATCAAACGTGAAATATCATATCCGGCAACATTTTTAATGACTTTCCCGCCAAAATGTAGGTTACTTCCATTTCCGTCTAGCATACGTATTCCTAATACAAAATCCCGGGCAGCACCGACATATACTCTGCGCGGACCAGATAATCCGCTGGCAACACATCCACCAAGCGTAGCTTCAGGCCCAAAATGTGGTGGTTCGAAGCCTAGCATTTGATTTTGTTTCTGTAGTTCAGTTTCAAGGTCAGCAAGGGGAGTGCCAGCGCGCGCAGTCATTACCAGTTCAGTTGGGTCGTAATCAATAATTCCAGTATAAGCTGCAGCACTAAGAATATCATGACCATCTCTATTCATAGAGTTGCCATAAAAGTCTTTACTACCCCCGCCACGTATAAATAATGGTGTTTTAGACTTTGCTGCTGTGCGAATGGTATTTGTATACTGGCCAATAATATCTTGCATAGATTTTATTTTGAGGGTTGTCTTAATTTGTCCAGTTAGTTCTTCAAAATCTAGGTAAATCCGGAAATTTGTCTTGATTTTTATGTACATGCATAGCCCCGTGTTCGGCGCAACGGCGCAAAGACGGTACTGCTTTTCCTGGATTTAGCAACCTATCAGGGTCAAATGCTGATTTTACAGCATGAAATATTTCTAATTCTTTTGTATTAAATTGGGAACACATTTGATTAATTTTTTCTATGCCAACGCCGTGTTCACCGGTAATTGTTCCACCAACTGCTATACACATCTCCAGTATTTCCGCTCCAAACTCCTCTGTTTTTTTTAGTTCTCCCGGCTGGTTAGCATCGTATAGAATTAATGGGTGTAAATTACCATCACCTGCATGAAAAACATTCATACAACGAAGCCCATATTTTATAGAAAGTTTTTCAATGCCAGCTAATACTCGTGCAAGATTTCTACGCGGTATAGTGCCATCCATACAGTAGTAGTCAGGTGAAATACGGCCAGCTGCTGGAAATGCAGCTTTACGTCCGGCCCAGAATGTAAGCCGTTCAGTCTCGTTATGTGATGTTTTGATATCTACTGCACCACTTTTTTTCATAATTTCATTAATACGCTTAATTTCATCCGCCACTTCTTCTTCTGTACCATCAGACTCACATAGCAGAATTGCTTCTGCATCAAGGTTATAGCCGGCATGGACAAATTCTTCAACAGCGCGAGTAGTTAGTTTATCCATCATTTCCATACCAGCGGGAATAATTCCTGCTCCGATCACATTAGCCACCGCATTCCCAGCCATTTGAATGTCATCAAAGGCAGCCATAACTACCTGAGCCTTTTCCGGTTTAGGTAAAAGCTTCACTGTGATTTCAGTAACGATCCCTAGCATACCTTCACTACCTGTCATAAGTGCCAACAAATCGTAGCCCGGAGTATCAAAACAGGCCCCACCAATTTCAAGGCATTCCCCTTCAATAGTAATTACTCTAAGTTTAAGAATATTGTGTACGGTAAGTCCATATTTGAGGCAGTGCACACCACCAGAATTCTCAGCTATATTGCCACCAATGGAGCAAGCAACCTGTGAAGAGGGGTCAGGTGCGTAATAAAGACCGTACGCCATTGCAGATTCACTAATTGCAAGATTACGAACCCCTGGCTGTACTCGTGCTGTTCGTGTAATTGGATCAACCTCAAGTATTTTCTTCAATTTGGTAAGTGATAATAAAATTCCCTTGGCATGAGGTAGCGCGCCCCCAGACAGCCCTGTACCTGCACCGCGTGCAACAACAGGAGTCTTTGAATCGTTACAAACACGCAGAATTTTTATAATCTCTTCTTCAGTCTCAGGCATTACTACAATCATTGGTGTTTGCCGGTATGCTGATAAACCGTCACACTCATATGGTTTTAGATCTTCTGTTTCATAAAGAACAGATTCAGGCGGTAAAAAATTACGTAGATTACTGACGAGTTCGGGAGGATGCATGGATTTAGGTTTCCTGAGCATTTAAACTGACTAATTTTTCCAGAGATCGGATCATTACAGAGCTGTCCAATTTAGCGTCACCCTGAGCGGTGCAGGCATTAAGAAGCTCTAGTGTGGCTGTAGTGTTAGGTAAATTTATTCCTAATGCACGTGCATTGGAAAGTGCAATATTCAAGTCCTTCTGATGTAGCTCCACACGAAATCCCGGTTCAAATGCTCGGTTGATCATACGTTCGCCATGAATTTCCAAAACACGAGATGACGCAAATCCACCCATTAGTGCCTGACGCACTTTGTTCTGATCAACGCCTGCTTTAGATACAAGGAGCAGTGCTTCACCTACTGCTTCAATAGTTAGCGCAACGATAATCTGATTTGCAATTTTACAGATTTGTCCGGCGCCATTGTCGCCTATCAGAGTTATTTCTTTGCCCATTAACTCAAGAATGGGCTTTATTTGTATAAAAATTTTCTCTTCAGCGCCAACCATAATGGTAAGCGTTGCATCTTTTGCTCCGGTATCACCTCCTGATACCGGAGCATCTACATAATAACAATAAAGACGGTTGATGTCGGAAGCAAACCTCTTGGTTTCAGCAGGGGAAATTGAGCTCATATCCATTACGATTTTCCCCCGGCTCAATCCTTGCGCAACACCATTTTCACCAAATAGCACTTTTTCTACGTCTGGTGTATCCGGCAACATAGTGATGATAATGTCAGCTTTCTGTGCTACTTGTTTGGCAGAGACACAAGGTTTTCCACCTTGTTCGATTAATCCTTTAGGTATGCCACTTCTAGAATAGAGGGATACCGAATGACCACTTTTTATAAGGTTGCCGGCCATTGGGTTTCCCATAATGCCCAGACCAATAAAACCAATGTTTGCCATAATCTTACGTTTTATAGAATATAAAATTTATTGTCTATATTACTTAGACTCTGTTTAAAGTCTTTTTAGTTTTACTGCTTTATGTGAAATTTACTTAAATAACCGGACTAATCCGATACCGGGATCGTCTGAACGCATTAGAGCTTCTCCCACAAGAAATGTGTGGATATTATGATCACGCATCATAGTCACATCAGATGGTTCTAATATTCCGCTTTCAGTGATGACGATATGCGCTGCAGAATCTTCGGTTATATTTTTTGGAAACTGGTCAAGAAGATTTAAAGTGGTATCTAGCTTAGTTTCAAAAGTTTGCAGGTTACGATTATTGACACCAATTAAAGGCGTATTTAATTGAAGAGCAAGTGCCAACTCTGTTTCATTATGTACCTCTACTAGGACCGCCATACCAAGAGAATGGGCCAGAGATTCTAGTTTTAGCATTTGAGGGAGCGCACTATCCTTCTCTCCATTTCCCCCTGTAAACTGAGGAAAATCTAAGAAAACTGAGACGATAAGCAAGATACAGTCTGCTCCCATGGCGCGCGCCTCGACAATCTGATACTCATCAAGCATAAAATCTTTACGTAGAACTGGTAAATTACATGCTGCACGTGCTAGCTTTAAGTCTTCTGCGCCACCTTGAAAAAATTGCTTGTCAGTCAGTACTGATAAGCACGTTGCACCATGAGCAGCATAGCTGCGGGCAATGCTAGCGGGATCAAAATGATCTCGTAATAAGCCTCTACTGGGACTTGCTTTTTTAATCTCTGCAATAACTGCTGGAGACCCAGAAGCAATGCTATTACGGATGGCACCTGTAAAATCACGGGG
>Ga0308013_10000214_pt1 | contig 33737 bp, 35 predicted proteins | sample Neamet181_FD_203131 | JGI IMG/M metagenome (GOLD analysis project Ga0308013, IMG submission 203131) | Marine microbial communities from water near the shore, Antarctic Ocean - #181 | ecosystem: Environmental > Aquatic > Marine > Unclassified | place: Southern Ocean | collected 2014-07-25
AAAAAAAAAACTATTACTTATAACTAGTGATGAAAGTCTAAAAAAAAAGGATGATATTTATTTTTTTAGATATAAGAAAACATATCTTCATAAAAATTTAAACTTGCGTATTAAAGACGTTGTCACAATTATAATTAAAACATTACATTTGAGCTTAAAGTCCAACAATAATATTTTTCCCATTCTTATTGTGTTTTTAAAAAGATATTTTAAATATCACAATATTTTTTTCAGATTTACTTCAAAATACCTACTGCAGGAAAGATTTTATAGCACTTCTGCGATAAAAGATGAAATATTTCATAGTTACGGCGGGAGACTTAGCTGCGTTTTGCAGAAAAATTTATTTCAATTAAATGGCCCAGGAATGTTTGTTAGTGCAGATGTAATTTTTACTTTAGGAAAAGACAGTTTGCCTAATCTAATAAATTTTGACTGTAAGATTAGAAAAAATCAACCTATTGGGTCTTTGTTTATGGAAAGAGATTTTTATTTTCACCCCAGTTACAAGAACGATAAAGAATTTAAAAAATATGATCTACTTGTTTTTTCAAACACTCAGACTAGTGTTTTTAACTCTGGATACGATACTTACTACGATGAATATTACAAATATGTTGAATGGATTAAAAAAATAGCATTAAAATATCCTGACTTAAAAATAGGTATCAAGCACAAAAATAGTTGTGACAATCAAAAAGAATTGGAAATTTTAAAAGAAATTAAAAATGTTGAACATGTTGTAAATAATATTAAATATTTTTCAGATAGTTACATTTTAGCAAATAAAGCAATTTTTTTATGTACTTGGAGTTCGACTTTAGGTTATGAATCTTTTGGATTAAAAAAAGATTGTTTTTTTTTAGATCCACAAGATTCTAATTTAGCTTATCTAGAAAAAAATCAATTAAACGATTCTATAAAAATAACAAGTTTTACTGATTTTGAAGAAAAATTACTTACAAAAATTAAAAATCCATCCATGAATTTAATAAAAGATTCTGACATGTTTTGTCTTGAGAGCAAACATGTTAGTGAAAGAATTTCAGACTTTTTTGATAAGGATACAAAAAAAATTAATCATTAAATAATTGGTGGACCGCGCAGAACTCGAATCTGCAACCCCCTGATTCGTAATCAGGTATTCTATCCAATTGAACTAGCGGTCCCTAAATAAATTTATATAAGATAATACGTTAGGAATCATTTGAAAGTTTCCACTTTTTTAAACAAATGAAAAAAATAATCTCTAAAACTGATTTAATTATGTTAATAAAATTAACAATTGATTATTTAATCCTTTTAACTAAGGTTAATCGACTTTTTTTACATTTTTATTGTTTATAATTGATTGTATATTTTGTATGTTGCTTTAAATTTATGGCACAAAACATTTCTGTTCCCGACATTGGAGACTTTGATAGCGTAGAAATAATAGAAGTACTAATAAAGGTCGGTGACCAAATTAATGAACACGATCCAATTGTAACACTTGAGAGTGACAAATCTAGCGTAGAGGTGCCTTCGCCATTTTCTGGAACAGTACTTGAATTAAATGTTAAAGTTGGCGACAAAGTTGCAAAAGGAAGTTTATTAGCTAAACTAGATAGTAATCAATCTGATGTTAATAAAAAAGAAAAAAAACCAAATAATGAAAACTTAGCAGAAGAAAAAATTATTGAGAAAAAAGAAATAGAAAATACTAATTTAAATAAAATAATAAAAAAAAATATTACTCAGTCTTCTTCAGTGGACGATCTTGATCCAGTAGAAACACATGAATGGATTGAATCATTAAATGCAGTAATAGAAAATGATGGCCCTTCCCGAGCAAGTTATTTACTAAATAAAGTTATATCAAAGGCATATACTGCGGGACTAGTTCTCCCGGATACTAGAACAACTCCTTACATAAATACCATTCCTACAGAACTTGAGGTTAAGTCGCCAGGAGACCAAAATATAGAAAAGAAAATACGTGCTTATATCAGATGGAACGCAGCAGCTATGGTTGTCAAAGCCAATAAAATTAGCAGCGAACTTGGAGGGCACATTGGAACCTTTGCATCTGCAGCCACACTTTACGACGTAGGAATGAATCATTTTTGGAGAGCTAAAAATAAAGATTTTGGTGGTGATTTAATTTATTTTCAAGGACATTCTGCGCCAGGCATGTATGCACGTGCATTCTTAGAGGGTAGACTTACAGAAGAACAATTAAATAGATTTAGACAAGAAGTAAATAGCGGCGGACTATCCTCTTATCCGCACCCATGGTTAATGCCAAAATTTTGGCAATTTCCTACTGTCTCTATGGGCTTAGGTCCTATCATGGCAATCTACCAAGCAAGATTTATGAAATATTTAATTAATAGAGGCTTATTAAAAGATGAAGGAAGAAAAATTTGGGTTTTTATAGGTGATGGTGAGACAGATGAACCAGAGTCGTTGGGTGCTATCAGTTTAGCAGCTAGAGAAAAACTGGATAATTTAATTTTTGTAGTTAATTGCAATCTTCAAAGATTAGACGGACCTGTAAGAGGTAACGGAAAAATTATTCAAGAGTTAGAAGGTAGTTTCAGAGGTGCGGGATGGAATGTACTAAAAGTTATCTGGGGTTCGTATTGGGATCCTCTTTTAAAAGCAGATAAATCAGGCATGTTAATGAAACGAATGAATGAATGTGTTGATGGCGAATACCAGGCAATGAAAGCAAAAGGTGGTGCTTATGTTAGAGAAAAATTTTTTGGAAAATATCCGGAATTAAAAGAGTTAGTTTCATCAATGACTGATAATGATATTTGGAAACTTAATAGAGGAGGACATGACCCTCATAAAGTTTACGCGGCTTATCATGCTGCGATGCAAAACCAAGGGGCCCCAACTGTGATAATAGCAAAAACAGTTAAAGGATATGGTATGGGAAAATCTGGGGAAAGCATCAACACAACACATCAACAAAAAAAATTAGATGAACAAGATTTATTGTATTATAGGGACCGGTTTAATGTTCCTTTAACTGATGAACAAGTCAAAAATATAGAATATTATAAGCCTGCTGAAAATTCTGAAGAAACTAAGTATTTAAAAGAAAGAAGAAAACAACTTGGAGGATTTATTCCTGAAAGATCCTCTCTTGCAGCGCCCATCAAAGCTCCACCTAAAGATATCTTTGAAAGTTTTATGAAATCTACTGGTGACAAGGAGATGTCAACAACGATGGCCCTTGTTCGAATGCTAACAAATCTTCTTAGAGACAAAAATGTTGCCCCAAGATTGGTTCCAATTATACCAGACGAAGCACGAACTTTTGGTATGGAAGGTTTTTTTAGAAAAATAGGTATTTATGCACACGAAGGACAAAAATATGAACCCGAAGATTCAGAGCAACTAAGTTCTTACAAGGAGACAAAAAGTGGCCAGGTATTAGAAGAAGGAATAACAGAAGCTGGGGCTATGTCCTCTTGGATTGCGGCGGCAACTGCCTACACTAATCACGATATAGAAATGATCCCAGTATATATTTTTTATTCAATGTTTGGATTTCAAAGAATTGGTGATTTTGCCTGGGCCGCGGGAGATGCACAAGCTAGGGGTTTTTTAATAGGGGCTACAGCAGGAAGAACAACGCTTGCAGGCGAGGGATTACAACATCAGGATGGCCATAGCCATATTTTAGCTTCCATGATTCCAAACTGTGTTTCTTATGATCCAACTTTTTCTTATGAGATGGCAGTTATTTTTAGAGAAGGTTTAAGAAGAATGCATGAAAAAAATGAAAATGTTTTTTATTATATTACAGCGATGAATGAAAATTATTCTCATCCTGAAAAACCAGAGGGTGCTGATGAAGGGATTTTAAAAGGTATGTATTTATTTAAGGAATATAATAATAAAGGAAGAATTAAGATTCAATTAATGGGCTCTGGTACAATTTTGAGAGAAGCTATAGCGGCAGCTAAAATACTCTCTGAGGAATATGGTGTAGATTCTGATATTTGGAGTGTTACTAGTTTTAATGAATTAAGAAAAGACGGAATGGAAATTGAAAGAAAAAATCTCTTAAACCCAAAAAATAAAAAAGAAAAAAGCTATATAGAAAAATGTCTAGAAAAAAGAGATGGTCCAGTTATAGCTGTTACCGACTATGTTAGATCGTTTTCAGATCAGATTAGACCCTACACTGATAAATCTTTTTATTCGTTAGGTACAGATGGCTTTGGAAGAAGCGACACGAGAAAAAATTTAAGAAAATTTTTTGAAGTAGATAAAGAACATATAGTTGCTTACACCCTAAGTGCTTTAGCAAAAGAGCAATTGATAGGCTCCGATGATGCAGAAAAAGCTCTCAAAAAATATAAAATCGATAAGAAAAAAGCATTTCCAACAAAACTGTAATTATGGCTGAACAAAAAATTATTGTTCCAAATATAGGTGACTTTAAAGAAGTAGAAGTAATCGAAGTTTTGGTAAAAGAAGGTCAGAAAGTTAAAAAAGATGAATCAATTATTACCCTAGAAAGCGATAAGTCATCTGTAGAAGTTCCTTCAAATTTTAGCGGAATAGTGAAAAAAATTAACATCAAAGTAGGAGATAAAGTTGCTGAAGGAACTGTAATTTTATCGCTAGCTAGCACAGAAGATGAAGAAAATAAAATTCATCCGGTTTTAAAAAATCAAGTTAATAAAGCTAAAAATGAAATTATAAATTTTCCTAAAAATAAAAAAAAAGTTGTTATCTCGCCCCCACTAACTGAAGAAAAAAATATAAAATCAGCTAGCCCAAATGTAAGAAAGTTTATAAGACAATTGGGAGCTGATATTTCTAAAATAAACGGCTCTGAAAGATCTGGCAGAGTAACTAAAGATGACGTCAAAGTTTATGTAAGAGATAAACTGACAAGCTCACCTTCTGTAACGACTCAAAAAAAAATAAGTCCTAAGAATGAATATAAACATAGTGAGTTTGGTGAGACCGAAGTGAAAGATATTCCAAGAATAAAAAAACTTTCTGGTCCTCATCTTGTTGCTTCTTGGAGAGAAATTCCACACGTTACTCAACATGAGGAAATAGATATTACAGAAATGGAGCAATTTAGAAGTTCTCTTAAAGATTTATATACTGGACAAAAAATATCTATCACTCCATTAGCTTTTATTATGAAAGCTATGGTGAACGGTCTTAAATCTTATCCAAATTTTAATGCCTCGATTGACCCTGAAAATGGAAAAGTTACTTATAAAAAATATTTTCATATTGGTGTAGCTGTAGATACGCCGCACGGCCTAATGGTTCCAAAAATTAGAAATGTCGATCAATTGGATATTAAAAGTATAAGTCAAAGACTCAGAACAGTTAGTAAATCATGTCGAGATCTTAAAATTGATAAAAAAGAGTTTTTTGGCGGGTCAATGACAATCTCTAGCTTAGGAGGTATTGGAGGAACTTTTTTTACTCCTATAATCAACCCACCAGAACTATCTATACTTGGAGTTGGTAAGTCTTATGACAAATTAGTTAAGAAAAATGGACAAATTGTTACAAGAAAAATATTACCTATTTCTTTGTCCTATGATCATAGATTTATAGATGGTGCTGATGGCGCAAGATTCTGCGTACATTTAAGCCAGAGCTTAGGAAAAGACTTTGCGTTCAAACTTGCTGTTTAAGTAAATTTACAATACTCACTTTTTGTGAATAAAAATATTTTTTCTCTTATTTGTGCAATCGTAACTTCAATCTTGTGGGGTTCTGCTTTTGTTGCCCAAGATATGGGCATGGACTTTATTGGCCCACACACCTTCAATGTCGGTAGATTTCTAGTTGGATTTTTATCGTTACTTCCTTTTTTTCTTTTTTTTGAACTTAAAAAGATAAAAAAAAAAAATATTGATATTAAAAAAGTTTTTTCTTATTTGCTTATTTTAGGGTTTATATTAGGTGTAGGTCAAGCGTTACAGCAAATTTCACTAATATATACTGATGTTGCAAACACCGGGGTTTTTACCGTCATGTACGTATTGATAGTTCCTCTCATATCCTATTTTATTTTTTCAAAAAAAATTCATTGGTCTATCTGGCCTGCTGTTATTCTCTGTGTTGTTGGGGGATTACTTTTGAGTGAATTAAAAAATATTTCCGTAAGATACGGGGATACACTTGGTGTTCTAAGCGCTTTTTGTTGGGCGATCCATATAATATATATTAGTAAAACAGTTAAATTTTTTAATTTTCCTATAACAATTGCAATGTCACAATGCTTTATTGCTTTTTTATTTACGATTTTACCAATGGTTGTTTATGAAAACCCTTCCTTGAGCAATATACTTAAGGACTCATACGAAATACTCTATGTCGGTGTCTTGTCTAGTGGTTTGGCATTTTTATTACAAACTTATACTTTGCAGAATCTAACACCTGCCCCTGCGGCGATTATATTTTCTCTAGAAGGAGTGTTTGCAGCAATTTTTGCTTGGTTGATTTTAGGCCAATTTTTAAACGAAATTAAAGTAGTGGGAATATTTTTAATATTATCCGCAGTAATATTCTCACAAATAATCCCAATTTATGATAAAAAAAAATATGGACGAAACTAAAATAGGATTTGTGAGTCATAATGGTGGGCAAAGTTTAAAAAAACTTGACATAAACAATTATGAATTTTCTGTCGTTATTAAAGAAATTCATCTTAACAGTGGGAAGACAGCTCATGGTGGTTTTCTATCTACAATAGCCGATACAGGTATGGGCGCAGCAGCAGTTCACCTTCTAACAGAGGATAAAAAATGTGTAACAATTTCTCTTGAAATTAAATTTATTACTGCTGCATTCTTAAATCAAAAATTGACGGGAAAAATTAAAATTCAAAAAAAAACTAAATCTCTTATTTTTATGACTTGTGAAATATCTAATCTTGAGGATATTGTTGTAACAGCTTCTGGTGTTATGAAAATACTATAATTTTTAAAAACTAGAACATTTGACAAAATGATTCGGTCATGTTTTAATCTTCGTTTGTTCTCACTTTAAGTCTACATATAGTATTAATAAAAAAATCAAACACAAGAATGAAAAATTCATCAAAAAAAATTATTGCTCTTTTAGGGCCAACTAATACTGGCAAAACTCACGATGCAATTGAGAAAATGCTTGAGTTTGAGTCTGGAATTTTTGGATTACCATTGAGATTGTTGGCGAGAGAAGTTTATGAAAAATGTGTAAAAAAAATTGGCGCTAATAAAGTGGCGTTGATAACTGGTGAGGAAAAAATAGTTCCAAATTCTGCTAGTTTTTTTATTTGCACCGTAGAATCTATGCCAAAAGATAAAATTGTAGATTTTGTAGCTATCGATGAAATACAAATGTGCGCAGACAAAGGACGTGGGCATATTTTTACAGATAGATTGCTTTATGCGCGTGGAATGAAATTAACAATGTTTTTAGGCTCTCAAGTAATGAAAAGTATAATTCGTAATTTGGTTGAAGAGGTTGAGTTTGTTAAAAAAGAAAGATTTTCAAAATTATCATATGATGGTTATAAAAAAGTTTCAAAGTTGGATGGTAAAGCAGCAATAATTGCTTTTTCAATAGAGGAAGTTTATGCGATCGCAGAACTGGTAAGACGTCAAAAAGGTGGAGCAGCTGTTATTATGGGGTCGTTAAGTCCCAAGACTAGAAATTCACAAGTAGAATTATATCAATCAGGAGACGTTGACTATTTAGTTGCAACAGACGCCATAGGTATGGGGCTCAATATGGATATTGAAAAAATTTATTTTTCTAATTTAAAAAAATTCGACGGGAAAAAAACAAGAAGATTAAATTTAGTAGAACTATCACAAATTGCTGGTAGAGCAGGCAGGTACAAGAATAACGGTTTTTTCGGCACAACAGGTGATTGTGAAAATTTAAATTCGGACGAAATAGAAAAAATTGAGAATCATAATCTACCAGATACAAGTATGCTTTATTGGAGAAATTCAGATTTAAATTTTGATAATGTAGAAAAATTAATTTCTTCCTTGGAGGTTAAGCCTAATAATAGAAACCTTATTCGCTCAAATGAATCTATAGATGAAATAGTATTAAGATTTTTATTAAAAAAAAATAAAGAAAATAATATCTATAGTAAAAATTTACAACTTTTGTGGGAATGTTGTCAGATTCCTGATTTTGAAAAAAAAGCGTATGGACAACATATAAATGTTGTTGATGCTGTGTTTAAATTTTTATCAATTCGAAAGAAAAGAATTCCAAATGAATATATGAAAATACAACTTAATGGATTGGAAAAAAAACATGGCAATATAGATGTTCTAGCTAATAGAATTTCAAATGTAAGGACATGGTCATACGTAACGAATAAAAAAGATTGGGTTGAAAATGCAGATTATTGGATACAATTAACGAAAAGCATTGAAGATAATCTGTCAGATAGGCTACACGAAGAATTAACCAAAAGTTTTATTGATAAAAAAATTAGTATTTTAGCAAGGGGTTTAAAACAAGATATGCTTTTAGAAACAGCTGTAAGTGAAGACAATAAAGTATTGATCAATAAACAGTATGTAGGTGAGCTTAGGGGTTTAAAATTTATTATAGATTTTAATTCAAAAAATTTAGATGCAGATCTTAAATCAATTAAGAAAGCTGCTCGGAGAGGTGTCGAGGTAGAACTGGTTAAAAGAGTAAATATTATAACAAAAGAAAAAAATCTATCTATTAATTATGAAAATAAAATTGTCTGGCAAAATAACCCTATAGCAAAAATAAAAAAAGGTGAGAATTACCTGACTCCAGAGATAGAGATTATAGCGGACGACGCACTACCTGCGGATAAAAAAAAAGAATTAGAACAATGTTTGAAAAATTGGACATCTTCACATGTCAATGAAGTGCTAGGTGACTTAATTAATTTAACAAAAATAAAAATTGAGAATCAATATTTGAGAGCTTTAGCTTATCAGCTATACGAGGATAATGGTGTGTTAAAAAGAGAAAAAATTAATGAAATTATTAAACTAATTTCAAAAGAAGAAAGAAAGAAGCTTTGGAATATGGGGATCAAAATTGGACGCTATCATGTTTTTCTACCTAAGATGCTAAAGCCGAAAGCAGTGACATTAAGGACATCTCTTTGGAAGATTTACAATGAGGTTTCATCTAATTTAATTATTCCAAAGTTTGGATTAAACTTTCTAACAAATGAAAATTTTAACGAGAAATTACTATTGTTATGCGGCTTTGAGAAATTTAAAGATTATTTTGTTCGTATAGATATCCTGGAAAAATTATTTATAAGCATTATCGAAAAAACAATAGATAAAAAATTTAAAATATCACCTGAAATGATGAATTTATTAGGATGCACAAAAGAAAATTTTTATAAATTGCTCGATTTAATGAATTATAAAAAATCAAAAGATAGTGATACGTATTATTTTGCTGGCAATAATAGAAAAAATAATAAAAAGCTAATTATAAGTAAAAATAAGACCAATCCGTTTAGCAAATTACTTGCGCTAAATATTAAATAGTTTAATTAAGATATTTTTATGACCTATATTGTTAAAGATGAATGTATAAAATGTAAACTAACTGATTGTGTAGAGGTGTGTCCAGTAGACTGCTTCTACGAAGGAGAGAATATGCTGGTCATTGATCCTGACGAATGCATTGACTGTGGGGTTTGTGAACCCGAATGTCCAATTAATGCAATAGTTGCGGATAGTGAAGATAAAGATAGTGATAAAGATAAATGGTTGTTGCTAAATAAAAAGTTTTCTGCAATATGGCCTAATATTACGAAAAAAAAAGAACCAATGATTGATCACGAAAAATTTAAAGACATTCAAGATAAACATAGTAAATATTTTTCAGAAAAACCAGGTAAATAAAATGCCAAAAATTAAAAAAATAAAGAAGATCAAGAAGATCAAGAAGATCAAGAAAGTGAAGAATGCTAAAAATAAAGTTGAAAAAAAAAATAAATTAGAGCCATCAAAACTAGTAAATAAAAACACTTACACTCCTGAAGAAAAAATCGAAATAAAAAAAATAAAAAAGCAAGCTACCGAAAAAAGATTATACGATATTAAAGATTTTGTGGTTTACCCAAAACATGGTGTTGGAAAAATTATTGCTGTTGAAAAAGCAACTATAGGCCAAATAGATATACAGTTTTATAAAATTTTTGTAGAAAAAGAAAAGTTGATTTTAACTGTTCCTATTAATCAACAAGGAAATTTAAGACCTATTTCCACTGTTAACCAAATAAGTAAATGTATATCAATTTTAAAAAGTAAGCCCAAAATTAAAAGGACAATGTGGAGTAGACGAGCTCAGGAATATGACCAAAAGATTAATTCAGGGAAAATTTATGAACTTGCAGAAGTTGTAAAAGATCTTAATAAAAATTCTGATATTATTGCTGATCAATCATATAGTGAAAGGCAGTTGTTTGAGAAAGCATATGAAAGATTAAAATCTGAGTTTGAGGCAGTTCTAAAAATATCTTTTGAAGAAGTAGCAAAAAAAATGGACAAAGCTTTGGGAAGAAATCAAAAAATTACGGAAAACGAATAAAAAAAACGCCCTTTTAATTAATCAATCAAAAGGGCGTTTAGTTAAAAATAAAACTATCTTCTTCTTTTTTTAGCTTTTTTTTTAGTTTTTTTCTTTGCTTTTTTTCTTTTAGCCATTTTTATCTCCCTTTTAATTAAAACAAATCTTAATGATTCGTTTATATACATAATCTTTAAGTTTTTTTTCTTTTATGTCAAACATAAACTTATACTCAACTTCACAACTTAATTTTTTATTTTTATAAAAATTATTTGAAAATTATTTAAAAAATTTAAATTAAATTAAATTAATTAAAAATGTTTAATACCAATACTTTTAACCACATAAATGTTTAAATTTAATAAAGATTTTCTATTTGTTTTAAATAATTTTTAATAATTATTTTTCTTTTTAACTTTAACGTTGGTGTTAGCATTCCGTTATCAATTGTAAATTCATCATTAATTACTATAAAATTTTTTATTTTTTCTATTAAAGTTAAACTCTCATTAATACTTTCAATTACAGGTTTAATTTTTTCTTTATCTATTGCTTCGTCACACACAATAATTGCTACTAGGTAATTTTTTTTATCCCCATAAACAAAACATTGTTTAATAAATTGATTTAAACATAAAATATTTTCAATTTTACTTGGAGAAATGTTGTCTCCTCCAAGATTTATAATAATATCTTTTTTTCTATCTGTTATTTTTAAATAATTATTACTATCAAGTTCTCCAATATCTCCTGTGTGTAACCATCCATCTTTAATAACTTTCTCTGTTTCTTCTTTCTGATTCCAATAACCCAACATTACATTTTCACCTTTAATAAGAATTTCACCATCATGAGCAATTTTAACTTCGTTAGATCTAAATGGGGGTCCTACGGTCTCGACCTTTACTAGATCTGGTAGATTGCAACTAACTACAGGAGATGCTTCGGTGAGACCATAGCCTTGTAAAGTTGGAAGTCCTATGGCATTCAAAAACTCTCCGATATTTTTATCTAACGCACCTCCACCTGATATAAAAGCTTGAAGATTTCCTCCAAATTGATTTTGAATTTTTTTTCGTACTAAAAGATTACAAATTGAATTAACAATCTTTTCACCAAAATTCATTTTTTCTCTCTTTAGTATTTTTTTCCCTAAACTCAAAGTTATATTGATAATATTTTTTTTTATTCCCTTTTGTTTTTCAAAATTTATATTTATTTTTGTGAATAAATTTTGATAAAATCTTGGAACTGCTGTCATGATAGTTGGTTTAGCAAACCCCATATTTGAGATAAGTTTCTCCAAACTTTCTGCATAATAGACTTCTGCACCTAAAATGATTTGAATAAATTGAACCGTATGTTCATACGAGTGTGACAAAGGTAGCCATGTTAAAAATATTGGATTTTTTTTTTTTGTTAATGGTTTGAGTAATTCTGTTGCTCCTTCACAATTGGATAGAATACCACCATGACTTAAAACTACTCCTTTAGGATTACCTGAGGTGCCCGATGTATAAATTATACACGCTGGCATGTTTCTTTTTAAGCTGTCATTAATTATTTCTTTATAACTGTCTTTATTTAGAACATCTTGTATTAATAAACTCTCAATTTCTATTTTTTCGAAAGATATAATTTTCTGATTACCTACGTTAATATATTTTTTTATTTTTTGAAACTGACTGTCATTTGAAACAATAATCAATGAAGGCTTGCAGTCATTTAAAATATATTTGTAATCATTAGATGAGTATGTTGTGAAGATTGGTACTGAAATACCACCTGCGTTCATTACTGCAATATCTGATATTAACCATTCAGGTCTATTTTCTGATAAAATTAAACATCGTTCTCCCTCATTTATCAGAGATTTAATTTTAAAAGAAAGTTTAAAGATTCTCTCTCTTATATCTCCCCAACTGTAAGTTTGTTGATTTGGTTTTAACCATTTTAAAAAATTTTTTTCATGATTAATTTCATCACATTTTTTGAAATATAATTCTACAAGACTATTTAATTTACTTATTTTCATAATTTGGTGGGCGAAGAGAGACTCGAACTCTCACAGTATTGCTACCACCGGATTTTGAGTCCGGCGCGTCTACCAGTTCCACCATTCGCCCATGGTAATTAAACATTTAATGTTTATATTTAAATAGTATTCAAATTTTGTTACTTTATAAATAAAAAAATGCTACGTATTCTTTTTGATAAATGTGTAAAATTAGCATCCAGTAGGTTTGCTAATTATAGCTTGGCTCTAGTCTCTTTTATTGAAAGCTCTTTTTTTCCGGTTCCGCCAGATATTATGATTGTTCCCATGGTCGTGGCTAATAAAAAAAAATATTTTAGAATATTTTTGATAGCTACTTTGTTTTCTGCGTTAGGTGCTCTTTTGGGTTATTTTATAGGATTCCTTTTTTTTAATGAATTTGGGCTAAAAGTATTTAAATTTTATGGGCAACATAATATTGAATTTTTAAAAGAGAAATTTCAAACCAGCAATGGTGTTTTCTCTTGGCTGATGATTTTATTCACAGCTGCATTTACTCCGTTACCGTTTAAGCTAGTAACAATTTTTAGTGGTTTTATTAAATTTAATATAATTTTATTTTTTTTTACCTGTTTGTTAGCGAGGGGATTAAGATTCTATATAGTGGCCTATTTATCCTTCAGATTTGGTACAACGTTTTCTTCTTTTTTAGAAAAAAAAGGTGCCTTGTGGGCAACTATAATTGGTCTTATTATAGTAGTCCTAGCTTTGATCGTTTATCTAGTGATTAAATTTTATGTTTAAATTTTTAGACAACAACATCATCGCTGTATTTTTTTCTATTACTACTTTAATTCTTTTATCTGCATATTTTATTGAGTATGTCCTTGGCTACGAGGCATGCAGTCTTTGTTTGATCGGCAGAATTCCTTATTTTTTTATTACTATTTTTTGTTTAATATTTTTCTTTTTTAAAAAATTTAAAAAAATTTTATTAATACTTATTTTTATAAGTTTTATTTTTAGCGTTTTAATAGCTTTTTATCATTTTGGAATTGAGCAAGATTTTTTTGATGAATCTTTTGTTTGCCAAATAAAGGGGCTAAAACAAAGCGTATCAGCTAGTGAATTATTACAAGAATTAGTAAATAACAAGTCTAAATCCTGTAGAGATGTAAATTTTAAACTTTTTGGCATGTCGCTAGCGACAATAAACTTATTTATTTCTTTAATTTTATCAATTATTACATTTAAAATTATTTTTAAAAATGAAAAAAACAAATAAAAAGTTCTTAGAGGAGTTAATAAGAGTTGATCATGCTGGTGAACGTGGCGCTATAAAAATTTACGAAGGACAACTTTTAGCTCTTAAAACTTTTAAGCAAGATGAAAATTTAAAAAAACAAATTGAAGAAATGAAAGAACATGAAAAAGAACACTATGAATTTTTTGAGCAGGAGATTCAGAAAAGAAAAATAAAGCCAACTAAACTACTTCCTCTTTGGGACTTGCTTGGTGTTGCCTTAGGTTTTGGGACGGCAATGTTAGGCAAAAAAGCTACAATGCTTTGTACTGCTTCGGTAGAAGAAGTAATAAGTGATCATTACAAGAATCAAACTTATAAGCTTGAAGAAGATGAAAAAGAATTAAAGAAAAAGATTGTCAAATTTAGAGACGATGAATTAAATCATAAAGACATAGCTTATGAAGGTGGTGCTGCTAAAGATGGTTTCTATGGATTGCTAGACAAAGTTATTAAAACAACATCTCGTATAGCTATAAGAATTTCTGAAAAAATTTAATCAAGCCTCAAGCTCAATATCCCAATACAAATAATCCGTCCAGCTTTCGTGCAAAAAATTAGGGGGGAAATTCCTTCCATTTTTATGCAGAATATCAACTGTTGGCCTAAACGGTTTTTGAGCAAGTATAAGATCGCAGTCTTTGTAAAGTTTTCCTCCTTTTTGCACATTGCAGCTTGAACATGCTGTTACTACGTTTTCCCAATCTGTCAAACCACCTTTTGATTTTGGAAGGAGATGGTCAAAAGTTAAATTTTTTCTCACACCACAATATTGGCAAGCAAATTTGTCTCTTAGGAAAACATTAAATCTTGTAAAGTTAGGGTCCTCTGATGGTTTAATGAAACTTTTAAGGGCAATTACACTTGGTAAGCTCATTTCAAAAGAAGGACTCCTTATTTTTCTTTTGTAGTTTGATACTATAGTTACTCGATCTAAAAAAACTGATTTAACAGCATCTTGCCAACACCAAAGTGACAAGGGATAATAACTAAGTGGTCTAAAGTCTGCATTTAAAACTAATGCAGGACATTTTTCTAATGGAACTTTCTCATTAGTTGAAATTATCATTTTAAAAATTTACCTGATAAATAAAATGTTATCAAGTTATAAAATTGTTACAATTTATAAATATTAATACAAATTTTTTTTCAAAAAATTCAATCCTAAACTTGATCCTTCGGTTGGAATACGATGTTCGCAATTTTTGAATATTTTTGTCTCAACTTTATAATTATTTTTATTAAAAAATTCTTTTGCTTCTAGCAAATAACTTGCTGGTACAATTTCATCTTTGTCTCCATGCATCAAAATTATCTTAGGGCGAGAATTAATACTACTTTGTAAATGTTCCACATCAATGATTTTTCCAGAATATCCTATTACAGAATTAATCTTATCTTTTCTTTTAAGGGCTGTCTGCAGACTAATCATACAACCTTGGCTAAATCCACCTATAACAATTTTTTCATTGGTAAGGTTATTTTTTTTTATAACTTCATCTATTAAAGTATTTAATTTAATTTCAGCTACTAAAGATTTTGCTAAAATTTGATCTTTAGTCTGATCCATTAAGTCAAACCATTGAAAGCCTGTGCTGCTTACTACACATTTATCTGGAGCGTCAGGACAAACAAACAATGTGTCGGGTAAATAAGTTCTCCAGTAACTAGCTAATAGTGAAATATCTTTACCGTCACCCCCATACCCGTGACAAAGGATAACAGCATTTTTTGGTTTTTCCTTAGAAAAAGGATTTAAAATGGTTGTGTTTAACGAGTAGCTCATGGTAGTTAATTAGTAGTCAGTTATGTCTAATTTTTTATTTAATTTTATAGGTTTTATTTTACTTGGTTCTGTTGCGATTGTTTTATTGCTGGGTATTTATACTTTATTTAAAGGTGGTAATACTAGCAAGAAATATTCAAACAAACTTATGCAGCTTAGAGTTCTTCTTCAGTTTTTTGCTGTAATAGTCTTAGTGCTTATGGCCTATTTTTTTAAAAACTAAAGATATTTCTTTAAAAAATTAATAAAAGATTCGTCCAAAAAATTTATCTCGCCTATAACCCTGGCAAATTCTTTGCCATTTTTATCTATCAGAATACTTGTGGGCACTCCTCTCATCTTGAATGATTTAACTAAAGAGAATTTAGGATCAAAATATATATTTAATTTCGAAATTTCTAAATCAGTGAAAAATTTTTGCGTCTTATCTTGATTTGGTTTCTCTAAGTTTATTGGATAAACTAGAATTTCTGGATAATTTTTTGATAATTCATCTAAAGATGGCATTTCTTTTTTGCAAGGCACACACCAAGTAGCCCAAAAATTAAGGATCATGATATTGCCTTTTTTTTCAGTTAAATCAACTTCATTAAGATTAAAATCTTGAAATTTTAGCTTTTTAATTTCTATAGGCTCTTTGTGGACTACTATATTTTTAGAATAGGTAACTTCACTTAGGAGTTGCTGAGCAAAGAAAAATATAGCAAATATGTGAATATAGATTTTAAAAGATTTACTAATTTTCATATTAATTTAAATTACAATTAACATAGTAAAATGAAAAATAAAAATAAAACAGTGTGGTCAAATAGACTTAAGGGCAAGTCCTCTAAATCTTTTCAGAGAATTGGGTCTTCTATTAATATAGACAAGAGACTCTATAAGCAGGATATCTTTGCTTCTACTGTGCACACTCAAATGCTTATGAAGCAAAAAATTATACCTTTCAGTGAGGGGGGGAAAATTATCAAGGGTTTAAAAAAAATAAAATCTCAAATTGATAAAGGTAAATTTATATTTCATGAAAAGTATGAAGATATTCATTTAAATATAGAAAAAAAATTATTTGATATTATTGGCTTATCTGCTGGATACATGCACACGGCGAGATCAAGAAATGATCAAGTAGTTACAGACTTTAAGTTATGGGTGAAAGAAGCGTCTAAAGATATTTTAAAAGATATTACAAATATACAAAAGATATTAATTAAAAAAGCTGATCAAAATACAGATACAGTCATGCCTGGATTTACGCATTTAAAAAATGCACAGCCTATTTCATTTGCACATTATCTTTTAGCTTACTATGAAATGTTAAGTAGAGATAAAAAAAGATTTCAGAATAATCTAAATCTTTTAGATGAGTCTCCATTGGGTTCAGTTGCTTTATCTGGTACCTCATATAAAATTGATAGATATTATACTTCCAAAAAACTTGGCTTTAAAAAACCTACAAATAACTCAATCGACTCAGTCTCTGACAGAGATTTTGCAATTGATTTTTTGTATGCATCGGCTGTTTGCGCAATGCATTTATCAAGACTAGCAGAAGATTTTATTATTTTAAATTCTGATGCTTTTAAATTGATTTATTTTAATGATAGTGTGCTAACTGGTTCCTCAATAATGCCTCAGAAAAAAAATCCTGATCCTGCGGAACTAATTAGAGGAAGAGTTGGAATAAACTACGGAAAGTTAAATTCAATTTTAACAATAATGAAGGGTTTACCCATGTCTTATTTTAAAGATTTACAGGACGATAAAGCATTGGTTTTTGAAGGTTACGATACACTGAAAGACACTTTAATAATGTCTTTTGAGTTGATTGATAATTTAAAAATTTCAAAAGAAAGAATGTACAAGATGGCTAATGAAGGTTTTACTACTGCTACCGATTTTGCTGATTATTTAGTTAAGGAAAAAAAATTAACTTTTAGAGAATCGTATGGCATTTCTTCTCAATTAGTTAATTATGCAGAAAAAAAGGGGGAAACTTTAAACAAAATTTCTTTGGCCGAATTAAAAAAATTCTATAAAAATTTAGACAAAGATGTTTTAAAAGTTTTTGATGTAAAAAATTCAATGAATTCAAAAAATTCTTATGGTGGCACTTCTTCGAACACCGTAAAAAAGATGATAAAAAAATATAAGAAGGATGCTAGATGAAACTATTTTTTCTTTTAATTTTAAGTGTTTTAATTTTAGAGAGTTGCGGAAAGAAATCTAATCCGCAATATCAGAGTAAAACTAAGCACGAAATTAGAACTACTTCATAAAATATATGTCACATTTTAAATATTTCAAAAAAAAATTATTTATTGAGAATACGTCTGTATTAAATATTGCAAAGAAAATCAAAACTCCTTTTTACCTTTATTCTGGAAAACAAATAGAGGAAAATTATATTAATTTTGCTAAAATTTTTAAACATGTAAATCCTCTTATATGTTTTGCCGCTAAAGCTAATACTAATCTTACAATCATGAGGATGTTAGGAAAACTGGGCTCAGGAGCCGATGTGGTATCGGGCGGGGAGCTTCTAAAAGCTTTAAAGGCTGGAATAAAACCAAGTAAAATTGTTTTTTCAGGTGTGGGGAAAACAGAAGATGAATTAAAATTAGCTATTAAAAATGAAATATTATTAATAAATGTTGAGTCAGAAAGCGAGGCAATATTAATAAATAAGATAGGTAAAAAAATTAATAAGATAATATCTATCGGTTTTAGAATAAATCCAAATGTAGATGCAAAAACCCATAAAAAAATTTCAACTGGTAAAGCTGAAAATAAATTTGGAATATCTATAACAAATTTTTCTTCTTTTTATAAAAGCATTGAGCAATATAAGTACTTAAAAATCAATGCGATAAGTGTACATATAGGTAGCCAGATTTTATCTGATACCCCTTATAAAAAAACGTTGGATGTTCTCTCAAAAGTTATAAACGATTTAAATATAAAACTAAAATATGTGGATCTAGGTGGAGGTTTTGGAATTAAATATAGCAAAAACGATAAGCTGGCTAATTTAAATAATTATGCAAAACTTGTTAGCGATTTTAAAAAAAAATTAAATTGTAATATTATTTTCGAGCCAGGTAGATCTTTAGTTGGTGATACAGGAATTTTAGTGAGTAAAATACAGTATATTAAAAAAGGATTACGTAAAAATTTTATAATTATAGACGCGGGTATGAATGATTTTATGAGAACTGCATTATACGATGTAAGTCATGATATTGTACCAGTTGCCAAAACAGATAAAAAAAGTCAAAACTCTGTAGAGTTTGTTGGTCCAATCTGTGAAACTACATGTAAATTTGTACAATACAAAAAATATCAAAAAATAAAAGAAGGTGACTTTGTAGCTATAACTAATGCAGGTGCTTATGGATCTTCTTTATCTTCCAATTATAACACCAAACCTCTCATCGCTGAGGTTTTAACTAGCAAAAATAACTTAAAAATTATTAGAAAAAAGCAAGATTTATTAAAACTAATAAACTCTTAATGCAATTTATAAAATCTTTAGCTTTTAATATTTTTTTATATATTGGTATAGTTCTAGTCTTTATCTTAGCAATACCAACTTTAATTCTACCTGCTAAGTTAACTCTATATTGTGGAAAATTTTTAGCATATTACATAATATTAATTCTGAGATTATTTTTAAACACCAAAGTTATATTTCATGGACTAGAAAATTTAAGAAAAGTTGAAAAATTTTTTATTGCATCAGCACATCAATCAATGTTTGAAACATTTGTTCTTCAGGCCCCATTAAAATTTCCTGTTTTTATTTTAAAGAAAGAGCTTTTAAGAATACCTTTATTTGGTTGGTACTTAAAAAAAATTGGATCAATCGAAATAATTAGAGGAAAAACAACTAAAAAAAATTTAGATTTTTTAGATAAAATAAAAAATGCTATTCAAAAACATAATCGACCTCTTTTAATATTTCCTCAGGGTACGAGAGTAGAGTCTGATGACAGAAGTCCTTTTAAAAAAGGGGTGGGTAGAATTTATGACTCTCTTAAAATACCATGCATTCCTATTGCTTTAAACTCAGGAAAAGTGTGGCCTAAAAATAGTTTTATGAAATATCAAGGCGATATTCATGTTTCTTTCTTAGAGCCAATTCAGCCTGGTTTAGAAAAAAATATTTTTCTCGAAGTTTTGGAAGAAAAAATTTATTCTGAAACTAAAAAGTATTCTTAATTTTTTTTTCTACCAAAATCTGGTTTATCTGTATCTTGGCCAGCTTTAATAATTTCTTTTCTTACTTCTTTAGTAGAATTAAAAATTTGATAAAGTTTATTTCCATTTTTGTCTTTTAACGCTTTTTTTAATTCATTAAGTTTCTCGATGAAACTATCAATTCCTTTAGACACATTTTCACTATTATCTAAAAAAATGTCTCTCCACATTAATGGGTTGGACGCTGCTATTCTGGTAAAATCTCTCAAGCCACCAGCACTGTATTGAATTATTTCTTGTTTTAATTCATCTTCTACGCTCATTACTGTTCTGACGATATTATACGCAATTGCATGAGGTAAATGACTGGTCAAAGATAAAATTTCATCATGTTCTTCCGGTGTCATAATTTTAACTTTACTACCTATTCTTTCCCACATAGCTTTTAAGCTTCTTACTGGTTGTTCTGCACAATTTTTAGATGGGGAGATGATGCACCAACGATTTTTGAACATTTCAGCCTGTCCTGCCCTTGGACCACTTTCTTCTGTTCCTGCAATTGGGTGTGAAGATATCCAATGAACATCTTTTAAATTAATATTATGAATTATTTTCATAACCTCTTTTTTAACAGACCCTGTATCTGTTAAAATAACATTTTTTTTCAAACTATCTTTTATCGATACAATAATTTCTTTATAGCTACTAAGCGGTGTTGCAATAATTACTAAATCGGAATCAGTAACACACTGGTGAATGTCACTGGATATATTTGTGCATATATTTTCTTTTTTTAAATATGTAGTAACTTCTTTTGAATTATCAAAAATCTTAATTTTTTTTGCTAGATTTTTATTTTTAATAGCTCTTAAGATTGAAGATCCTATCAAACCGCATCCAATTATAGAGATAGTTTCAAACATTGAGAATTTTTTTTAATTCGCTTATTAATTTTAAATTTTCTTTACTGCTGCCAACGGTAACCCTTAAAGAATTCTTTATCGAATATACATGCATTTGTCTTAATAAAATTCCTACTTTTGCTAGGGCATAAAAAACTTGTTCTGATGTTTTTTCAACTCTGTCAAAGTTAATTAAAGAAAAATTTACGCTGGTACTGTTTGTATGAATGTTTAATTTCTTAAAAATATCATAAAATTTTTTAGACCACTTTCTTACATGTTGTATTTCTTTGTTTAGCCAGGCCACATCTTTTATCGCAACTGCAGCTACATATAGTGCTGGATGATTAACATTGAAAGGAGGTTTTATTTTATTTAATGAATCAATTATATTTTTTGATGCATATCCCCAGCCCACTCTTAATCCAGCTAAACCATATATTTTCGAAAACGTTCTAGTTACAACAACATTTTTAAATTTAGAAAATAGTCTTAGTCCACATTCGTAATTTTTTGAATTCATATACTCGAAATATGCATCATCAATAACTAATAAGATATCACTTCTTAGTTTTTTTCTTAATCTCAATATTTCTTTCTTACTATTATATGTGCCTGTAGGGTTATTAGGATTTGCGATAAAAACAATTTTAGTTTTTCTGGTTACACAAGAAAGTATATTGTCTATTGAAGTTATAAAATTATTTTCTAACGCGTAAACTACTTTCGCAGAATTAAGTGCGCTATAGATTCTGTAAATAATAAAACTATATTTTGACATTACAACTTCATCATTTTTGTTAAGAAAAGCTTTGCAAATGAGTTCAAATACTTGATCCGAACCATTACCTAAAATTATTCTACTTTGATCTAATTTAAATTTTTTAGCTATAGTTTTTCTTAAAAAAGTCCCGTTTGATTCCGGGTATCTCTTAAAAAATTTTGAAACTTTAATGTATTCTCTAACTGCTTTTGGACTTGGTCCTAACGCAGATTCATTTGCAGATAATTTTATTTTGGCAGATTTTTGCTTGAATAAACTTAATCCAGCTGCATATTTTTCAGCGATAACATTTTTAGCTTTTGGTAATTTCATAATTTATTTAAGTCTTACCTAAAAAGCTTTATTATTTCTATGTTCATTTTAGCTTCTTATAAAATTGACAATTTTCTGCCGGTTTAGTACAAGTTTATAGCGCTGATTTAACCAAATTGCGGGCGCATAATAAAATTCGCTAAATAGGGTTCTGCCCAGTTTAGCTGGGTTTTTTTTTATATGAACTATAAAATTGAAAACATAAAACAAATAATCGTAACAAAACCAATTAAACTTGATTGTGGTCAAACTATAAAAGATTTTCCTATAGCTTATGAGACCTACGGTGAGCTTAATGAAAAAAAAAATAATGCAATTTTAATTTTTCATGCTCTTTCAGGAGATCAATTTGTTTCGGGGATTAATCCCGTTACTAATAAGGATGGCTGGTGGAATACAGCTGTAGGTCCAAGAAAAGCTGTAAATACAGAAAAATATTTCGTTATTTGTGCAAATGTATTAGGTGGCTGCATGGGTTCATTTGGACCTAAAAATCTTAACGTTACAGATGGTGAACCATACGGTTTAAAATTTCCAGTAATTACAATAAGAGACATGATTAAAGCACAAGAATCTTTGTTAGAACACTTTAAAATAAAAAAACTTTTAAGTGTTTTAGGCGGCTCGATGGGAGGAATGCAGCTTTTGCAGTTTTGTGCTTTATATCCTGATAAAACATTTTCGGCCGTGCCTATTGCGTCAACTGCAAGTCATAACGCGCAGCAAATTGCTTTAAATGAGTTAGCCAGACAAGCAATAATGTCAGATCCAATATGGAACAAAGGAAACTACTACAAAGATAAAAAAATTCCTAAAAATGGTTTAGCGGTAGCAAGAATGGCTGCTCATATTACCTATATGTCAGACAAAGGATTACAAGAAAGATTCGGGAGAAAGCTTCAAGAAAAAAAAGACTATGAATTTACATTTGATGCTGACTTTCAGGTAGAAAGTTATTTAAGATATCAAGGCAATGTATTTGTAGATAGGTTTGACGCAAATTCATATTTATACATTTCACGAGCTATGGACTATTTTGATCTATCAAAACAATTTGAAAATGGCTTGGTTGGAGCTTTTCAAGGTCATAAAACAAAATTTTTGATCATATCCTTTTCTTCAGATTGGCTTTACCCTACAAAAAACAGTAAGGATATCGTAATTGCTTTAAATGCGTCGGGTGCAAATGTTGCTTTTGCTGAAATAAAAACAGACAAAGGCCATGACTCCTTTTTAGTTAATGAGCCAGAGTTTTTAGAAACTCTAAAAGGTTTTTTAGATTCTAATTTTGAGATATTTAAAAATGAAAAATGAATTTAAAATAATTGCAGATTTGCTTCCTAATCAATCTAGAGTATTGGACGTTGGTTGTGATGATGGGACTTTAATAGAAGCTCTTATTAAACAAAAAAATATTGACGCAAGAGGTGTAGAACTTGAGGAAAATAAAGTTAAACAATGTATTTCTAGAGGCTTATCTGTAATTCAGGGAAATGCTGAAACTGAACTTGGTCAATTTCCCGACAAAGCTTTTGACTTTGTTGTCTTGAGTCAAACACTTCAGGCATTTTACCAACCAGAAAATGTTTTGAATGAATTGTTGAGAATAGGAAAAAAAGTAATAATTTCAATACCTAACTTTGGGTATTGGCGAGTTAGAGCTAGTTTGTTATTTTTTGGAAAAATGCCTGTCACAAAATCCCTGCCCGATTCTTGGTATAATACTCCTAACCTACACATGTGCTCTATAAAAGATTTTTATCATTTTTGTGATAAGAAAAAAATTAAAATGAATAGAATCATTGGTATTAACAATGAAAGAACGTCTTCCATAAATCGAGTTAATTTAGAGATGAAAAATCTTTTGTCTGAAGTTGGTATATTTTTAATTAGTTAAATGTTAAATATAGATATCGTGCCCTGCCTACAAGATAATTATAGTTTTGTGGTACACGACACAGAGACAGATACTGTCGCTGTAGTTGATCCTTCGGAATTTGAACCTATTAATAATTTTATAGAAAGAAAATTTAATAAAATTGATTATATTTTGAATACTCATCACCATTTTGATCATACTGGAGGAAATTTAGATTTACAAAAAAAATACAAGGTAAAAATTATTGGTGCTAAAAAGGATGAAAAAAGAATTCCTGGTATAAATATAAAATTGTCTGATAATGAAAATTTTAGGATAGGAAGTGTAAATTTTAAAACTTTTCTTATACCAGGTCATACAAGCGGTCATATTTGTTTTTATGCAAAAAGTGAAAGAGTTATTTTTACTGGTGACACTTTGTTTTCACTGGGATGTGGTAGAGTTTTTGAAGGAACGTACCTAGAAATGCTGACATCACTTAACCTGATAAAAAAATTACCAATAGATACTCAAATTTATTGTGGACATGAATATACTCAAAAAAATTTAGACTTTTGTATTAAATATGAGATCGACAATAATAAACTAGCAGAGAAAAAAAAATGGGTGAAATCAAAATTAAGTAAAAAGGAACCAACTATTCCTGTAACTATAGAAGAAGAATTAAATACAAACATTTTTTTGCGTTGTGACCTTCTTGTTGTAAAAAAATCTTTGGGCATGGAAAATTCATCAGAAGTGGAAATATTCAAAAAACTTCGAGATTTAAAGGATAGTTTTTAAGCTCTATCACCTTGACTTGAGATTCTTTCAAGTTATATTGCTTTAATTTTAAAGAAAGAAAATATATGTCATTTGCAATATTTGAAACAGGTGGAAAACAGTACAAAGCATCTGCAAGTAAAATTATAGAAATAGAAAAACTTGAAGTTGAAGTAGGAAAAACTATTCAATTTAAAAATGTTTTGCTTTTAAATGATAGTAAGACTACTGAGATCGGAAATCCAAATGTCGATGGTGCTATTGTTGAGGCAAAATTACTAGACAACGTAAAAGATAGAACGGTTTTAATATTTCACAAAAGAAGACGAAAACATTCAAGAAAAATGAATGGACATAGACAAAGACATTCTAAAATTCAAATTATAAAAATTCTTTCTAAAGGTGGAAAAATCGTGGCTGAAGCAACACCCATCGAATTAAAACCAAAAATAATAGCTGTAGAAAAAAAGAAAAAAAAAACAACCACGAAAACAAAATTAAAAAAATAGGAAAATAAAATGGCAACAAAAAAAGCTGGTGGCTCATCACGTAATGGCCGAGATAGTGCGGGCCGAAGACTTGGCGTTAAGATGTACGGTGATCAAAAAGTTATACCAGGAAATATTATAGTAAGACAAAGAGGAACACGTATTCACCCTGGTGAAAATGTTGGCATGGGTACAGATCACACATTGTTTTCTTTGATTAAAGGCAAAGTTAAATTCAAAAAATCAAAATTAAACAGAACTTTTGTTTCTGTTATCCCCAATTAAGCATATAAATAACTTTAGTTATTTATTTTTAAAAACCTAAAATGAAATTTTTAGATCAAGCTAAAATCTATATCAAAGCTGGTAATGGTGGTTCTGGTTCCGCAAGTTTCAGACGAGAAAAGTTTGTTGAATATGGAGGTCCCGATGGTGGAGATGGTGGGAATGGTGGTTCTGTTATTTTTGAAACAGAAAGAAATTTAAATACATTAATTGATTTTAGATACGCTCAACATTTTAGAGCAGAAAATGGGTATATTGGAACTAAAAGAAAAAGAACTGGAGCAGGAGGAAAAGATTTAATAATTAAGGTTCCAGTAGGAACGCAAATTTTCGAAGAAGATAACAACACATTGATTTATGATTTTACAAAAAATAAAGAAAGATATTTAGTGGCTGCTGGTGGCAACCACGGTTTAGGAAATGTTAGATTTAAAAGTTCAACTAATAGGGCTCCAACTAAAAAAACAAATGGAAAAGTGGGTGAAGAATTTTGGGTGTGGTTACAATTAAAGGTTATTGCAGATATCGGAATAATAGGAATGCCAAATGCAGGTAAGTCAAGTTTACTAGCGGCTATAACTCGCGCACGACCTAAGATAGCAAATTATCCTTTTACAACAATCGATCCTAATCTTGGCGTTTCTTATTACGATGACAAAGAAGTTACACTGGCAGATATACCTGGTTTAGTTGAAGGCGCACATGAAGGTACCGGCTTAGGTGATAAGTTTCTGCGTCATATTGAGAGATGTAAAATTTTATTACATTTAATCGACTTGTCAGAGGACAAGCTTGCTGAATGTTATTTAAAAGTAAGAAATGAACTATCTAAATATGATAAAATACTAATAAAAAAGAAAGAAATTATTGTATTTAATAAATCTGATTTAGTTGAAAAAAAAGATATGGAAAAAAAATTAAAAATTTTTAAAACAAAAATAAAAAAAAAGTATGAGATAATTTCAGTTGTAGCGGACAAAAACTTGATTAATTTAAGAAAAATACTGTTGAAAAATGCGAGTAAATAAAGCAAAAAAAATAGTTATAAAATTAGGCTCATCTACTATTGTTGATAGTAATGGTAAATTCAAAAAAAAATGGCTCTTAAGCTTAATCCAAGATATTAAGCAATTAAGAAAGAATAACCAAGAAATAGTTATTGTTTCATCTGGTGCTATAGCACTTGGCCAAAGCTATTTAAAAATAAAAAATAAAAAGGTCAAAGTCGAAATGAGTCAAGCAGTTGCTTCAATAGGTCAAATTCATTTAATTAATGAATTCCAAAAACTTTTCCAAAAAAGTAAAATTAAAATTGGCCAAATTTTAATAACACCAGACGACACAGAACAAAGAAGAAGAGCACTGAATGCCAGAAGAACCTTTGAAAATCTTTTCAAACTAGGTGCTATACCTATTGTTAATGAAAACGATACCACAGCAACTTCTGAAATTAAATATGGAGACAATGATAGGTTGGCAGCAAGAGTGGCTCAAATAGTGGGCGCAGATTTACTTATTATTTTATCTGATGTTGATGGGTTGTATGAAAAAATATCAAATAAAAAAAGTTTAATTGAAGAAGTAGATGTTGTTAATGAAAAAATTTTTTCTCTAGTTGATAAAAAAGTTAATACTTATGGTTCAGGCGGAATGCTTACAAAGTTAGAAGCTGCAAAAATTTGTATGAATGCTGGTTGTAACATGCTGATTGCTAATGGGAAAAAATTTAATCCTATAAAAAAAATTATGAATGAAAATTTATGCACGTGGTTTAAACCGAAAATTTCTAATTTGGACGCAAGAAAAAAATGGATAATAAGTTCACTATCTTCGTCTGCTAGAATTTATATCGATCACGGTGCTTCTAAAGCTTTAAGGTCTGGAAAGAGTTTGTTGCCAGCTGGTATAGTTAAGATTTCCGGTAATTTTAAGAAAGGTGACAATATAATTATTGTGGATAATGCTAATGTTGATATTGCAAGAGCCTTATCTTCTTTTACTTCTGAAGAAATTAATAAAATTAAAGGTTTGCAGAGCCACCAGATTGAAAATATCCTTGGATACGCAAGTAAATCAGAAATAATACACAAGGATGATATTGTAATATTATGAAAAAATTAAAGCAGATTGGTGTAGATGCAAAAAAAGCATTGGCAGTTCTTAATAATATAGAAGGAAAAAGAGTCAATAAAGCACTTTTAAGTTACAATCAGCTTTTGCTACAAAACAAAAAGCAGATTCTACAAGAAAACATTAAAGATGTAAAAAATGTAAAAAGAAAACATCTCGTAGATAGGCTGATATTAGACGATAAAAGAATAGATGGCATAAGGAACTCTATCAATGAAATCTTTAAATTTAAAAACCCTCTAAATAAAGTCTTGGAGTCCTGGAAAAGGCCAACTGGTTTAAAAATAAAAAGAGTCACAACCCCAATGGGCGTAATAGGTGTAATTTATGAAAGCAGGCCAAATGTTACAGCTGATGTTTCTGCTCTATGTTTAAAATCTGGTAATTGTGGAATACTAAGGGGGGGCTCTGAAGCTTATAATTCAAACAAGATTTTAGCTAATCTTTTTAGAGAATCTTTAAAAAAAAATAATATTGATAAAAATTGTATTCAATTTATTCATGACAAGAATAGAAATATTGTAAATTATCTCTTATCTAATATGTCAGAATATATAGATGTAATCATACCAAGAGGAGGCAGAGAACTTGTAAAAAAAGTTCAACAACTTTCTCGAGTACATGTGATTGGCCATCTTGAAGGTCTTTGTCATATATATGTAGATAATGATGCGAATACCGATATGGCTACAAAGCTAGTTGCTAATGCTAAAATGCGAAGAACCAGTATATGTGGGGCCGTTGAAACATTATTAATTGACTCTAAATCAATAAAAAAACATGGTGTTCCAATTATTAATAAGCTTACCTCATTAGGTTGTGAAGTTGTTGTAGATAAAAAAATTAATCAGGTATTTAAAAACAAATACAAATTAGCAAAAGAAATTGATTGGAAAACTGAGTATTTAGATGCAAAAATTTCTATTAAATCTGTTAATGGAGTGCAAGAAGCTAAAAATCATATATTAAAATATGGCACGATGCACACTGACGGTATTATAACTAATAACTTTAAAACAGCAGAAATATTTTTAAACGGTGTTAATAGTGCAATTGCAATGCATAATGTTTCAACTCAATTTGCTGATGGAGGAGAATTTGGATTCGGAGGAGAAATCGGAATTTCAACAAATAAATTACCGCCAAGAGGACCTATTGGTATTAATCAGCTAACCTCTTACAAATATATAGTGACAGGAAAAGGGATTGCTAGGTCTTAATCAAAAATGATTAAATCTGAAAAGAAAAGAATTGGAATTCTAGGTGGAAGCTTTGACCCTCCACACCACGGGCACTTAGAAATCTCAAAACTTGCGATAAAAAAATTATTGTTAGATAAAGTATATTGGTGCATAACAAAAAAAAATCCACTTAAAAATAAAGCTTTTTTTTCACTGCAAAAAAGAATAAAAAAAAGTAAAGCTATAACAAGTAAAATAAAAAAAATTGAAATTAAATTTTTTGAAAATAAGATAAAATCAATTAATACTATAGATTTAATAAGATATTTAAAAAAAAAAAATAAAACAAATATTTTTTTTTTAATTATTGGATCAGATAACTTAATTAAATTTCATAAATGGAAAAATTGGAAAATTTTGCCTAATTTAACTGAAATTGTGGTATTCTCTCGAAAGGACTATGACATGAAAGCTAAAAAATCTGTTATGATGAAACAAGTGAAAAAAATAACATTCATTAAACATAAGCCTATAAATATTTCTTCTACTCAAATTAGAGAGGCCTATCTTAAAGCTTGATGGAAATATCAGAAATTAAAAATCAAATTGAGATAATTTTAGACAATAATAAAGCTAAAAATATTGTATCGATTGATCTTAAAAAGAAATCTTATATAGCAGACTATATGATTATAGCTTCGGGCACTTCTTCTAGGCATCTTCAATCTCTATCTCAGAACCTAGTTACGGAGCTTAAAAAAATAGGTGTTTATAACTGCAGAATGGAAGGAAATGATAGTAATGACTGGAAGCTTGTAGACGCAATTGATATTATAGTTCACCTATTCCATCCTGAAAAAAGAGAATTCTACGATCTTGAAAAGATGTGGTCTGAGCCAATACCAAAAGAGAAAGTATTAATGTGAAAAAAATAAATATTATAATTACAGTTTTACTCTTAACTATTTTTACAAGTAGTGATTACGCTTATTCAAAAAACTCAAATGAATTATATGAAAAAATTGATTTATTTAGTGAGGTTTTAGAAACTATAAAGCAAGAATATGTTAGTGAGATTGACCAAGCAGAAGTCATGGATTCAGCAATTAATGGTCTATTACAATCTTTAGATCCTTATTCGGCATATATGAGCCCTAAATCATTTGATGGCATGCAAACTGATACCAAAGGTGAGTTTGGTGGTCTTGGAATCGAAATAGGAATGGAGTCTGGTGTTGTTAAGGTTATTTCACCAATCGACGACACCCCTGCAGCAAATGCAGGTATTAAATCAGGTGATTATATTGTTAGAATTAATGGTCAGCAAGTACAAGGCAAAACACTTACTGATGCAGTTGAACTTATGCGCGGGCCTGTTGGATCAGAAATAAAATTAACTGTTAGAAGAAGAAATGAAAAAAAAGCTTTAGAATTTAAAATTAAAAGGGCTGTTATTGAGGTTAAGTCAGTTGATGCAAAAATAATTGGCGAGAAGAATAAAATTGGATATCTAAGATTAAAGTCTTTTAACGAAAATAGTGACGAACAATTGTTTAAAAAAATTAATAATTTTGAAAAAAAAAACAAGTTAACTGGGTATATTCTTGATTTAAGAAATAATCCTGGAGGACTTTTAACTCAAGCTATAAGTATAACTGATTATTTTTTAGATGATGGTGAAATAGTCTCTACAAAAGGACGAAAAATTAGTGAGACTAGAAGGTTTTTTTCCAAAAGAGGAGATGGGATTAATGGTAAACCCTTAATAGTCATTACTAATAATGGGTCAGCCTCCGCTGCAGAAATTGTATCTGGAGCATTAAAAGATCATAAACGAGCAATTATTTTAGGTGAACGCACTTACGGAAAAGGGTCGGTTCAATCTATTATACCTCTTAAAAATGGTGGAGGATTAAGGCTAACCATATCAAAATATTACCTACCTTCTGGAAAATCAATTTCAGAAGTAGGTGTTTTACCAGATATTTTTGTAGAGGAGATTGGAAAAGATTTTAAAATTAATACTGAAAGTGATAATCAGTTAAAGTATGCAATTGATTTACTTAAATCTTAAAAATGAATCATAAGATTCTTCCGCTGAGAACAGGCGTTGGAATAGCTGTTATTAATTCACAAAATAAAGTTTTTGTTGGAAAAAGAAAAGACAACCCGTTTGATAAATGGCAGATGCCACAAGGAGGCGTAGATTCTAATGAACCTTTATTACTGGCAATGAAAAGGGAACTTTTAGAAGAAACTAGTATAAAAAATATAAAAGTTTTAAAAGAATTTGATCAATGGATTGAGTATGAATTACCAGAAAACTTGATTGGGAAAATATGGAAAGGAAAATACAGAGGGCAAAAACAAAAATGGTTTGTGGTTAAATTTCTGGGTAACGACAATGAGATTAATATAGATACCAAAAACGCCGAATTTATAGAATGGAAATGGATAGATATAGATCTTTTACCGGATTTAATTGTACTCTTTAAAAAGCATGTTTATAAAGAAGTATTAGTAGAGCTCAAAAAAATTATTAATTAATTTGCTGAAGGGTTTCTAACTTGTGGCTTATAATATATTTTTCTTTATCTTTAATTTCTGTGTTTTGTAGAAGAACTTTAGACTCATCAATCATTTTTAATATACTTTCTTTTGTAAGTTTCTCTAATTTAATTGTGGACGAGGTTAAGATTAAAAGTTTATTATTAAAAAATTCTACGGTGCCTTCTTCAACATAAAGTTTCTCAATTTTATGTTCAATCTCAGCCTCTATAAATCCTGGTCTTAAAAAGGTAATTAATGAAATATGATCTTTTAAAATTGTCATCAATCCTTCGTAAGCCGGTATAATTACCTGCTTAACATCAGTATTAATTAGCGTTTGATCGGGACTAATTATTTCTAAATTAAAGTTTTCAGACATTACTATTTTTCATCTTGTGCCATTTTCTCAGCTTTTTCAACAGCTTCTTCGATTCCTCCAACCATATAAAACGCGGATTCTGGAAGGTGGTCATAGTCACCTTTACAGATTGCGTCAAACCCTTTGATGGTTGACTCTAGATCTACTAATTTTCCAGGTGAGCCTGTAAACACTTCTGCGACAAAGAAAGGCTGTGATAAAAATCTTTGAATTTTTCTTGCCCTTGTTACTGTAATTTTATCTTCTTCTGATAATTCATCCATACCTAAAATTGCTATAATGTCTTGTAAAGATTTATATGCTTGTAGTGTTTGTTGAACTTCTCTTGCTACTCTATAATGTTCTTCTCCTACTATTCTTGGGTCAAGAATTCTTGAGGTAGAGTCTAAAGGATCTACTGCTGGATAAATTCCTATTTCAGCTATCTGTCTTGAAAGTACAGTTGTAGCATCTAAGTGTGCAAACGAGGTAGCTGGTGCCGGATCTGTTAAGTCGTCTGCTGGAACGTATATCGCTTGTACAGATGTTATTGATCCTTTACTGGTTGATGTAATTCTTTCTTGGAGGTTACCCATGTCAGTAGCTAAAGTTGGTTGATATCCTACTGCTGAAGGTATTCTTCCTAATAACGCTGAAACTTCTGATCCTGCTTGAGTAAATCTAAAAATATTATCAATAAAAAATAGTACATCCTGTCCTTCTTTGTCTCTAAAATATTCGGCAACAGTTAAACCTGTAAGAGCAACTCTTGCTCTGGCTCCTGGCGGTTCATTCATTTGACCATAAACTAATGCAGCTTTTGACCCTTCACCATTGGGTTTAATAACTCCTGATTCGATCATTTCATGATATAAATCATTTCCTTCTCGTGTTCTTTCTCCAACTCCAGCAAATACTGAAAACCCACCATGTGCTTTTGCAATGTTGTTTATTAATTCCATAATAGTTACTGTTTTACCCACTCCTGCTCCTCCAAATAAACCAACTTTTCCACCTTTCGCGTAAGGAGCTAAAAGATCGATAACTTTAATTCCTGTAACTAGCATTTCTGTTTCAGTAGACTGTTCGGTAAACTTAGGAGCCTGTCTGTGTATTGGCCATTTTTCTTTAGTTTTAACTGGTCCTTTTTCATCGATCGGTTCTCCAATTACATTAATTATTCTGCCAAGAGTTTCAGGTCCAACAGGTACAAGTATGGGTTCTCCTGTGTTGGTAACCACATCTCCTCGTTTTAAACCCTCTGTGGAGTCCATTGCTATAGTTCTAACACTACCTTCACCTAAATGTTGAGCAACTTCTAATACTAGTTTATTTCCTTCGTTGCTGACTTCTAGTGCCGTATATATTTCTGGTAAATCACCATCGAAAGTTACGTCGATAACCGCACCGATGATCTGAGTAATTTTTCCTGTTTTTTTCATAATTATAGACTTTCTGCTCCTGATATTATTTCGATTAATTCTTTAGTAATTACTGCCTGTCTACTTCTGTTGTAATTTATTGTTAATTTATTAACTAGATCTCCTGCATTTCTAGTTGCACTGTCCATTGCTGTCATACGAGATCCTTGTTCACTAGCAGAATTTTCTAAAAAGGCTTTAAAAACTTGTGTCGAAATATTTTTTGGAAGTAAGTCCTCAAGAATTTCATCTTCGTCAGGTTCAAATTCATAAAAAATTTCTTCGTTTTTTTTAAAATCTTTTTTAACTTCTGTGGGAATTATTTGCTGCGCTTCCGGTATTTGTGTCATGATGTTTTTAAAATTATTAAAAAATAAAATACACTTATCAAATTCATTTTTGTCAAACAAATCTAAGATTATTTTTCCAACTTCATCAGCTTCTACAAAAGAAATTTTTTTTTTATTTTTAAAGCTTAGCTTTTTAATAATATACTTTCTGTATTCTCTCTTAAGTTGGTCATGGCCTTTTGAGCCAACTGTGATGATTTTTAAATTTTTTCCTTCTTTTAATATTTTTTCAAAATATTTTTTTGCTAATCTGCATATATTTGAATTGAAGCCTCCGCATAAACCTCTGTCTGATGTCATTACTACGCACAGATGAATCTGGTCTTTGCCAGTTCCAATTAATAGTTTTGGAGCATTCTGAGGATCGCTAATAGATTCTGTTAAATTTAAAATTATATTCTGCATTTTTTCGCTATAGGGTCTTCCTTTTTCGGCGTTTTCTTGCGCTTTCCTAAGTTTTGCAGCTGCTACCATTTTCATTGCTTTGGTA
>Ga0308013_10000217_pt1 | contig 33414 bp, 31 predicted proteins | sample Neamet181_FD_203131 | JGI IMG/M metagenome (GOLD analysis project Ga0308013, IMG submission 203131) | Marine microbial communities from water near the shore, Antarctic Ocean - #181 | ecosystem: Environmental > Aquatic > Marine > Unclassified | place: Southern Ocean | collected 2014-07-25
CGATTGTTAATTGTTGTACCGTCATATGAACCCACATCTCTTCAGTGCCACCGCATCATCGTAATACCCACCCGGTTTATGTTTATTATCACACCCCCAAATATCTATCCCGCAATTTATATTATGACCGACTGATGCCCATCCAAAATCACATAGAAATAGTTTTCCATTGTTATCCACCAATAACTCACCACGTTTAATGTCATTGTGTTGAACGTTGACCGATTTCATATCGTACAATATCTTGTCGAATTGTGCCTCTATATCGCGCGGTTTGTTGGAATTGTTCACTGGAACACCGCATTTTCTAAACACGAAAAATTCGTCCCTGTCATCTGCGTATAATAGGCTGGGAAACCAATCAAACTTTGCGAGAATACCAGCAATGTGTTTCTCGCGAGCATATACGTCATGTGTTTTATAATCCGTTATATATTTCACGAAAATATGGGGGGCGGTGAACGACGACGATGTCGCACCAGATGTAATTACGGTTATGAGATTTGCCATGTTCTGTGCCTTGTGGTTCATATAATTACAATATAAATATATATTTATTTATTTATTTTCAGATCACACGATCTCATCACATACCTGACACATCGAATAACACCTTGGTCGGTGAAAATCATCGTCATATTCTTCACGGACATACTTATGGGGACAGGTTGTCTCCAACAACGCTTTCTGGTCCTTGATATGTTGTTCCAACCGCGCAATCCCTCTTTTGCTCGCCATTATATCAGACGCAATCCGTTTTGCCTCCATGTGGGCGAAATCTTCGAAGGTTGATTGGGATGATCTTTCGGCAGACATGGTGGTGGTGTGGTGGTGTGGTGTGGTGCATACGCCACCAGGTAACCCCCAATATCAATTTTCTCCATCCAATGTATATACCTGTAAATGACAACAACCATTCTATTCGTGATTGTCATTTGTGTGATTGAGTGCGTGTGCGACACGCTGTTCAAATATTGGTCCCAAGGTCCATTACGTATATCCCATAATCTGGTGATTGGTATTTCTCTTTATTTGGCGATTGGTGCCCTGTACGCAATGTCTCTGCGCCACGGATTGATGAGTTCCGTGAGTTCCATATGGCACGGCCTCAGTTTACTGCTGACGTTCCTGTTGTCCGTGTTGTACTTCAAGGAACGTCCGTCCCGAAAAACCATGGGTTTCATCGGACTGGTATTTGCGGGGACAGTCGGCCTGATTGTGTGCGACGAATAGACACCAAAAAAAACCAATTATAAGTCGGTTAATTTTTATCAATTCATTTTTTGCCAATCACGTCCACCTTAGTGTTCGAAATGGTCTTCCATGTATCCATGTTCCGTCAGGCGGGCCAGCAATTGACGTTCCTTCAGTTTGTTACCACCCACTCCCATTTTCACGACCCAATGTTTCGCCCTCTTGCGTGGGGATAAGTGTTTGATTTTCCCCTCGATGATGTTGCATCGGTTGCACAGCATCGCTCTGATCCTACCGGCGAAATTCTTGGACTCGTACAACCCCTTCTGGGAAGTATCGTGTTCGTGGTCGATGTTGCGGGGGTCGGGTTCGTCACAGATCACGCATAGTATCTGGTTGTTTAGTTTTTTTACCCATTCTTCCGCTGGTATGTCGTGGTGTTTCTTGAAATATCGCATGCGACGTTTCCAGACCTTTTCTGAGTTGTACTTTACATAGTCATCGAAACATCTTGAGGGCGTGGAGGTGTTGAGGAGACATTTGACGGTGACTTTCTTTCTGGCGACTTTCTTTTTGGTGGAGGTGACCTTCTTTTTGGCGGAGGTGACCTTCTTTTTGGTGGAGGTGACCTTCTTTTTGGCGACTTTCTTTTTGTCGGAGGTGGTGGATTTTGGTGCACGTGGCATATTTTAGGTTGATGTTGTTAAGGTTTTTGTGTGTTGTTTGATATATAGAAACCCATGAGACCGAGAATCAATTTTTCATTTTTCACACAGAGGGGGTTTCGAATGGTTGTTAACAGGCACCGCCCCCTTTACATATCATAGTACGGGTTGTCGGTGATCCGCATCCCGCAATATTCCCGGGGTTTCTTCTTATAATCCTCGGGGGAGTACACACTGATCTCCTTGGCTATTTCAAGGAGGAATTTGAAATTCGCCCAGAATTCATCGGTATGTCCTATACTTTTCGTCGCGACATGTGCCAATTCATGTATCGCAACGAACATCAGGGTATTCTTGTCAATCATATTCCCCTCACTGTTCTTCTTGGTATCGAGACAAAAGGCGATTTTCTCCCCCTTGTTCTCGCTGTACGCAGTGTACTGACTGGTGGGAAGCGTCTCGGAAATCTTTTGGGGGTTGAATCCCTTAACCATCCGTTGCACTTCCGGGCGATCCTTGTGTTTTTCCTTGCACCGTGCCACGATTTTCTTGAGGTTTCCAGTGGTTTCCGCCAACATATCCGCCGCATCCTCTAGTTTCATTCGGTCGCGAACGCAATATCGGTTCCCGTCTACACCAGATACGATGCACCGAAGATTGAACATATCCGATTCCAAATACATTTTACAGCAGAAATATAGAATCACCACCGCCAAGATGTACCAAATAATATCAAATCCCATCATACAGTATACTGATACATTATGCACACCACCCGATTTTGTAGCGGGTGGTGTGGATATGCTGGATATGATGGATATTTTCCTATGAAACCGATTTGTCAGAATGATACGATATTTCATAGTTCAACTCTACAGATGGCTACCAATCTCCAAGTTCCTTCGCTGAACGTCAGGCTCGATAGTAGACTGGTTCCACGCACCGGTATTCACCCGGGGATTGGCCGGCTCTGACCGAAGTTGGAGATTGGGGTTCCTGAGCGAAGACGATACCGCTCCCTGGAAATGCCCAGCGCCCAACATATTCACACTCATTACATCACCGCTTCCAGGGGCACCGGTCCAATTACTATTGGCATCGCTAGGGAGGAGTTCTGCTGGGTCAATGTTCTGCGTGGAAGCCGCTCCATTGGAAACAGTTGTTCCTGCCATTCCTTGGACCGATTCGGGTTCAGAATTTTGTCCTATAGGTGCGGCGGCTTTCACATTACCACCACCACCACCACCACCCCCATCGGACCCAGCATCCCCATTGTAATCGGTCGGTGAAAACCGGACGTTTCCTGAAAATGCGTTCGGGAATATGGATTTTCCTCTATCGTACCTAGTGAGGACCAACAAGATAACTATACCCGCGAATATAGCCCATCCGTAGTTACTTACAAACTTGCCAACTTGTTTGCTTAGCATTTTATATATTGATGTGATAAAAAACATTCGCCTCTTATCACATGTGTGTCATTTCCACACACCCCTCACACAACCTCTTCTTCGCCGCCGTATACCGAATCCATATCGCTATCCACTTCCGAGTCGGAATCCACGTAATCGTCCAACATGAATTCCATTTTAATATCTCTTGCTCGCATGATTTCCTCTATCGCGCGTTTCCTTGCGGTGATTGCCCGGCGTTTTGCCTCTTTGTACATTTTAATCCTTACATCTTTTGCCTCCATCAATTGAAGAGGAGCCGTTTCGGTAATGTCGGCAACGTCCAGGTTCACTACCTGTGCTATATCCAGCGGATCCTTCGCATTCCCTATAGTATTATCCGCGATGGTATCCAATTTCACCTCTCCAACATCATACCCTTCGCCGAATCGGGGTGGGGTATCCACCGATTCCTCCACCACTCCCTCCACCACTCCCTCCACCACTCCCTCCACCACTCCCTCCACCACTCCCTCCACAACTTCGCCACCCACCCGTGTATCTATTCCCAAATTCTCCACCACACAAACCCGTTCCTCAACCAACATTAGTTGTGTCATTTGGATGCTAATATTAAATGTATTCGCAATCTTCACATGTCGCAACACAATCAGTGGAATCACGGTTGAGCCCGGTTGAATATCCTCAAGGGTGCGTGGATTCCCCGTGACATCGTACACCGCACACGGTTCCCCGTATTGGATCTTCATTCCCGACCCACCTCCAATATCCACGCGAATCACAAACGTTTTCCCGTCGCGGTTCACTTTTACATTGGATGCCATGGAATCCTCAATATCCTCAACTGTGGTACCCGACCCGAACCACTCCCCCCGCTTCTCGTTCAGCATATCGATGCAATGTTCCTCAAGAGATTCCATCCAATCCGTTACCAACCCATGGGCCTCCAACTCGAATTCCAAATCGCAGTACTGTTTCTTGCTGGTACGAACCAGCCCGGACTTTGTCTTGCATTGGGGGAGTTGGATAGTAATATGTTGGTTGCCTGCCAGTAGCATCGCATTATGGGACCCACCCTGGACGGGTACCAGTTCGCCAAATGTAATTTGCGCGATATCGTCGGCGATCACAGTCTTGTCGGGATGGAGTGTGAATTTCATTTGTATATACATGTACGGATGATTTCTATAAGTGGTTATGAGGGGCATGCGCGTCGCGTCGCTGCCCCTCACACTCCCCTGCTCTATGAAATGTTCATGTTATAGCCCGCAACGCGCGTTTCGTAAGGAAGGCCAACCAATCATTCTGCATGGAGACCAATGTTTTATCTATGGACGCTATATCGGGATATTCGGTTTCAAATAAATAACCAGAATGTTTCATCATCACTCCCGTGAAATTCAATTGATAATCGCGATCCTCATCTGTCATCACATCCAATCCCGTGGCGTATGTGCATATTCCCATCGCATCAATGTACCGTTCCAATGGCGTTAACGTAAACATTATATCTGAATGCCCGAACCCATTCGTCACATCACTGTAGTGCATGTAGGTCATAACATCCGCCCCATAATGACGTTTCATGATTTCCAACGCATTATGTGGAACTGGGATATCAATTCCCTCAAATGGGAGGGTGGGGAAAGGAGTGGTAGTAGTATCCAAATCCGCCACATCAATCCATTCTTTTGTCCAAAAATCGGCACCGTAGAATGAGCGTCTATATGAGCCATCGGCACATCTTGAGATAAGGCCCGCATAATGTGATCGCACATGATTTTCGGGCATCGCATCGCATGCGAAAATATCCATAAACGGAAGCAAATGCCCCACCCGCCGCACTCTATACCCCGCCGCCGCTTTCACCAATAAGTATCCAGGGACGAACTCCACCTCGTATTCGGGACCGGTTATTTCGCGAATCCGTTTGTAATCATGAAACTTGATTCCCAGGTCAATATCATTGTCCCAGGGAATCAGTCCCTGGTGGCGGAGGGCACCGATGAGTGTCCCGCTGTGAGCCCACCACCCCACCTCATGTTGGTCACAGAATCCAATCCAGACTTTCAATAGTTCCACCAAATTGTCTCGCACCACATCCTGTTCGGGTGAAACAATGAACTCAATGTCCCCACCACCCAACTCCTTAAACTTTTCCGCGGGGAAATTGTGTTTCGTGTAGGGAATTGTATGCGTGGTTCCGTTGGTCGTATACGTGAGCGAGGGCATGGTACATTACACGGGCATTTTATTCATATCGTGTGGTTGCAATCAATCTACACATTATCCGCATATATGGTATAATGAACAGTTGCCTCGGCAACCAGGGCATCGACGAGACCCATAACCCTCTTCAGGAACCATTGCCAACCATTGTGGCGATTGGGTCACCCGACCCCGACCACGATATTGAAATGGGGGAATTGCTTTCCGCCGACGAATGTACCATTTGTTTTTCCGATATCCCATCAAACACTGACCGCACATTTGGATGTGGAAACCCTAAATGTAATGGAAAATTCTGCGACGACTGCATCATGGGATTATCCGAGCGATACATACATAACCCGCGATGCTGTAATTGTACCGAACCATGTGGGGCGATGTACACGAGTCGTCTCAATAGAATCCAAATCGTCTTGTTCGTATATAACGGCAACCACTACATGGTGGTGAAATCAACCGGTTCCACCATCACCCAATTCAAATTAATAACATCCCCCGTCGTGGACGCGAATATTACCACATTTAGGACCGCTTACTTGCGGGCAACCGACCTCCTTACGGACGACTCCATCACCACCGCATTTAACCGGATCGCACATAACACTCAATGGCTGCATGACGTGGATAACGTTCGCTGGGGGAAATTGATCCATACGACCCAGCGATATGTCACCGTGAACTATTACATGATATACCTAATGAACAATCTTGTGGCCGCGTTTATGTTTGGAATAATGTTTATATTCAGCAAGCAAATGTTTTCCAGTGATTCGAATTTAATTGATATGTTGTGCCTGTTTGTAAATATAGTCGTCACCATCGCATCGTACTGGCTATTCATGTTGCAAATTCTATACAATGATGTCAATGTACTTTCAAAAAATATGATTCGATGGCGTGTGCTTATATTTGGTGCATCAACCGCAATAATCATTTCGAACAATGTACTGATGTTGGAACGAACTCTGGGCGATGGGCAAGATATCCATGTTGCCATGTACGTGTTGAATTTTTCAATGCACGCCTGTGTTGCCATGTGGACGAAACGTTTAGCAATTGGAGATTAACTTGCACGAATATATTATTATAATATCTTATTATAATAACACCACCCAATGTCGACCAACGCTTCCCCTGCTCCACCCACCCCGTCCACCCCTGGAGCAAATACATCGCTCAGGACGATATTTGAACTAATTGCAATGGTATCGCCCGTAATGATTGTATTTTTTATTGTGATGATATCTATCTTCAACCAGAACGTAAAGGGAATTGTATATTTGGGGGGAATGTTGCTTGCAATGTTGGCAAACATTCTCGTGGTGAAATCCTTTGGACGAGATCATAATCCCAACCCCAATCCCACATGCGCGGTATTTGATTGGCCAGGATATATCCAGAACAGAAGTTCGTCGGTCAATTGTCTAGTTATTGCATTCACCGCCATATACATTTCCGCCCCCATGTTTATTGAGGGAGGGAATGTGAATATTTCCGTCATCATCAGCATGACATTGTTCTACCTGATTGACGTTATTATGAATATGACAAAGGGATGTACCACTCCCAAAGGAATCATTATAGGCACATTCATTGGATTGTTTTTCGGTGCCGCGTGGTTCGCAATTTTCAATTCGTCAAATAAGAATCTGTTATTCTTCAATGAACTTATTGGTGACAAATACTACTGCGATACCCCATCCAAACAGACATTTAAATGCAAGGTGTTTAAGAATGGGGAGGTTATTGGTACCGTATGATGAGTGGATGTTGCACAAACCGTTAACAACCAAACCCACCGCCCCACACAGCAAACCACTCACTCAACCTCTGCAACAATATCCGCCTGAGCCGCGTATCTATCATCAAATTATCCGACCGTTTCATTCCAAAAATATCAGCGAACTCCTTGTATATTTTTCGCATATCGGCCCGCGGGTACAATGCGTCCCTTTCCTCTACACTGAACTGTGGCTTCTTGAGTCGCACGTTAACGGAATTGTGGAATTGGTGGAGCCATATTTTCAAATGGACACTCGTCTCTATCCGGTGGAAATTAGATGATTTTATGTATTTCATTGCGTGGGCGCTACACGTGGGACAGGGAAGTGTGGAAAATATATCCGTCACGGATTGCATCACGAATTCGCGGTTCGTTGCAAACGTTGGTTCGGGAATGAGTTCGGCGAACGAGTGAAGGAAAAACCAGGTAATTGGACCCCAACGACTTCGCGACATGGACGTGGTGCTTGTTACCATACATATATATTATATAGTGGTGTCGCACACACACTCTCACACTCTCACACATGCGAAAACAATTTACACTTAACCCGTGTGATGGTTGTATTATGGATATCAGTGATACCACCAATGCAACCGATGCCAATATGGATATGATTTCTCAAGTAGATTTTTTTAATATGATGAACGATGATGTGGAACTAAACGGTGAACAATCTACTGATATGTGTGGGCTGACTCACGAATCGTGCATGAATCCCATCACACTCGAGTGTGGCCACACATTTGAATACACCGCGTTGGTGACGGAATTGGTGAATCGTCGTTTAGTGAATAAATTGAATCGGTACGCACAGCGGATAGACCGATCCACCACAAACGGGTTCAAATGTCCCTACTGTAGATCCATTCAAACCAACACATTGCCCTATTTTCGTATGGAAGGTGTCGCCCTGAGTGCGGGCATCACTTCCCCAGCCAAACGCCAAATGGAGTATCCCCACCATTGTTCGGTTCCTTGTAAATCGGGTAAAAATAAGGGAAGTCCATGCGGGAAAATCGCATTCTTTCATACAGGGGACGCTATCCAGCGGTACTGTGCGAAGCATGGAGTGGAAGTGGCAGATACAAAGGAAGCGATCAGATGTAGTGGAGTGATGATTCGCGGAAAAAATGTGCCTGAGGGAATGCGCCAAATATGCAGGGCGACAAATGGTATCAACGAAATCCCATCTCATCCGGGAATAAAATTATGTGGGACACATCGTCGCACGTTTGGTAAGCGTGGGACGATAGATATTTTCACCAATAATTCAGTATTGAGCGATAATTGTGTCACGATATCAAATGTTGAGAGTTTATCGTGGGTCGTTTGATTGGATCCAATCATCATCACTTTCCTCCACCCATCACTTTCCCCAGAATACTCTCCATCCCCTTGGTCTTATCGGCCATTTTACTCATCTTCTCCAACACGGGCTCCATTTGGTTCAGGTTGTTCAACAGACCATTCTGTTTCTTGAACAGTTTGTCCATATGGTCGCCCCATTTCTTCCCTCCATCCGCACCCAACATCTTGTCGATTCGTCCATATGCCTGATCTAGTGTGGCGGCGAAATCCAGGTCATTTTTTCCCGAACTGAATGACTCCTCGCCAGATTCCTTTTCCTTCACTTGCTTACCAAACGATTCTTTTTTACCCTTCTGCTTAGGATTCTCCAATGCGTCAGCCGTCTCCTCTGCCTTCTCATCTTCCTCCTCTTTCCCCTCTTCCAACGTATCATCCACCCCCTCCATGTACCCACCGCCACGCGATACTACCAGAATATTAGCAACCAACAACGCCGATCCAATGATGAGTATCATATTCTTGGTGAATCGCGTGGCAATCAACATGACAATGAAGAATACAATCAATGATTCGTGTCGCCGGTTTGACATCCACCCAATCATATTGAGAGCCGACAATCCAGCGACGGCATACAGCATCCGCTTATCTTTCAACAATGATTTGACAGTGATTCCCATTTATAGTATATATAGACAATAAAATTGATTTACAAGAATGTTATGTATGTAAATCAACCACACGCTCAATATGAATTCCATCGCTCAGTCCAACCACGTCGCCACATCTCCTCTCCAACTCCTTATCGCAGAACCATTCCACCCATTCCTTCATGGAATCACCGCCAACAGTACCCCTGGGATCGACACGCACATGTTGGTATACGAAACATTTGAGCCCAATGACCTCTTTTCCGGGGAGGCTAGGGAAACGGTAGATTTCCTAAATGATTCGTATGACTCGTTGCCCTCAATTCCTCCCCACCCAGTGTTCCAGAACTATCCGCGGATGATTGGTGCGAATGGAATGGCAGAATTCCAACTTACCATTGGTTCAGTCATTGAACTTCCTGGGCGGGAACAGGTGGTGATTGACAAGAGTCGCGGATTGAAGCGACTTCAACGACGAGTGAGGGTGAGACTAGGATCAACCATTGCCTAATATGGGTGTGATATCACACATGACACTGCGTAATGGTCGCTCAACTCACTACAATATGTGGTGTACTGTGTGATGTTGGGAGTGAATGGTTCGTCATAATGGTCGCCTCGCACAAATATCAAATCACATCTCTGGGAAATATCGTTGGAAAAAAATACTTTGGAAACAATTGAATCATTTATCATTGGATTATTTTTATCCCATGTTACCAACGGATCAACTCTGCCTACATCGTATCCATGTTCACACAATTGGAGATAATTCTTGTACGACTGTTCGGGAGCACAATTGAAATCCCCACATAATATTCGCATGTGTGTTGGAGTGAATATATCAAACCAGTTCACGAACGCAATCAATTCACCGATTTGTTTTGCACGAACCAATTCAACGTATATGTTGGTGGAAGAGATCCCTCCCCCTATACTGGTTTGAGCGTTCACCACCAAGTTTCCACCGATCATCACACCCATGTATCCCTTGGGAAACATAATGTCGGTACCAAGTTGGTTCCACAGTGGATACTCACCATCCCGTGGCTCGTTTATGGTATGCTTGGACACGATGCAGAGTCCAGTGAGATGATTTGAGTGCGTGTACGTGTGTGGGTAATGGGATGCGATGTCCACCAACAACTGGTCGCGGTACGCACCAAACACTTCCTGAAGACAAATCACATCATGTGTTGCCGATTCGGCGATTATAAAATCGCGTATTTTTTCATACCTACTTTCCGTTTCGGGTACAATATCAATTTGTATCCCGAACACATTCCATCCAGCGAGCCCCACGTTGAATGTCATGATTGAGAGGTTGGATTGTGTCATGTGGTGTGTGGTGTGTGACGCGGTACCATATGAGCGGGTTATGTCGCGGACGTTGATTTTTACAAAGCGATGAGTCGATGGGCCGCGATGAGTCACATGTTAACAACCCCTTAAAACTCCCCGTCCATATCGAAAATATCGTCCGTCTTGGATTTATCCGCCAATGCATATTCGCCGGTCCGTTTCTCAAAGAAATTCGTCTTCCCCTCAATACTGATCATCTCCATGAAATCAAACGGGTTCGCTGTCCCATATATTTTTTCGTACCCCAATTGAACCACCAACCTGTCCGCCACAAACTCAATGTACCGCGACATCATGGTGGAATTCATGCCAATGAGACGGCACGGAAGTGCTTCGCAAATGAAATCCTTCTCAATCGCAACCGCATCGCGAACAATTTGGTGGACGGCGGATTCGGTGAGGCGGGAATTGAGACGCGAGTACAGCAACACGGCAAACTCCGTGTGGAGCGCTTCGTCGCGACTAATCAGTTCGTTGGAGAAGGTTAGTCCCGGCATGATCCCGCGGCGTTTCAGCCAGTAGATGGAACAGAAAGCCCCCGAGAAGAATATTCCCTCAATACAGGCAAATGCGATCAACCGGGTGGCGAAATCCGATCGCTCATCCTGAATCCATCGGATCGCCCAATCGGCTTTCCGTTTGATACATGGGAAATTATCAATGGACCGGAACAAACGGGTCTTCTCCTCCGTTTCCTGGATGTAGGTATCGATCAGCAGACTATACATCTCCGAGTGGATGTTCTCCATGGCGATTTGGAATCCGTAAAAGGCACGGGCTTCGGATAATTGGACATCGCCGAAGAACCGCAACACTAGGTTCTCCAGGACGATTCCGTCGGATGAGGCGAAGAAAGCAATGATGGATTTAATGAATTGTTGCTCGTCGCCAGTCAGAGACTGCCAGTGAGCCATATCCTTGGAAAGATCAACTTCCTCCACGCGCCAGAAGCAGTCCACCTGTTTCTTGTACATGTCCCACACGGCGTTGTCTTGGATGGGAAACATCACGTACCGGTCGACAGAATCGGATAGCAGGGGTTCGGTGGGGATGGTGGGGATGGTGGGGATGGTGGGGATGGTGGTGGGGATGGTGGTGGGGATGGTGGTGGGGATGGTGATGGGGATGACATCGCCCCCCACGGTACGCTGTGTAATATATTGATCAGTGTCATCACATACAATCACCCCCATTGGATCATCTGGATCATTCAAGTCTCTTTCGGTATCTGCGGGGGCCTCAAACATCTCGTCAAACAGTGAATCGTCCAAATCGGTCGCACCACCTTCCGCACCACCTTTTCCTAAATGGCCGCGAATGTTCTTGGCCATCTCTTCGCTGACAATGGGCGACATTCCCATGGTAATGTCGGGGATGATGCGGTCGTTGGTGGATTCGTTGTGGGGGTTCATCTGCGGGTACATTAGGTTAGTTCAATACGCTTATATTATTTCTCAGTGAGATTGTAATGAGTGCACACAACGACAAAGCCCCCATTCCAAAGGATATGATGGAGGGGGTCGATGCGGATAATCGCGCAATGGTTCCGTACAAGGAACAGGCGGATATCCAGGAGTCCCCGACCGAATCCCCGGCTGAAACCCCGACCGAATTGGCCGACCGAGATATGGCGATGATGCGACAGTTTATTGAGGCGACCCAAAATAAAAAGGCCATTGGAGATAATATTAGGAAAGGGGTGAGTGTGGATACAAACAATGCATTTATATCAGGAATCGCACATGATTATAGGGTGTTTCGGGGAGCAATTGATGTTGCGCGCCAAGAGAAGATTGATGCGTTGGAAATGGTAGCGGATCATGTGGAGAGGACGAAACAGATGCGGAAATTGACCACTGCCGAATTGAAACGCGTGTTGGTAAAGCAACAGCATTTGTTGGATATGTTGCGGGAGTTGAGGGAAGGGAGTGGGGTGGATGGGGTGAAGGGGGTGAAGGGGGTGGATGGGGTGGATGGGGTGGTGAAAACTTAATATATGGTGGTAATGTAGTGAAAATATGTCAACAGAAGAAGTTAAAGAACTACCTCTTCCCGAAAATTTAAAAACCATTGTTGAAAGTATTGAACGCAATATTGGGGAAGCAGAGAGTATTATAAACGAAATAAACGAAAATTGGAACAGCACCAATAAACAACTGGGTGTCAAAGATGGAGAAATTTCTGCACTGGGCATTCAGTTGGAAACACTTCGAACTGAATTGACCGAAACCACAAAATTGCAGACAGAATGTAGTAATGAAAAAAAGAAAGTTGATGCATTACTAGAAACGGAAAAAAAAACTAAACAGGAAACGAATGCCACGGTGGAGCGCCTACAAAAAGAGATTGCCTCCGCAGGTAATACCAACACAAACTTTCAAAAAGAACTTTCGGAATTGAAGGCAAAGGACGCAAAATCCATACAGGTGATTGCAAACCTAAATAATGCACGTGAATCTTCCAACCAATTAAACAATGTTCTGGAGAAACGATTTGCCAAAACGGAACAAAGGGTTATCGTCTTGAATGGTAAACTTAATGCACTGAAAGCGTCGCCTGGTAAGCGGGGCACGGCTAGTGGTCAAGGAACGAAACCCAACAACCAGGGTACGGCTAGTGATCAAGGAACGAAACTCGTCGCAAAGTTTATGCATGCGATAACACAACTAAACTTTAGAGATATGCCTACACTTAAAGCTAATATCGACGCTTTAACAAAAAACGTTTCCGAAGGCAGTTCTATCCGAATACTTAACGATGCAATTCCAAAATTGGGAATACCAAATGTTAAAAATATCACCGACTTTTCTGTTTTCATAAATAGTAAAGGACACAATGCTGACATTGAAATTGAAATTAAAAAAATTCAACAGGAAATGACCGACTTCGCACAAAATGGCACTTCGAGGGGTGGTAATAAATCGTATAAATCCCAATATGGTGGATGGCGACACGCACGTTCTCCGAGGAAACGCATGTCGCGTGGTTCGCGTACATCGCACAAACGTTCACGTGGTTCGCGCAAACGTCGGCGCACATCACACAGGCGTTCTCGGTACTCAAAATCCATCCAATCAGGAGGATGGACCCATCAGGGATCGCCAGGAAAATCTAGGAAACGAAAGAGTAGAAAAGGTATGAAGAGTAGGAACCGTATGAAAAGCCGTAAGAGTAGGAAAAGCCGACGAAGCAGAAGGGGCTCACGTGGCTCACGCGGACAATAATTCGGTAATTTTTCATTGCAACCATTATGGTTATTCTCACAACATTTACTTCTCTGTACATACAAATGAGTTCTGTTCCCACCATCGTCGCCGCCGCCAAACAAGCCTTCCCCGCCTGGTCCAAACTTCCCGTTAGGAATCGCGTGAAACATCTCACCCGCTTCAAATCCCTGATTGTTGCGGATGCGGATACGTTGGCGACTTTGATCCATGAAGATCACGGAAAAGATCTTAAGGAAGCACATGCGGAATTGGAAAAGGGGTTGGAAACTCTCGAGTACGCCGAGGCAGGGGCGGTGCTTCTCAATGGAAACAAACTCATGGTAAGTAAAGGGGTGTACTGCGAGGATTCCCGTGAACCATTGGGAGTGGTCACCAGTATCTGCCCTTTCAATTTCCCCATGATGGTTCCCTTTTGGACTATTCCATTGGCATTGGTCACGGGAAACTGTATAGTGGTGAAACCATCGGAAAAAGTTCCCCGCACATTGGACCGGATCCTGGAGTTGAGTCGGGAAGCGGGAATCCCCGAAGGTGTATTCAGTCTCGCGCATGGAGGAACTGATGTGGTGAATGAACTGGCGACACACCCGGATATTCGGGCAGTGACGTTCGTGGGCTCATCCCCAGTTGCGAAAATCGTTGGCGATATGGCCCAGTCGCATGGAAAGAAAGCGGTTTGTCTCGGCGGCGCAAACAATCATCTGGTGTTGTTGCCCGATGCCGATATGGATTTGGCGACCCAGGATGTGGTCGCATCCTTCTGTGGATGTTCTGGTCAAAGATGTATGGCCGCAAGCGTCCTCTGTGTGGTGGGGAACCAATCGCACACCGTTGAAAGAATTGTTGAAATCGCATCCGCCACAACAACTCCCCCGCTGATTGATATGATGGCAACCGACCATGTGAATGCATTGGTGGATAGGGCGAGGAATGATCCAGATTGTGAAATGTTATTGGATGGGGGGTTTGGTACAACCGATTCATTCCATCCTTCCATAATTCGCCTGAAACGGTCGGTGGTGGAGAACGCAGAGAGACATTGGTTGATGACCACTGAGATATTCGCGCCCGTATTGGTGGTGGTGGAGTGCGATACGATCGATGAGGCGATTCGTCATGAGAATGAATCCGAATTCGGGAATGGGGCATCGGTATACACCCAATCGGGCGCCAATGCCGAACACGCGACATCGCGGTTCAATGCGGGGATGATCGGTGTCAATGTAGGTGTTCCCGTTCCCCGAGAACCATTTTCGTTCGGGGGAAATAATCTCAGTAATGTCACGGGTCACCACGATATCACGGGAATGGATGGGATCAATTTCTTTACGAGGAAACGCAAAATAACTACCCGATGGGGAGATGATAAGACCATTTTCTAATTGTATTGTATGTACGGTTATTACCATATATACAATTCATGTATCTCCCAAACATTACCAACATCACCAACATTACCATCTAACTGGAACCATTCCCATACGACGAATCAGAAGAGGGGTAACTATCGGAACGATAATCTTCCGCCGAACTCCCATGTTCGTCTGACTGATAATCGTCTGGTTTGAACTTTTTATGGTGACGTTGCTTTCTCGTAGGAGGAGATTTAGGTTTTTTCCCTATGAACGTTCTCATCATCACATGATTGTTTTTCCCAATTTTCACCTTGCTATATTTATACTTATCTGTGTTCTGGAACGGTACTTTTTTGGCAGGACTCTTGGAACGGCTCTTGGAACGGCTCTTGGAACGGCTCTTGGATCGGCTCTTGGAACGGCTCTTGGAACGGCTCTTGGATCGGCTCTTGGATCGGCTTCTCGACCTGCTCAACCGAGAATTTTTTCGAGTGGTTGCTCTGGTACGCATTATATGATATGGTTAGAAAATATCCACACACCACCTATCACTTTACTTTCTTGCTCTCAAACACCACCTCCTTATTCTGGTAAACATCCCCCACCCTATTCAAATTTCCAAACATTTCCTTCCATGCCTTGAAATATCCCATCCGGATATACGTCAAATTATGTTTCTCACAGAACGCAATCCATCTCCGCGACACTTCCGGGCCACGATGTTGCGGCATGGACGGGAACAAATGATGAATCACCTGGTAATTCAAGTACCCCATGATCCAATCCACCACGGGATTTCCCACGGCGATATCCACACTGTGTTCCGTGGCGTACCGCACCCATGAAATATCGTCATCGTGGTGGACCACATCCAAGAAGGTATGGGAAAGGGAGAAATGGCCGAAGAGGTACATATCACTTAACCACGTCGCCATGAAATGAACGCCCCATGAAACACCCCAACTCATCCCACCCACCTCATGGAACATGATGGGCGAAACCACATGACTCATCAACATGAAGAACATTTGACGGTAATTCTTATCGGCAATCGCCTGGCGCGGTTGGAGATAGAACGCCCAGAACAGTGGGACGAATATCCCACTGGTGATGGGGAGGAAGGTGTACATTTGGTACTTCAACCACCATTTGGAAAAGGCTTTGCTGCGATTGGATTCAATCGCAGTATCGTAAAATGCGACCATGGGCGTGGTATCCAAATCCATATCATGTTTGGATTTCTGGGGGGTTGCGTGGTGGCGGTTGTGCATCTTGTTCCACATGGCACCACATGAGTGGAGGCCGAACCCAATATAAATCTCTTGAATTAATTTATCGACCCAAATCACCCCCGTGAGCGAATTGTGGCCCCCTTCATGCTGGATCCACCCCGACCTCGCACGGAACATTCCCATGATACAGGCAGCACCCAACCATGAGATGGGCGAGTCACCACGCGATACGTACACTGCCCCCACAAACAACGCCGTCTGTTCCACCACGCGATAGCCGAGCATGGGAATATCGGGTTTGAAGAACCCTTCGTCCACCAATTGGGTGCGAAACTTTGCGAAATCGTCCAGCATCTCGCGGTCATCGGTGGGACGAGCCACTGATTCACTGGGAAGAGATCGGAGAACTGTGTCCGCGCGTTTCGATCGATTGTGGAATTCGCGGTAGGCTTCCGTCGCATCCTGACCCTTTGCCATGTAGTTTATGATATTTCCCCCAGGATGCTTGAAATCAGTGATATCGTACTTGCGGTCGCCGATGATCACGTACTTGGGCGTTGCGTCGCCCACCACGCTACCAATTGCGCTTGGGGGCACTGTATCCGTATCACGTGCCGACTCGGGCACCACCCCACCACCAATTGCGTTTGAGGTCGCACATGTGGTGGGCGGCGCAACGCCCTTCTTTGTGTATTTAGTGGCATAGAATCGCAAAAACAACAACCCATAACTGAGACAGACCCCCATGTTAATCTTCGCGAACGTCTGGTACCTCACCTCATCCGTATTCTTCAACGCAATCCAATTCATGGCCGCTCCACCGAACAATTGGACGATTTGGAGTTGGGTCAAGTATCGTGCAAAGGGTTTGATTCCAGGAATCGCCGCGTAGTAGGCGTACATGATGATGTGGATGAAGGAATTGAGTCCACCTATCCAACACACCGCATCCGTGTAGAATCCCGTGTAGAATGCGACACTGATTGTCGCGTGGTGCCACATATGGAGTGCAATGGGTTGTTTTCCATTCAGGATCAACAGCACTGTATCGTACCACTCGAATACTTTGGATACGAGGAATGCGTGTAGGATCGGTGCGGTGGCCTCCACATTCTCGCGGTGATACTGGGCACCCAATTTACTCATTTCCATGAATGCTGTGATGGGAAGGCCTGTGCGTTCCATGGTTTGCCAGTATAAGTTACAAGTGAGTCCCAACAAGACACATGATTGGGCGATCATATTGCGGTTGTGGAAGACGGTGGACTGGGGACCCACTGTCCCCGACCACTTCACGAGGTAGGTGAGACAGAGAATTCCTGCGTACAGGAAAGGCCCAGCGAAGGCGAAACATTCAACTGGGTTGGACGTATCGATGGATTGCGCGACTGACGTGGCATTGGACCATGTGGTCAGAATCAATTCCCTTAATGTATCAGTCATAGTATGTAATGTATGTACATATTATGTATAAACTGTTTTATGAAAATATATTCCCACCACCACCACCAACGAATCAGGCCATTTTCATGCGATGGGGTTCACTTTTGTTCGCATCCACCAAGTTCTCAAGAATTTTACGTTTGAAGTCCTCCAAATCTTTCGCCACATTCTCCTCCCCCACCGACACATCTACAGGTTTCACCACCTTTCTTTTACAATCGTACGCTTGTCCAATCAAACACATGAAATCAATCAGCATTTTACTGTGATTCAATTGAATCCACCAATCATGTTCGCCAGTCGCATAATCGTACGGGTACGCATGGTGGAAATTGTGCCATCCCTCGCCATTCGCTACAATGGATGTGAACAGATTATCACTGGGTGGAATATCTTTATAAGGATGATACCCAAATGTATGCGAGACGGAATTCACGCACCAAGTGGCGTGCACTTCCATAACCCATCGCAAGGCTCCAAAGATCAACACCCCATCCCAGAATGAATTGAGTCGCCACATCCCGTAGATCCCAGGAACCACGAAACACATGAATTGGTTCCAGAAAGGGTCCAGTGCGCGATTGAACTGGATGAACGGGTCACGCAACAAATCGGAACAATCCACATCCTTTCCTTTCGCCTTCACAACCGGATCTTTCTTAATCATCAACCACCCCATGTGCGAGTAAAAGAATCCGCGGGTGATATCATGCGGGTCGCCGTCCGTATCACTATTCCTATGGTGGACGCGGTGGTCGCGGCACCAGTGGTAGATGGACCCCTGGTTGGACGCGCTGGCAAGAAGGAAGAGAAGGAACCGGAAAGGAGCGCGGGCCTTGTACGACCGATGAGCCCATAATCGGTGCATCCCCACGGTCACCCCCCATCCGCACACTTGATACCAAGCAATGGTCTCCGCCAACAGACTCCACGACCCGATTCCGTACATTCGGATTGCCCCAAACAATCCCATCACATGGGTTGCGAAGAGGTAGCCACACATTCCCCAATTCAATGGAGTCTTGAACTTATATTTGGATTCAAAGAATTTACAGAAAAGGTAGAGGTAGGACGCGTACATGGGAACGGCATAGCCCAAACTGAACATGGTGGGTGTATTGTAAGTGGTGTTGGGATGGACGGTGTACATCCCACATACTACCAATCCCCATACCATTTGAACTATTTGGAATACAGTGAGAAGCATGGGGTTGAACCACCGCAACCCCCTCAATTCCTTCGCAAAGGCAAAGTAGCCGTACATCACTCCATGGACAAACATATTCATCAAACTAAACCAGTACCCGATGGTAGGGCTGGTTTGGATAGTGGTCCAACAGTAGATGGCGACGGTCAGGTGATGGAACCAATGCAGGGTCATCAATTGTTTCTTGCGAAGCACAATAAAGAGCGTATCCACCATCTCGGGGATTTTCGAGAGGTTGAAACACATCACCACGAACCCCGTGTACCCATCGCGGTATGCCAATGTCGTGTATGATTCCTCAAAAGTAATCTGTGATAACAGTTGGATATTCACAACGAATCCAGCGATGGAAAGTCCGCTCATCAAACAATTCCACAATTTCAATGGCAAATTCAATCCCATGGCAGGACGATCGCGCATCAACCATTGCAGTCCAAACATCAGTGGTACGTAACTGGCGAAACAAATGACCGCCGCCATATGATGGGTGGACAATGTTTCGGCACATTCCGTCCATTTGAAATCCGGAGATGGGGAACATGTGGTGGCGATGGCTGACAATTGGTCTATATCCATGATATGTACGTTATACACTCACATATCATTTAAATGATTTTGTTATATGGTATCACCACTCACTCATCCGAAAACACCAATTCCAACACTTCCTTGATATCCTCGACAATGTGGAACTTGACATCGCTCACTCCAGGCATATCTCCATATTTCTCCATGAAATCATCAAAGTCCTTCTCATTCTCTTTCGGGAACAGAACTTCTTTCACCCCGGCACGAACCGCTCCCAAAATCTTGAGATCCAGGCCACCAATCGCAGTGACCTTTCCTTGGAGACACATTTCACCCGTGATGGAGAGTTTGTTCTTGATTTTGCGACCCGTCATCAAACTGTACATTACCACGGTGATTGCTGTTCCCGCGGAAGGCCCGTCCTTCGGAACCGCTCCCTCGGGACAATGGATGTGGATCCCGTGTTTGAAGACCTCTCCGTTCATACGTTCCATGCATGCGGTCTTCTCGCCGTCTGTCAACAACGACCAGGCCAAGGTCTTGGCCACCGACATACTCTCCTTCATCACGTCGCCCTGCATACCGGTCAATTTCAGTTCCATGGGTCCCCCAGAAGGGAACAATGATGATTCGATGGGGAGGATTCCACCCTGGCCCATGGCATTGGCCCACATCCCATTGATGACACCAACCAACGGCTCATCGTGGGCCATCTTCTCGCGAACCGTATGGCGCTCTTTCAACAAATCATCCTTCAACATTTCCTTGGTAATGACAATCTTTGCTCCATCCATACAGTGATTTGTCTTCTGTTGAAGGGTAGAGAGGTTTAATTCCGAAACAATCTCATACAGAATCTCCTTCAGTTTCCTCACCCCTGCCTCACACGTATACTCCTGGACGAGGAACCGGACGATTTCGTCGGGGATCACAATAGAGTCCATCAAATTAAATTTAGAGAGAAGTTCCGGCAACATCTGGGTTTTGACAATCTCCACCTTTTCGTCCTCATCCAACGAATCGAATCGCACCCTGTGAATCCTATCCAGAAGAATACGGTCAATCATGGAAACGTCATTGTAGGAAAAGACAAACAACACCTTGGAGAGGTCAATGTCCACCCCACTGAAATACTTATCGTTGAACGCGCTGTTCTGGGTGGGGTCTACCAGGTGGGTCAGGATTCCAATCAGTTCCCTTCCGTGTTCCGTGCGACTGATTTTATCCACTTCATCAATGAAGATGATGGGATTGGATATTTTGGTATCCATCAGGATACTCACGATCCGTCCCCAGGTGGCACCCACGTATGTGTAATTGTGTCCCTCAAAGGTGGAACCGTTGGCGGACCCACCCACACCAATAAAGGCAAATGGTCGGGTCTCGCCCGCAGCGTTGGTGAGACATTGGGAGATCCCGTACTTGGCGAGGGATGTCTTTCCCACACCTGGGGGGCCTTCAAACCCAAACACGTACCCGCCGTTATCGCCGTTCATCCACTGGGCGATCACGCGCTCAATTTGCCGTTTCGCTTTATCGTGTCCCACCACCGATTTATCGAGCACCGCCCTCACCCCATCCGTGTACGTGGAAATCTCTTCGTACCCACGCATCATATTGTGGTGCGCGGTATCAATAGCAACCAACGCATCGTTGGAAACGGTCGGGGTGAATTTGGGAACGAAGTGTTTCACTAGATGGCACAACAATCCAACCTCGTGTTCGCATCCACTGATAATCTTTTCAATGTATGCAACGAGTTGCGGTTTTGTCATTTTGGTATCCACCGTAATATCAATACAAACCTCATCCGCACACGTCGCACACACGGCTTTCATTTCCGCCACGCGTTTCAATAAGGTGGGCTTGGTTGATTTACCAATCACCGACTCGGCAAGGGCTCCCATTCTCTCTTGTTTGATTCCGGATATCATATCACCCACCACGCGCATGTTTGACATCACTCCAATGGTCGTGGACGCGTCACCCAATTCACATGAAATCTCATTGGCACTCAGGACCCCCACCATGACCTGGAAATCCGCCACACATTTCTTGGCGGTATCCAAAATCTCTTCATGTCGAAATTCCCCGAAAGGAATTTCCAGAATCCCGTCCAAATAGGTACGCGCCTTGGACCCCGTATCCTCATTCTTGGAGCGCACTTCCTTCAACTTCGCCATCGCCTTGTTCTTCACCTCGTCGCTGGTCTTCATGAGACAGATGCGCTGCTCGTAGGGGATTTGTTTGGGATCAAATTCACTAGTGAGACTCTTGGTGTACTCGGCACTCTGGTTCATAATCACCGAGAAGTAACATCGGATGGACCACGGGAAACTCGTGAGCAACTCGGCCTGTTCGGGTGCGGGACCCACCCCATTGTACCCCATCCCCAACAACTCGTACAACAAGTTCACAATGTAGCGGTGCTCTTGGGTGGTGGCCCCGATGATGAGGGTCATGAGTCGCCCCCGCTGCTGGTAGAGGTCGGCATTCATGAAATCGTTTGCGACCTTGGTGAGCGGCTCAACATTGATGATTGCTGATTGATGCATCATGTACTTGAACTTTTGGTACAAATCGTCTGGTGTGAATACCATCAACTGTTTCACCGTCATGCTCTCCAAAAAGGTCTTGAAGGACTTCTTCTCCACCACAACCGCATCTCCCCCCGTGTCGTGGATGTACTGGATATCCCGCATATCCCCCACGAATCGCTCGTACGTCTGGTCGGTGCGGCGAATCAGGGAATTGAGGGGGATATCGTCCACGATGGAATGGACCACCAGGGTCTGGCGTTTCTCTGGGAGGTGGAATACGGTTTTGATACCGTGGACGCGAACGAAGAAGTTGTCGTCGGTTCGCGAGAGATCAAAGCAGTCCAACATGGGAGCGGTCTTCATAATCGCAATATCGTCCACCAACAACCGCTTCGCTATGAAATTTTCCTTGATATTTTGAGTCATATCCTTGGGCCAAGAGAGGATATCGTATTTGATGGGGTGGGTGTGTGCGACCAGCAATTCATATGTGTCTGCATGAGGACTGTTTTGTCCAAACAGAGACTCGTGCGTGGTTCCTACACAAATGCGACTTATATCAGTGAGCGACGGAGCCCCGTATTTGGAGAACATCTTGGACATCGCGTCGGTTATCGCCTGAATCAGTGCACACAGGGTGTTCTGGACGGCAGTGGTGGTGGGGGCGGTGGCACCACTGGAAACCATCTCGTCGCATTGCGCTATCAACTCGTCAATCTCCTGGATATTCGTGTAGATGGCGTTCGTGTCCGCGTACGAGTCAATTCCCCTTAGATTGTGGAGCTCAATGTTTCCAGTCATGCGTACCAACAGATCCTTGCGGTACGAAATCTGATCCTGAATCGTCGATATGGAGAACGCTGATTTCTTTGTGCGTTTTTTCCTATGGATTTTGTCCGTATTCTTTACAGCGGGTGTTGTCTTCTTTTTAGGCGATGGTGTCATTGATATAATATTAACATATAAAAAGATGCCCTTGTATCTTTTTATACAACGGTGAGCCCATTTTAGGGAAACGATTATTGGATACACCCTGGGCAACGCATGTATTTGACACACCCATGTGTTTGCGACAAATGACTTGTGGATCAAGTTATATAAAGAGTATAAACAGTTTTCTTGGATACATATCAACGCATGGGTATCCCTACATATTTCACACATATTGTGCGCTCCCACCGCAAGGTGATTCGCGAAATACGCGCCGGCGATCCCGACCTCGCATCCATTCACAACATGTACATGGACTGTAATTCAATCATCTATGATGCGTTGCGTCGCATCCAAACTTCCGGAAAAGAGCCCACCAAGACGGTGGCGTACGAAGAGTTGCTTGCACGACATACAGCCGAGAAGATTCATCAGTACATTACGGATATTTCTCCCACGGGAATTGTTTTCCTAGCATTTGACGGGGTGGCACCGTGCGCTAAAATGAACCAACAGCGGTCTCGTCGGTTCAAGGGTCACTACGATACGATGTTGCGCACCAAAGTCTCTGCCGAACATGGGCTTCCCATCACCCAATCCGTATTCTCCTCCGTGGCAATCACTCCCGGAACTCGGTTCATGAGTACATTGGCGACCACTATTAACCAATATTTCGCATCACCCGAGCCATTTGGGGTGAAACAAATCATTGTAAGTTGTACCGATGAGCCCGGGGAGGGCGAGCATAAGATATTCCAGTATATTCGCGACAACGCGGCGTACCATGCGTCCACCACATCGGTGATTTACGGGCTCGATGCCGACCTCATTATGCTTACCCTGAACCATCTCAGGGTATCCGAACGCATCTACCTCTTTCGCGAAACCCCCGAATTCATCAAGACCGTGGACTCGTCGCTGGAACCCAATAAAATGTACGTGCTGGATATTCCCGTGTTGGCACATGCGCTGTGCGAAGAATTCGGGAAGTCCGCTCCCACCGACGCAGAGAAACGCGACCTCATCGCAGACTACATATTGATGTGTTTCATGTTGGGAAACGATTTCCTGCCCCATTTCCCTGGTCTCAATATCCGGACCACGGGACACGCGGCGCTGATGAGCGCGTACACAACCCTGACCGATACTGGACGCAACAAATTTCACCTCACGGAAGATGGGAACATCTCCTGGAAGAATTTCCGAAAATTGGTCGCCATATTGGCCAACAAGGAGCGCGATGCGATGCAGAAAGATGAGATGGTTCGCGGGAAAATGTCCCAGTCAGTTATGCGTCGCGCGAATTCCGGGAGGGATCGCGATGGGAAGCCCATGAGTCCAGTGGATGTTGCGATGGATCGGTACCTAAATATTCCCGTGGTAGATAGGGTTGTGGAGCAGTACATTGCTGTTTCGGAGGATTACTGGGAGAAGCGGTACTACGACGAGTTGCTCCACATGGACTCGCAAGATGAAATGCGCGTGGCCGACCTGTGTAGGAATTACCTTGAGGGGATGGAGTGGACGTTTCGGTACTATACCACGGGATGCGTGGATTGGCGGTGGACGTATCGCACCGCATACCCGCCCCTTCTCGCCGATTTACAACACCACATTCCGTACTTTGATACAGAGTTCATCGCTCTGAAACCACCTGACCCGGTATCGCCACACGTCCAATTGTCATATGTGCTACCGCGCCATCACCTGACCCTCTTGCCAGCGGATAAACGGATGCGGTTGTTGCGTGCACACGGAGATTCATATCCCGATACCGCGGAAATGTCGTGGGCGTACTGTAGATATGTATGGGAGGCTCATTTCCATCTTCCAGTGTTATCGGTGGATGAGTTGGTGCTGTGCGTTGGTGGTGAGTGAGTGGATATTACCAGGTGCTCGTAACAATTGTTCATTATGATGTGTGGTGTGTGTGTGTATAACACACCACACACCACACTAATATATACAACTAATGTAATGGTTCTAAGTACCACTAGGAGACGACGATCTGTATATATGAATGGGGTTCTGTACCGGAAAAATAATGGCAATGGCAACAGTACATCCCCATCTCACCCCGAAAAAACTCCCGTGGTGGTGGGAGAGGGTACGTACGGGTGTGTTGTGAAACCATCCCTTCAATGCAAAGATAATAATCATCCCGACACATATGACCATATGGTATCTAAAATCATGGACAAGGACGATGCCGCGGAAGAATATGAGGAAATGAACAAAATAGCATCCATAGATGGAATTGACCGGTACGTATTGAAACGTCCCCATAAATGTGTCCCCGATCTATCCAGGCGATTTGATAAAACAGTTCGTAAATGTCGGGGGAAACGCGTTGCTCATAATGTCCCAACGCCCGACCGGTACCGACTTTTAATTTTGGAGGATGGGGGAGCCGATGTATCCAACATATTGAAGACCGTGCTCCCCACCATGATTTTCGCAGATATTTGTAGGTTTTTAACATCGGTTCGTGAACTGATTGAAGCATTGGTGTTTTTCAAAAATAATATGATCATTCATCATGATATAAAGCGGGAAAATATCGTATATAATGTGGAGACGGGCTCAATGAAGTTCATTGATTTTGGACTTATGATGTGGCGCGATGATTTCATAAATCGTGCGAAAAGTGATTCGAATAGTCAGGGTATATCGTGGTTCAATTTCCCAACCGAATCCAAATGTATAAACCACTCCACGTTTAAATCCGGTAAATCGTGTGAGAAATATCGGGATATGATGTCGTACAATGAATTTCTAAAAAAATCTGCCGATACATTCGATACCTTCTCGCTGGCGCTCGTCATGTACGAGATTATGAAAGCAATGTGTGGCATACCCGAGTTTAAACGCCAAATAGATACAGCGACATTTTACGAAGATATGAAGGATGTCGTCGCACCATTCTATGCCGAGGATATGCGGTTCCGACCCAACAGTATCCACCAATTACACGTGGAATACGATGCATTGCTTCGCAAATATAAACTTGTGAATGAAACCACTCCATCGCCAACTACAGAAACCATATCTGCGTATAAGTCAGCGTCCAAATCGTATGCGAAAAATAAGTCTAAATCCATCACGCGCAAATCTATGAGAGACTCAATGTCATACTCTCCGTCGAAATCAATCACGCGCAAATCCGCTGGAGGAAAACAATGCCCCCCCTCCAAAATAGTGAATCCCGTGACAAATCGGTGCGTGAAGCAGTGTGGGCCCAACCAAACCAGAGATACGAATTTCCGGTGTATCACCCGAAAGAATACATCTGAATGTCCCTTGGGAAAAGAGTGGAATCCTACCACGAAAAGATGCGTGAAACGGTGTGGACCCAATCAATCCAGGGATGGTAATTTCAGGTGTATCACCATGAAGCGGCGGAGAAATTGAACCAACCTATTGTGAAAAATATCACGGATATAATATAATATCCATGTATATTAAAATGGCAAATGTTTTATCACAAGACGTTGATTCACTTTTCGTAAAAGATCCCCGAATAGATATTTCAAACGCGTTGGTTCTTACTGGAGGAGGGGCCGTCCAGGCCTACTTTGCAATGGGTGGATGTGGATGTTTACACCAAAATGATATGTTGAATGTTGATTCGTACGATGTGATCACAAGTGTTTCGGGTGGCGCAATCCTTTCGGTGTTTTTAGAATTATGTTTTTTGTACAAATATGATTTGGAAGATGATTGGTTCAACAAATATGTTCGGGAAAGAGGTGTTTACGCAGCAGTGAAATCTAATATATTTTCGAATCTAATTGCGAACATGGGGGATATGTCAAAAGTATCCATATATTTAGGGGAACAAATGCCCGCATGGTGGCGGTCCATTGAAGAGGGGGAGTTTGGTAGAGGACCCATATTCGAATATAATTACATTGATGTACAGAAATCCATCATAAGCACTGATCACCGTGATGTGGTTAATTTTGAAAATGGGGATAGAATTCCGAATTGGTTATTCATCCGATTGTTGCGTTGTACGATGCCATTTATTATAACAAATAATAAACTTACCGCGGATGCGGGGTTTGGTTCCAATATCCCCGTATCCACCTTATGGGATAAATATAAAATCAATGAAAACGTGGATATTATTCAAATAAACCCATATTATGTGCGAAAATCATATCCGATTCCAACTATTGGAGATATATTTAGTATAGAGACAATACTTTCTATTTCAATTCATACTCCCGGGAACAGTATTCAATCATTAATTGATGTTATTTATAAAGGCACCACAAACACCGTGGTAACGACATCAAGTGATTTCGACCCATCCGAAGATATATATCACGCAGGTCTTTTCGCTGAACGACTTGCTGATATGCCATATATACAATCGTTTTACCAGGGTATATTGTATACAGATTTAACCCAAATTAAGATTCTAGAAAATGAAGGGTATATTCAAATGTACCATGAATTAAAATCACAAGGACGATTGAAAGAAGGATTTATATTTAAGATTCCAAACCCCGATGTATATGGACCCGAAACAGTTGCTAAATTCAAAAAAACACTGGACACTTCCATAATAACAACCGTTATCGGTGATGTATTCAACGCGTGTATAAATTAGTAAACTATATAAATGCGATGGTTGATATTGTGTGTATACGATATCAAACAATGCCCCTGATCAACGACCCCATAACCAACCGATCCCAGTTCATACAACTCATCACAGATGCACCCCGACTCTTTCCCGGATGCGAGCATGTGATTGTCCGATTCACCGCTGAATGGTGTGGGCCGTGCAAAAAGATCACACCCTTGGTTGCCCAGTACATTCCCGCGCTCGCACCCAATGTATGTTATGTGGATGTAAATATCGACCAATCGCACGATATTTATAGTTTATTGAAATCCAAACGAGTGATCGGCGGAATCCCCACCATATTCTGCTATTCGTTTCCGCGACCCAGTGTTACGCGATTTACCGCATATATCCCTACGCGGAGTGTGGTTGGGACGGACCCGGTGAAAATCAGGGCATTCTTTGAGGCGTACGTGTGAGCACCGATCGGTAGAGTAATTATGTGAAGATATGATATATGGGTGCAAAATTATCGGCTCCGCAAAGGTATGAAACAAATGAAGAGGTGATGGGATCCCCACAATCCCAACCCCATGTTTTATTTATTTCAACGCATGGACGATGTGAAGGGAAATTTGGAGAGTACAAATTCAAGGCTCCTTTCAATATGAAAAAGATCAATGCGGTGAATTACGGAACCTGTAATTTTTTAAATGACCAGACGGCTACGAACATGGCAGAAAATGTCATAGAACTTATAAAGAATGATGAAATTAAGGAATTGGAATCTGGAAGTGGGTTGATTCAAAGTAACTTGATACAGATTGATCCCCGGGTGAAGGATAATGTGCCAAGAGACGCGGCCGAGGACGCGGCCGATGCCGCGGACGATGCCGAAGCACTTCGGAAATATGAATGGCAGACCAACAAACCCTACGAAATCTTGACGGCTATGAAAGGGGAATTATTCCAGGATAAAACATATGATGTATTTCCGAGTCAAAGGAACACGGGAACGTCGCCGTATTTTGATGTTGCGACATTATTAAATGAATATGGGAGTACCGATCTGATTCAAGAAATGCTCAGCAGAACTACCAGGGTTACCACAACAGATATGCAAACTGTGTATTTGGAAAAACTGTTATATCATATACGAGAAACACGTCCACATATCGCCGATTTGATTATTATTGACCTCACATGTTCCGGTACCGAGGGAGAGACACCCAGAAAACTCAGAGAGATTAACAGAGGGCGTAGATTGTCGAGCAGGAAACGAGCCAGAAGACAACCTCCCCCACCACAAGATGGGGGAAAAACCCGAAAGACGAGGAGGAAAAGATTGATGCGAAGCACTGGACGACGCACTGGACGACGTAATCGCCGAAGATCTGTAAGAAATCGGAAGACAAGACGACGGAGTCGAATAAGTTCTACGTGATGAATTTTGGTATATTTGTTAATTTTTAGTATGAAACAAATATACTGTACCGCACACACCCACACATGTCCTTCACCGACCTTGATCTAAATTTGGAAAACTACGAGTACAATGATATCACCAATCTCTTCAGTGTCCCCACGTTGTACTCCATTGAGGACTTGAAGCGCGCCAAACAAATTGTCGCCCGAACGCATCCCGACAAATCGGGGTTGGATACGAAATATTTCATTTTTTTCAAGAAAGCGTTCCAGGTATTGGCCGATATATACAAACATCGGGTTCGCGAGGAAAAGACCCATGAGACGGTGGTGGCGGAGCGCGGGGATGGTGCTGGTGGTGCTGGTGGTGCTGGTGGTGCTGGGGGGAACACTACCAAAGCCCCTTTCAAACACCCAACGGGTAAGGGATTCGCACGATGGTTCAATGATATGTACGACGAGAGTGTGGGCACTGGTGGGGCGGGTACAACCACTGGATACGGAGATTGGATGAAATCGGATGATGGGATCGACATGTCCCATGAAGGAAAATCATTCACTGAAATGAGTGATATCATACGAAAGAATAAACGCGGGTCGCAAATCACCACCACATCACACCCAGAGGCGATGATGAGTCACGGTAGCGGCGCATTTGAGGAGTTGGGGGTGGTCGGGGTGTCTAATCACAGAGGAGTGGTGGGCGGTATCATGTACGACGACGTGAAACACGCGTACTCCAATACAGTGTTCGCCGTGTGCGAGGATACGGTTATGTCGCGACGAACCCATCACACTACAGTGGATAGTTTGGTGCGCGAGCGAACTGATGTGGGAGCGATTCCCGAAAAGGCAGTGGCCGAACGAATGTTGAGCGATTCACGACGGGCGGAAGCGACGGATGATACCGCCCGCTTCTACCAATTGACGAAAGATGCGGAGAGAAGTACCCGAATCAAGAGCGCCTGGGATGCGAATGTCCTGCGACTGAATTGATTGCATTGATTGCACATTTTATATCCACTAAATGTAATCAATCACAATGGATTGGGTTAATTACATTGCTTACATTGTCCTGATGATGTGTTTCGGGTACATGTACTCCAAATTCAAGCACCGGATTGAAGAAGATGATGAGGAGATTGAGCGGAAATTGATACACCAATATTTACTGAATGACGGGTCCGCGGGGTTGGATGGGTCCACTAAACCCATTCTGTGGATTCATACACTGACGGATATAAATGATCGGGCGTGGAAGACATTTGGGTCGCGCAACACCCATGGGTCCAACCAACCTTACATTAATCTCACCATCCAATCCATAGTAGACAATTGTCGCGATTCGTTCAAAATATGTCTCGTGGATGATCGTTCCTTCGCCCGACTCTTACCCGAATGGGAAGTGGAGTTGGATGGAACACCAGAACCCATCAAATCGCGTCTCAGACAAATTGGGTTCATGAAACTGTTGTATAAGTACGGGGGTATGTTTGTGCCGTCCACCTTTGTATGTACAAAGAATTTGTTATCACTCCACGAATCCATGGCCAGCGATACATCTCACGATATGTACGTGACGGAAATCCCCGCAAAATCTGTGAATGGGGCGGGAAATACCCATGAATTCTCGCACCAGTTCATGGGCGGCCGACGCAACACTCCCGTGCTGGAACAAGTTATCACTTATCTATCGTACATGGTTTCCGGGGATGTCACGGCCCAATCGGATTTCAAAGGAACCCTCGCCACATATTATGGGGAGATGATTGGAAATGGAACGATTGGCTTCATTCCAGGACAGGCTATTGGTACCAGGGATGCGAATGGGGATGTGATCACGATTGATATGTTGATGGGGGAGGCGTTTATCCAAACACATGATACATCGTATGGGGTTTGGATAGACGAGTTGGCGTTGCTTGGACGCACTAAATACAATTGGTTCTGTGTGCTTCCCCAGGAGGAGGTATTGAAGGCGAATGTGTACGTGGCGAAATTACTCACTACCTGGTGATGTGGATCGGTACACATCAGATGGTTGCCAATAGAATCGCCCCAATACAGTTTATCACTGTGCAAAATCCGTCATATCCACCACCGTTTCCTATAAGCCGGTACACTATATCACTCACTGGTGTGTTTGGTGTGAATGAAATGTACGTAATACTCACCATTCCCATGTAGAAATATAATGGGCGGTATTTACCAGGTACTGTTTTTGATAGTATCATGAATATTGCGGTGAATATAAGAATATTATCAAACGAATGGTCGTATATCTCCCCCAAATGTGTCACCGAATCCGTTTTCCGTGCCCAGTATCCATCCAATCCATCCAGAACGCACCGCACGTATGCACACAGAAATGATGTTGGTACATTTTTATGAATGATACTGAGTATTAACAGTGGTGTGATGATGAACCCATTGAACAACGTGATTGTATTGGGTGTGAATGCCATCACTTTGTTCCATACCCCCAGCCATTTTACAATCGGTAATAATACGTGTTGGTCGGTTATGCGATTGAACATTGTATACAATTACAGCACAATATATAGTTTGGTTCACGGCGTATCCATCACACACTCTTCATGAATTTGACCGCCGCGTAAATGGGCCATCTCACGGTACAATCGAATTTCCAGCGTTCCTTGGTTCCAGGGGGCCCAGTGGGCAACCACGCGACTCCAAGCGCAATTGGTGAGGCGACCCCAAGCGCAATTGGGATCACCACACACTGGGCTTCCTCACCGAATCCCCCCTACGCATCTCATTCCTTATACAATGGAATTCAAGAGAGAAATGTACCGATCGATTCCCGAAATCAATCAATTCTCCGACGTGATCCCGGAACCGGAATTTCATTCGTTCTATTCTCTCTATTGGAGGATTGTATTGGGTGATATTGGATAGGTTCCTGTTCTTTGAATCGTTTGTGTTGTCATTCACAGGAATCTTTGCGAAACATGAGTTGGGTCTGCCCGCCACATGTGTCACCATCGCATGCTGATTGTGGCGAACCGAATACCCCGTGTTGATAGAGGTGTCGGAATACGGTACCAACTCATCCATACTGTTGAGTCGTTCCACTTCCATGTACACCACATCATCGCCATGACAATTCGTTGGGTATGGTGCGGTGACAGTATATCCACCACCACCCGCATCCACGGCGAACCATCGTGTGCTACCTTCCAAGTGGTAAAAATGGGGGTCGGTGGTTATATGTGTCGCCTCATACGTTTCCTTATCGAACCCCAAACACGCACCCAACCCCCAGTCCGCGTACCGTTCGCCAATCCTCACTTCCTCATATAACCCATCCATCGAATCAAATGTAAGGCTAAACATATCTCTGTCGTTTCCAAACACCATCTTCTGTCCAACATCGTCGTACGTCACGTGGAACCGGTGTGTATCACTCCCATACACCATCACATTCATGCGATTCTCAATCTCGCGAGCCAACTGTGTCGGCGTATAGTTGCCGTCCTGGATGGTAATGGTATTGGTCACGCCATCCATATGAAATCGCATCCGCACATTTTGTTTCGCGACTGAAAATGCGTTATGGGTCGCAGGCAATGAAATCTCCGATAATCGCACCGTCTCCACATTCCTCATTTCGCGGGGGAGGGTGATTTCAAATTGGCTCGCGGTGGGCCATTTGGATACATCCCGGTCATTGGAATGGACGGACACTAAATGTTTATCGCATGAGAAGGTGGGTGTTTGGTCGATCAAGTTATGGGGGTTGGTACTGAGGGGGAACATTTCTTACAGTAAAGAGAGAAATGAACGGATATGAGATGTCCGCACGATACAATATAATGATATACCACGTGTGCCGTATACCTCATGTCCAATGGGACTATCCCGCGTATCCAGCACATCCTATACATTACAGCCATCGCTTCCATCCGCCATGAATATTCTCCCCTTCCTATTCACCGATATGTTGAGTGTGCGAGACATGTATCGGTTGATGTGCACTTCAAAAGATTTTGCGTGGGTTGCACGTACCTATATTAATATGTATATCCAACTATGGGTCGTTCCGCGAATTTCTCTCTACGTTGAAGGAGTGCCTGTTAAATTTGATGGATTTGGAGCGGTGGGTGGTGGTGGTTGGTGTGGTGGGTTCCCCAAATCACCCAAGACCAGATTAATGTTCAAATTGTGTCGCCCGCGGTACCTCCTACGCATGCCTGGCAAACACGAGATCCGATGCGAGATTGCGGTAGGAACCGATGTGCGGGAAATATCCACCACAAAATCCCTGTTATTCCATGATTTTTCCACCGGACTAAAATCCTACATTGTGTGTTCGCCCATTTCTCTC
>Ga0308013_10000223_pt1 | contig 32690 bp, 28 predicted proteins | sample Neamet181_FD_203131 | JGI IMG/M metagenome (GOLD analysis project Ga0308013, IMG submission 203131) | Marine microbial communities from water near the shore, Antarctic Ocean - #181 | ecosystem: Environmental > Aquatic > Marine > Unclassified | place: Southern Ocean | collected 2014-07-25
AGACTCACTTAAAGCATATAAATCTTTATCAAATGATTTACCTGGATCAATTTTATTTTTAATTCCATCAATTCCAGCCATTAACATAGAAGCAAAAGTTAAATATGGATTACCAGCTGCATCTGGAAATCTTATTTCACATCTTGCAGCTTTTTTATTCATGATAACAGGTATTCTACATGAAGCCGATCTGTTTCTAGCGGAATAAGCTAGAATTACTGGAGCTTCAAAACCAGGTATTAGTCTTTTGTAGCTATTTGTTGTTGAGTTAGCAAAAGCGTTAATTGCTTTGGCATGCTTAAGAATTCCACCAATATAATAAAGTGCTTGTTGAGATAATCCTGCATATTTATCGCCCATGAACATTGGGGTGTCGCCTTTCCAAATGGATTGGTGTACATGCATTCCTGAGCCATTATCTCCTTTTACTGGTTTTGGCATAAACGTCGAAGTTTTACCGAATGAGTGTGAAACCATTTGAACAGCGTACTTATAAAGTTGAACGTTGTCAGCCATATCTGTTAATTTACCATAGTACATGCCAAGTTCGTGTTGGCCTGGCGCAACTTCATGATGATGTTTTTCAACTTTTACGCCCATATCTTTTAAAGCTTTTAACATTTCAGCTCTCATATCCTGAGCACTATCTACAGGTGGTACTGGAAAGTATCCTCCTTTAACTCCAGGTCTGTGTCCCATATTTCCATTCTCAAATTTTTTTCCAGAATTGTAAGGACCTTCAGCACTATCAATCATAAAACTAGTTTCATTCATATCATTTTTAAATCTAACATCATCAAATGTAAAAAATTCTGGCTCAGGTCCAAAATAAGCTTTATCGCCAATTCCAGATTTAATTAAATATGCCTCAGCTTTTTTGGCTGTTCCTCTAGGATCTCTCTCATAAGGATCTTTTTTAACTGCATCTAAAATATCGCAAAATAAGTTTAAAGTATTATGAGAATTAAAAGGATCTATAATTGTTCTATTTAAATCAGGTTTTAAAATCATATCTGACTCATTAATAGCTTTCCATCCAGCAATAGATGAGCCATCAAAAAAAACACCTTTTTCTAACATTTCATCATCAACTATCGTTGCGTCCATTGTTAAGTGTTGTAGCTTTCCTCTAGGATCTGTGAATCTTAAGTCTACGAATTCAATTTCTTTATCTTTTATTAGTTTGAAAATATTTTTTGCGCTCATTAATAATTCCTTTGTAAGTTTTTAAAAAATTGTATTAAACATAACAGAATTCACTATTTCAATAATATAATATAAAGCAATAAGAGTTATGCATATAACACATACATACAATCTAGAATTGTAATGAAACAAGCAAAAGCAAGTGATATTTTTTTACTACTACTTCTGGGCGCTATATGGGGCTCTTCTTTTTTTAATATAAAGGTAGCTACATATTCTTATGAGCCCTATACATTAGCGTTAATAAGAGTGATTCTAGCAACAGTTACCATGTTAGCTGTTTCGTTGATTTATAAAATTAAAATTTATGCCTTTTCCAGTAATTGGAGAATCTATGCGCTAGTAGGGATTTGTAACATTACTATCCCTTTTTCATTGATAGCCATAGGAACAAATAAAATTGACAGTTATTTGGCAGCGATGTTAATGAGCACAACTCCTATAACTGGGTCAATCTTAGCTCACTTTTTTACCAAAGATGAGAAAATAACATTTTTAAAATCATTAGGTGTTATTTTAGGATTCACTGGAATTCTACTTTTATTTTTTGATAAATTAATAATAAATGAAAGTAACTATTTATTTGTATTAATAATTTTACTTGGTTCAACTTTTTATTCTATTTCAGGCATTCTTATTTTAAAAAAATTAAAAAATTCAGGAAACATAAACGTGACTACATCAACATTAATTTGGTCAGTGATTACTTTAGTGCCACTTTCTTTCATGCTTGAAGAGCCATTCAAATCAACTCCTACATTTGAGTCCACATTATCATTAATCTATTTAGGAGTAGTTGCAACAGGTTTTGCATGGTGGCTTAGATTTAAAATACTTTCAAAAAATGGAATTGTATTTCAAACTCAAGTTGCTTATTTAATACCTATATTTGGTGTTATTTTTGGAGCTTTAATTTTAGATGAACAAATTACTTGGAAAGTATTAGTTTCACTTATAATAATAATGTCAGGTATATATATAGTAAAAAAATATAATAAATAAATGCAACTAGAATTCAATTCAATACATTTAATTATTTTTTCTTTAGTAAGTTTCATTATTACTTTTTTAGTAGCTAAATACTCTAAATCTTTATTTTTAGGTTCTTTATTGGATAAGGATTTTTTAAAACCCCAGGCATTTCACGAAAATCCAATCGCGAGAATAGGTGGACTTGCAATTATTTTTTTATTCATTTTGTTTGTAACATTCTATTTTTTTATATCTGAAATATTTTTGAAAGATTACATCACAATAGCTTTTTCACTATTTTTTCTAGGTTTTTTAGATGACTTAAAGATAAAGATTAATCCTAATGTACGTTTATTGTTAATGTTAATAGTTTTAATAGTTTGTATTAATATTTTCTCAATCCAAATAAACAGATCTGGGTTAGAATTTTTAGACTATTGGTTAGAAAATAATATTTTTCAATTTTTTTTTGTTGTACTATGTTTTTTATTCATAATAAATGGAGCTAACTTAGTTGATGGATTTAATGGTCTTTTAGCTATTCACTTTCTGTTAATTAACTCAATATTTTTGATAATCAATTTAACTAGCCAAAATGAAATTATGATTATAGTTTTATCATCACAGATAATTATTGTGTTTTCTTTTTTACTTTTTAATTTTCCAAAAGCTAAAATATTTTTAGGTGATAGCGGCTCATATATATTGGGAGCATTAATAGCTTTAAATACTCTTAAAACATATGAATTAAACACATCACTTTCACCCTTTTTTTTTGCAGGTGTATTATTTTATCTATTTTATGAAGTGTTTTTTTCTTTTATAAGAAAACTGATTTTAAAAATTTCCCCACTCAAACCAGACAATAAACACTTACATATGCTGGTTTACAACTGGCTTTTAAGGGTAAAGAAAATAAAAAGACCTAATTATTTAACCTCTTTATTAATTAACTTGACCTATTTATCATTTCAAGTTCCCTTATTTTATTTTCAAAACAACGGATTAGTTTCAAGATATTGGTTTTTCTTATTAATTGGCCTTTATACGGTTATATATTTTAGACTTTACAGTTTCTCTAAAAAGTAAATTAATATATAACCAGATCACTTTAAATTTTGGGCAAGTGGCGGAATTGGTATACGCGCTAGTCTTAGGAACTAGTACCGCAAGGTTTAAGAGTTCGAGTCTCTTCTTGCCCACCAGGAAATAGAAATGAAAATAGAAGTACAAAACAAAAAAGGTCTAACAACAGTTTTATCAATAATTGTAGATAAAAAAACAATTCAAGAAAAACTTGATAAAAAATTGTCAGAGTTACAATCCGAAGTTAACTTGAAAGGTTTTAGACCTGGCAAGGTGCCACCTGCTGTAATTAAAAGTCAATTTGGAAAAGCTATCTACGGAGAAGTTATTGATAAGATACTACAAGAAACTTCAAACAAAGCTTTAGTAGAAAAAAAAATTAAGGCCGCAGGACAACCAAAAATAGATTTAAAAACTTTTGGAGAGGGTAAAGATCTTAGCTATACGCTGGAAGTTGACTCTGTACCCGAACTTGATCTTGCAAGTTTTGAAAAATATAAAGCAAATGAATATTCAGTTAAAATTGAAAGTAAATTAGTTGATGAAAAAATCAATGAGATTGCTAAAAACAATAAAACATTTTCTGATAAAAACGCTGAATCAACAAAAGGTGATTTAGTAATATTTGATTACAAAGCTACAATAAGTGGCGAAAAGTTTGAAGGCAGCGAAAGCAAGAATACAAGATTAGTGATAGGTGAAGATCTTTTTCTCAAAGGTTTTGATGAAAAATTAATTGGGGTGAAAAAAAATGACAATAAAATTATAGAGGTGAACTTACCAGAAAACTACCCTAATAAAAATCTTGCAAATAAAAAAGCAAAATTTGCATGCACAATAATAAATGTTCAAATAGCAAGTAAAACTAAGATAGATGATACTTTTGCAAAAAATATGGGTGCAAAAGATTTAGTTGATCTTAGATCTTTGATAGAAAAGCAGATATCAACTCAATACAAACAATCTCTAGATTCAATTACAAAAAAAGAAATTTTAGATCAGATAGAAAAACTTCACACAACCGAGCTGCCTAAAAATCTTGTTGAACAAGAAGTTCATAGTATGACTCACAATCTTAAGAAAGAAGATGTGGAAAAACATAAGGTAAAAAATTTAATGATAGCTAAGTCTAGAATTAAATTAGGCTTAATTCTTAATGAGTATGGTGAAAAAAATAATCTAAAGGTATCTGATGAGGATGTTAAAGCTGAGATTCAGAAACAAATAAAAGGTATGCCCGGACAAGAAAAAATGGTGCTTGATTATTATCAAAAAAACCCCTCTGCATCTCAAGGTCTAAAAGGAGCCTTATATGAAGATAAAATTTTATCTTTGTTTAAATCTAAAATAAAACTAATAAAAAAAGATATTTCAATTAAAGACGCTGAGAAAATAATTTCAGATTTTAGTAAATCTTCACAAAATTTATCAAATCACAGTCATGACCATGATCATTTATCCGATGACAAAACAGAAGCTCAAAAAGAAAAAAAAGTCAGCAAAACTTCATCTAAAACAAAAAGAGTTAGTAAAAAGTAGTCTTAGGTTATATAAATTCAAATATGAGTCGAATTGAAGAACAAATGAATAATTTAATCCCAATGGTTGTTGAACAAACAAGTAAGGGTGAAAGATCTTACGATATTTATTCTAGACTTTTAAAAGAAAGAATAGTTTTTCTTGTAGGTCCTGTAAACGATAACGTTGCTTCTCTAGTAACTGCTCAATTGTTGTTTCTTGAGTCTGAAGACCCTAAAAAAGAAATTTATTTTTATATCAATAGTCCTGGTGGTCTAGTAACGGCTGGGTTAGGAATCTATGATACAATGCAATACATTAACTCTCCTGTTTCAACATTATGTATTGGTCAGGCTTCATCAATGGGCTCTTTTCTTTTAGCAGCTGGCGAAAAAGGCAAGAGATTTTCACTGCCAAACTCAAGAATTATGGTTCATCAGCCTTCAGCAGGTTTTCAAGGTCAAGCCACAGATATTCAGATTCACGCAAAAGAAATTTTAACCTTGAAAGAAAGGTTAAATAAAATATACGCAAAACACACTGGTAGGCCAGTAGACGAAATAGCACCAGCGCTTGAAAGAGATAATTTTATGACTGCTGATGAAGCAAAAAAATTTGGGTTAATAGATTCTGTAGTAGAAAAAAGAAAATAGTACACAATATCTAGTTTTTTGCACAACTTATACTTGCTATCAAGATTCTCCTAATTTACAAATATATCATTGATTCGATATGACTGAAAAAAATAATAAAAATATTCTCTATTGTTCCTTTTGTGGAAAAAGTCAGCACGAAGTTAGAAAATTAATTGCAGGTCCAACTGTTTTTATCTGCGACGAGTGCGTTGAGCTTTGTATGGACATTATTAAAGAAGAAAATAAAAGTTCTTTAACAAAACATCAAGACGGGGTCCCCTCACCAAAAGAAATTTGTACTGTTTTAGATGATTATGTGATTGGACAACCATTTGCAAAAGAAGTTTTGTCGGTTGCTGTTCATAATCATTACAAAAGATTAAACCACGTAAATAAAAACAACAAAGAAGTTGAGCTTTCAAAATCAAATATACTTTTAGTTGGTCCAACCGGTTGTGGTAAAACTCTATTGGCTCAAACTTTAGCGAGAATTTTAGATGTACCATTTACAATGGCTGACGCGACTACACTAACTGAAGCTGGATACGTCGGTGAAGATGTTGAAAACATAATATTAAAATTATTACAAGCTGCTGACTATAACGTTGAAAAAGCACAAAGAGGAATAGTCTATATAGATGAAGTAGATAAAATTAGCAGAAAATCTGAAAATCCATCTATTACCAGAGACGTTTCTGGAGAAGGTGTACAACAAGCACTTTTAAAAATAATGGAAGGAACAGTTGCGAGTGTGCCTCCTCAAGGAGGAAGAAAACATCCTCAACAAGAATTTTTACAAGTAGACACAACTAACATACTCTTTATTTGTGGAGGAGCTTTTGCAGGTCTTGATAAAATAATTGGCATGAGGGGGAAAGGAACTTCAATAGGTTTTGGTGCTACAGTTAACAGCAAAGAAGAAAAAAAATTATCTGAAACATTAAAAAATTTAGAACCAGAAGATCTTATTAAATATGGTTTAATTCCAGAATTTATAGGAAGAATGCCAATCATAGCAACACTTAATGATTTAGATGAAAAATCTTTAATAAAAATTTTAAAAGAACCTAAAAATTCTTTAACAAAACAATACCAAAAATTATTTGAATTTGAGAATGTTGAACTAGAATTTAAAGATGAAGCACTAAATGAAATAGCAAAAAAAGCTATAAACAAAAAAACAGGCGCCAGAGGACTTAGGTCAATTTTGGAAAGTATTTTATTAAAAACTATGTTCAACCTCCCAGAACTTGAAAACGTTCTTAAAGTAACTGTCGATAAATCAGCTGTTGCAGGAGACACTGACCCAATTGTCACATACGGCAAAAAACAATCAACATCTGTCGCTTAATTACTAAATTACATACTTGATATTAAGATATTAAGTACCATATAATTATTATATGGGAACAATAAATTTAAAACCACTACTGCCATTAAGAGATATAGTTGTTTTTCCTTCAATGGTTGTTCCGCTTTTCGTCGGAAGAGAAAAGTCCATTAAAGCTCTTCAAGAAGTTATGAAGACGGACAAATCAATAGTATTAGTTTCACAAAAAAACCCAGAAATCGACGAACCTGTAAGTAAAGATATTTATAGCTACGGATGTTTAAGTAAAGTTTTACAATTACTTAAATTACCCGATGGTACAGTTAAAGTTTTAGTAGAAGGAGAAAAAAGAGTTAAAATTCAAGAGATTAAAAAAAATTTAAATTTTCTTAGTTGTAATGTAGAAATTATAGAGGATACAAATAAAAGTAAAGAGTCAGACCTATATGCTCTAAGTTTAGTAAAAAAATTCGAAAGACTGTTGGTTCTTAGCAAAAGAGACTTAGCAGACTCAATTAACAACATTAAAAAACTTAAAGACCCAAGTCAAATAGCAGACAATATAGCCTCAAACTTGAATCTACAAATTCACGAAAAACAAGAAATTTTAGAAATAACATATTTACAAAAAAAATTAGAAAAAATTAATAAATTAGTTGAAAAAGAAACTAGTGTTATTTCAGTTGAAAAAAAAATTAGAGGTAGAGTTAAAACTCAAATGGAAAAAACACAAAGAGAATACTATTTGAACGAACAGCTTAAAGCTATTCAGAAAGAACTTGGAGAAATAGATGAAGGAAAAGATGAAATTGCAGGTTTGAACAAAGCAATTCTAAAAGCTAAAATGCCAAAATTGGCTTTAGAGAAATGCATGGGAGAGTTAAAAAAGTTAAAATCTATGAGCCCAATGTCAGCTGAAGCAACAGTTGTTAGAAACTATTTAGATTGGATGACAGAATTACCATGGTCGAACAAAAGTAAAATTAATAATGATCTTAAAAATGCCCAAGGCATACTAGATGAGGATCACTTTGGATTAGAAAAAGTGAAAGAAAGAATTATAGAGTTTTTAGCAGTTCAAAAAAGAATTCAAAAATTAAGAGGACCTATTTTATGTTTAGTAGGACCACCAGGTGTTGGAAAAACTTCATTAGGAAAATCAATTGCAAAAGCTACAGGCAGGAAATTTATTAGAATTTCACTTGGCGGAATTAGAGATGAAGCTGAAATAAGAGGACATAGAAGAACTTACATTGGTTCTTTACCAGGTAAAATTATTCAAATGATGAAAAAAGCCGGAACAAACAATCCTTTATTCTTATTAGATGAAATCGACAAAGTAGGAAACGATTATAGAGGAGACCCATCTTCTGCTTTGCTTGAAGCGCTTGATCCAGAACAAAATAAAGAGTTTAATGATCATTATTTAGAAGTCGATTATGATTTATCTAATGTAATGTTTGTTACAACAGCAAACACTTTAAATATCCTGCCTCCTCTTCTAGATCGTATGGAGGTCATTAGAATACCTGGGTACACAGAAGATGAAAAAGTTAATATTTCTCAAAAGTACTTAATTCCAAAACAAAGTAAAAATAATGGACTTAAGTCCGATGAATGGAAAATTAATGAATCTATAAATAGAAAAATTATAACAAATTATACAAGAGAGTCTGGTGTCAGAAATCTTGAAAGAGAAATTTCAAAAATTGCTAGAAAAATAGTAAAAAAAATTGACGGAAAAGAAAAAGTTAACAACCCCATTAAAGATTTAGACTTGCCAGACTACCTTGGAGTAGAAAAGTTTAATTACGATGAAGTAGAAGAGCAGAATAGAATAGGTGTGGTGACTGGATTAGCATGGACCGAGGTTGGTGGCGAAATATTAAAAATTGAAACAGTTGTAATGCCAGGAAAAGGTAAAATGGAAATCACAGGGAAATTAGGCGATGTAATGCAAGAATCCGTGAAAGCCGCCAAGTCATACATTAGATCTAAATCTTTAGAATATGGAATTATACCCCCAGTTTTTGACAAAAAAGATTTTCACGTTCACGTACCCGAAGGAGCTACTCCGAAGGACGGTCCTTCCGCGGGCGTAGGTATGATTACATCGATTGTCTCAGCAATTACTGAAATTCCAGTTGATAAAAATGTTGCAATGACTGGAGAAATTACTCTTAGAGGTATCGTACTTCCTATAGGAGGTTTAAAAGAAAAACTACTTGCTGCCCATAGAGCAGGTATTAAAAAAGTTTTAATACCTTTTGAAAATAAAAAAGATTTAGTAGAAATACCAGAAGTTATAAAAAAAAATATTGAGATTATACCGGTCAAAAATGTTGATGAAGTTTTAAAGCACGCTCTTACCAAAAAACTTAAAAGAGTTGAATGGGTTGAGGTAGAGAAAGTTTCTAAAAAGGACGATCAATCGTTAGCTGGAAGCACTCATTAAAAATTAATTTTATTAATCAATCCAATCTTTGTAGCCATTAACATCCTTACTTATGTGTTCAGGTAATTCTGATTGCGAAATTTTTTGCAATATGCTTTTTCCAGACCATTTGTATCCTTTTTGATCAATACTATGGTTGTACATAACTCTTTTCTCTAAGATTAGTTTCCTTAGGTCATCAATCTTTAAGCCGCTTTCTTCGAATTCATGATGATGGGCAAAATTTAAAAATTTGTACTCAAGTTCTTCAGGTGTTCTGATGCAAGTAAAATGCCAACCACCATCAAGAACAAAAAAAATATCACTATACTTTTTTTTATTAAAAATTAAATCAACTCTAAATTTTGAATATTTTTTAGATTTTATATTTCTTAGCCACTGAGGAGATAGTAAATTTTTTTTTCTACAAGCTTTAGAACCAAACCAATTAAAATTAGGATAACATAAGTTAAATTTATAATAAAACATTCTTTGTCTAAATTGAATTATTTTATTTTTTATTTTATTAAAATCTATATTTTTTAAGTTTGGTATTTCATCTAAATCACTAACAATTATAATATCATCTTCTAGTGCTTCGGTAATACCCTCAGACAACCTGTCTCTCTGATAATTATCTCTCGCATAACCATTTAAAACTAATTTTTGATTCTTCACTTCCAAGGTATCATTATCGTTAAATGATAAAACATTGGGTGGCTGCTGATCAACTACTATATATTCTATCTTACTTTTAAATTTATCAAATTTATTTATATCAAATTTAAGTTTTTTTTTTGATCCATTGTGAGAATAGGTAGCTTCCGTGATTACAAACTTGTGAACGTACTCATTTAAAGTGTTTAATCTTAGGTCCAAAAGAAGGTCCTCATCAAAATACATAAAACAGTCATAAATTTTCATATACTTTGAATTATTACATAAAATCTTATATGTAAATTCATATTTAATGATGAAAAAAAAAATTATTATTACTGGTGGCCTAGGTTACATTGGAACGGAATTATGTAAACTATATTCGGGTGTTAGCTGGAATAATTCAATAACAATAATAGATAACAGGTTTTCATCTGAAAGAGTTAATCAGATTAGAAACTGGAATATGAATTTTGTACATGGAGATATTCTTGATAAAAATTTAATAAATAAACACTGTAAAGATGCTGATATAGTTCACCATCTTGCTGGCATCACAAACGTACCAAGAACAAGAAGCGAGAGTAACGATGACAAAGATAATCAGATAAAAACAGTTGCTGAAGAAGGCACTCAAAATATACTAGACGCAATAAGTGATAAATGTAAAATAATTTTCCCATCTACCCATGTAGTTTATGAAGGTATTGAAAAAATTAAAAATGAAATTACTGAAGATGAAGAAGTAAAACCAATTCTTTCTTATTCAAAATCAAAGGCTTTAAATGAAAAGCAATTAAAAAATTCGGGAAAAAATTATATTATTTTAAGATTGGGTTCAGTTTATGGCTACTCAACTGATACTGCTCGTATAGACATAATGCCAAATCTTTTTTCTAGAATAGCCTCTCAAGATGGAACTATTAAACTTTTTGCTGGAGGTAGACAGATTAAAAGCCTGGTCCCCTTAATCGATGTTGCTCGATGTTTTAAAGAAATGGAAGAAAACGAAAGCCTGTCTTCGGAAACATTCAATTTAACAAAAGACATAGTTACAGTCAAAGATGTAGCTGAATTATGTAAAAAACATAATCCAAAAATAACCTTAAAAGAAACTAATGATGAGGTTCCTAACCTAGGATTCTCTCTTTCTAATAAAAAAATATTAAAAACAGGATTTAAATTTTTATATAATCTCGATCAAGGCATACAAGAGATGATTTCTAAATGGTCTGTTCAAACTTTAATTAAAGACCTAGAGCACGTTAGAGATGGAGATAATGAATATATTGATTCAAGAGGAAAAATTAGCAATCATGAACTTACCGAGCCAATTAATTTGATAGGTTTAATAGATTCTAAAAAAGGGACAATTAGAGCAAACCACTACCATCCACAGCAAGAACAGAAATGTTTGTTTACTAAAGGTCAGATAATCGAAGTATTTCAAGACATACTTAATCCTAACTCACCTAAAATCACCCAAGTAGTCAATGAAGGACAGCTTTCAATTATAAAACCTAATGTTGCCCATACAATGGTTTTTACTAAGGACACAACTTTTTTAAATTTGGTAAGAGGTGAACGTGAACATGACAACTATGGGATCACTCACACTATTCAACATGTTTTTGTAGACGAAAAAGAAAGAGACATGTTGATGGATAGCTACAAATTTGAATGCAGGTCTTGTAAAAATACAAATTTAAAGAGAGTAGTTTCTCTAGGCTATCAGCCACTAGCAAATAATTTATTAAAAAAGAAAGAAGAAAAATGCGAACTATACCCTTTGGAAGTCAACTACTGTCCAAAATGTCATAATTGCCAACTATCTGTGGCAGTAGATCCAAAAAAAATGTTTTCAAATTACTTGTACACTTCATCTACATCTTCATTGTTTAGAAATCACTTTATAAAAGCTGCAAAAAGTTATGTTAAAGAGTTAAAATTAAAACCAAAAAAATCCTACATAATTGACATAGGTAGTAACGATGGTGTTGCACTGAAGCCGTTCAAAGACCTAGGTTTTAACAAAATTTTAGGTGTTGAGCCCGCTAAAAATATAGCCAAACTAGCAAATAAAAATAAGATTAAAACTTTTAATGGGTTTTTAGAAAAGAAAAATCTAAAAAAAATAAAAAAAAACGCGGACTTAATTCTAGCCTCAAATGTATTTGCACACTCAGATAAACTCAAAGAAATGGCCGAGTGTATGTTTAAATTATTAAGTAAGAATGGAACAATAATAATTGAAGTTCAATACCTGCTAAATACATTACAAGATTTAACTTTTGATAACATTTATCATGAACATTATAATTATTGGTCTTTAACTTCTTTAGTTAATTTTTTTAAACAGTTTGAATCTACAATCTTTAAAGCTGAAAAAATTAATACTCATGGCGGCTCAGTAAGAATATATATAAAAAAAGGAAAAAAAATAAAAATTGATAATAGTGTTAAAAAATTACTTAAAGAAGAAGAAGTTTATGGAATAAAAGATTTTAGAACTTATCAAAAATTTGGTGAAAAAATAAATAAACTTAAAGAAAATGTTGTTAAAAATATTAACAAACTAAAAGAAAAAAATAAAAAGATTATTGGTTTTGGTGCTCCTGCAAAAGCAACAACAGCTCTTAATTTTTTTGGTATTACCGATCAAATAAATTTTATCGTAGAAGATAATAAACTAAAGCATAATAAATTTATTCCTGGTGTAAAAATAGAAATTAAAGATAAAAAAAATATTAAAGAAAAAAATACTCTAATATTAGTTTTAGCTTGGAATTTTTATGAAGATATTAAAAAAAATAATTTAAATATAAGCAATAATTTTATTAATATTAAAGACTTGGAAAATTAATTTAATATTTAAACTGATTTACTAGTTCGTTAAAAAATATTTTTATAATAGTCATCGTCTCAAATAGATAACTTATATACATTTCTGAAGAAGGAAAATTTAAAATAATTATTTCTTTTGTTAAATTTATGATTCCAAATAATGTAACAAAAAAAATAAAAAGAATAATGACGTAACCATAGAACCCAAAAGTGTTATTCTTTTTTTTATCGTAGGATATTTTTTTATCTAGTTGATTTTTATCTTCCCCAATAACCAAACCATGTTTTTTTTGTAAATATTCTGGGCTATACAGGTTTTTTTTTGGTCTAGTTTTTTTATTAGGAGTTTTTTCTCTAATAGTTTTCTTTTTAATTACTGGAGATTCCTTGACTGGATATTGTGTCCATTTTTTACCACAAGAACCACATTGCACTAATCTTCCTGATTTAGTTATAGCATTATCTGGAACGGAAAATTTTTTTTGACAAGAATTACAATTAACTAACATATAATAGCATTTTAATTAAAGTTTATTAAAATAGCAAATATGCTTTTATTTTTTACATTGTTAAGTTTTTATTGTATATGTCGGTTCTATTTATTTAGGGCGGTTAGCTCAGTTGGTAGAGCATCTCGTTTACACCGAGAGGGTCAAAGGTTCGAGTCCTTTACTGCCCACCAAATAAAAATGGGGGTGTAGCTCAGTTGGTTAGAGCGCCTGCCTGTCACGCAGGAGGTCGTGGGTTCGAGCCCCATCACTCCCGCCATTTTTATTGGTATCTTAAAGAGTTTTCAACACAATGTGGCTAAGTTACCATATGTTAAACTAGGTAAAGTTTATTATATAATATAAATAAAGATGAAGGGTAATAACAAAAAATCATGATTTATAATTTTTTATCAGAATATTTTTCAATAATTTTATTCTTATTCATTGCAATTGTACTTAGCTTTGGTTTTGTATTGGCAAATTTTTTAGCAGCGCCTAGCAACCCAGATCCGGAAAAATTATCAGCTTACGAATGTGGATTTGAGGCGTTTGACGATTCGAGAATGGAATTTGATGTACGTTTTTACCTTGTTGCAATTTTATTTATTATTTTTGATTTAGAAATTGCATTTTTGTTTCCTTGGGCTATTTCTTTAGGAAACATAGGTGCCTTAGGGTTTTGGTCAATGATGATATTTTTATCTATTCTAACCATAGGATTTATTTATGAATGGAAAAAAGGAGCTCTAGAATGGGAATAAAATTAGAATACTCCAGTGACAAAGAAAAAAAAATTCCAGAAGAGTTTAAACAGTTAGCAAAAGACTTTAGTGAAAAAGGCTTCATAACTACTTCAACAGACAATCTTATTAATTGGGCAAGAACAGGTTCGTTGCACTGGATGACTTTTGGTTTGGCATGTTGTGCAGTAGAAATGATGCAAACATCAATGCCAAGATATGACCTTGAAAGATTTGGTGCTGCGCCTCGAGCTTCACCTAGGCAATCAGATGTTATGATTGTTGCTGGAACTTTGACCAATAAAATGGCACCAGCTCTTAGAAAAGTTTACGATCAAATGCCGGAACCCAGATATGTTATATCCATGGGAAGCTGTGCAAATGGTGGTGGTTATTATCATTACTCTTATTCTGTTGTTCGAGGATGTGATAAAATTGTACCTGTAGATATATATGTTCCAGGTTGCCCTCCTTCGGCCGAGGCACTTTTATATGGAATTTTACAGCTTCAAAAAAAGATAAGAAGAGAAGGTTCAGTAAATAGATAAAATTTTATGAACCTAAAATTAAATGAACTTGAAAAATTAGTCAACTCTGAACTAACTAGTAAAATTAAAAAAACTACTATAGCTTTTGATGAATTATTAATTGACACTAGCGAGGAGGAATTAATTAACGTAATACTTTTTTTAAAATCTCATGACAAACTTAAGTTTAGACAATTAATTGATATAGCGGGTGTCGATTATCCTGAAGAAGAGAAAAGATTTAATCTAGTTTATCTCTTATTATCACATGAAAAAAATATTAGAATTAAAATATCTATAAATTTTGAAATTGGAAAAAAAATTCCTACAATTACAAAAATTTATCCCTCTGCAAATTGGATGGAAAGAGAAGTATTTGATATGTATGGCATAGAATTTATGGATCATCCGGATTTAAGAAGAATACTAACAGATTATAATTTTGAAGGTCACCCTTTACGAAAGGACTTTCCATTAACTGGATTCAATGAAGTTAGATATAGCGAAAAAGAAAAGAAAGTTATTTATGAGCCCGTTAAACTTGAACAAAACTACAGAGATTTTGATTTTGAAAGCCCTTGGGAAGGAACAAAGTATATTAAAGAAATAAAAGAAAAAAATATTGATGATAAAAAAAAATAAATCCTTAACTTTAAATTTTGGACCACAACACCCTGCTGCACACGGAGTTTTAAGACTTATTCTTGAATTAGACGGAGAGATCGTAGAAAAAGCGGATCCACATATTGGCTTACTTCACCGTGGAACTGAAAAATTAATAGAACACAAGACTTATATGCAAGCTTTGCCATATTTTGATCGTCTTGATTATGTGGCACCTATGAACCAAGAACATGCTTTTACTTTGGCAACTGAAAAATTATTAAATATTTCAGTTCCTATTAGGGCTCAATATATAAGAGTAATTTTTTGTGAAATAGGAAGAATTTTGAGTCACATTCTAAATGTTACAACTCAGGCACTGGATGTTGGTGCGCTTACCCCTTCGCTTTGGGGATTTGAAGAAAGAGAAACCCTCATGACATTCTATGAAAGAGCATCTGGATCAAGATTACACGCTAATTATTTTAGAACTGGAGGTGTACACCAAGATATTCCACAAAAATTAGTAGATGATATTGGTAATTTTTGTAAAACTTTTCCAAAAATAATTGATGATTTAGAAAGTCTGCTAACAGACAATAGAATTTTTAAACAAAGAAATGTTGAAATAGGAATTGTAAGCAAGCAAGAAGCGTTAGACCATAGTTTCTCTGGTGTAATGTTGAGAGGTTCAGGCGTTGCCTGGGATTTAAGAAAATCACAACCATATGAGTGTTACAAGAATTTAAATTTTAAAATACCTATTGGAAAAAACGGAGATTGTTTTGATAGATATTTATGCAGAATGGAGGAAATGAGAGAAAGTGTAAAAATTATAGAACAATGCATAAGTAAAATGCCAAAAGGTGAAATAAAATCTATTGATGGAAAAATTTCACCACCTAACAGACAAGAATTAAAAGATTCTATGGAAGCTTTAATTCACCATTTCAAACTATTTACTGAAGGATATAGAGTTCCTGCAGGAAATGTTTATACCGCGGTAGAAGCTCCGAAAGGAGAGTTTGGTGTTTATTTGATATCAGATGGAAGCAATAAGCCTTATCGTTGTAAAATAAGAGCTCCTGGATTTTCACACTTGCAAGCTATGGACTACTTGATCAGAGGACATATGTTAGCAGATGTTCCAGCTGTATTAGGATCGTTAGATATAGTATTTGGTGAGGTAGACAGATGAGTTTAAAAAAAATTCATGATCAGCAACCAGAATCTTTTGAATTTACAAAAGTAAATATCGATGCTGCTGAAAAAATATTAAAAAAATATCCTGAGAACAGAAAAAAAAGTGCTGTTATGCCATTTTTGTATTTAGCTCAAAGACAAAATAAAAATTGGATACCCTTAACCGCTATGAAATATATAGCTAAATATCTAGAGATGCCCTACATCAAAGTTTACGAGGTTGCTACCTTTTATACAATGTATAACCTAGCACCAGTTGGAAAATATTTTTTACAAGTTTGTACCACAAGCCCTTGTCTGATTAGAGGCGCTGATAAAGTAGTAAAAATTTGTAAAGAAAAAATATCTAAAGAAGAAAATACATTATCAGAAAATAAACTTTGTTCATGGCTTGAGGTTGAATGTTTAGGAGCTTGTGTAAATGCCCCAATGATGCAAATTAACAATGACTACTATGAAGATCTAGATGAAAAAAATACAATTGATATTATTGATTCATTACTTGCAGACAAACCTATTAAACCAAAATCTTTCAGAAATAGAACTAGTTCTGCTCCTGAAACAGATAAACCAATCTTGAATGGTGGCAAAAATGCTTAAAGAAGAAAACAAAATATTCAAAAATCTTTACAATTCTCTTGGTTGGGAAATTGATAAAGCCGTAGAGAGAGAAGATTGGAGTAACACTAAAGAAATTATCTCTAAAGGTCGTGAATGGATTATAAGTGAAGTTAAAGCTTCAGAACTAAGGGGAAGAGGTGGAGCTGGTTTTTCAACTGGACTTAAATGGTCATTTGCTCCAAAAGAAGTTGGTTCTAGACCTCATTATTTAGTCATTAACGCAGATGAATCAGAGCCTGGAACTTGTAAGGATAGAGATATAATTAGATTTGAACCACAGAAATTAATAGAAGGATGTTTAATCGCAGGCTACGCTGTTAATGCGCACGTATGTTATATTTATATAAGAGGTGAGTATTTTAACGAAGGAAACAGATTGCAAGAAGCAATTGATCAAGCTTACAAAAAAAACTTCTTAGGAAAAAATGCTTGTGGTGCTGGATGGGATTTTGATATTCATGTGCATTTTGGAGCTGGTGCTTATATTTGTGGAGAAGAAACAGCTTTACTAGAAAGCTTAGAAGGAAATAGAGGTCAACCAAGACTTAAACCTCCATTTCCTGCACTAGTAGGGTTATACGGTTGTCCTACAATAGTTAACAATGTTGAAACAATAGCGGTTGTACCAACAATATTAAAAAAGGGTGCAAAGTGGTTTGCTTCTCTTGGAAAACCAAAAAATACTGGTACAAAAATTTTTTGTATTTCAGGAAATGTTAATCGACCGTGTAATGTTGAAGAAGAAATGGGCATACCTTTAAAAGATTTAATAGAAAAACATGCAGGAGGAGTAATCGGTGGTTGGGATAACTTACAGGCGGTAATACCAGGTGGATCCTCAATGCCTTTATTACCAAAAAAAACTTGTGATTCCATCACTATGGATTTTGACTCATTGATAGCAAATAAAAGCGGATTAGGAACTGCAGGTGTGGTTGTTATTAACAAAGACCAAGATATTGTTAAATGCATGACGAGAATAGCTAGATTTTACAAACATGAAAGTTGTGGTCAATGTACTCCTTGCAGAGAAGGAACAGGTTGGATGTGGAGAATTTTAGAAAGAGCTGGAAGAGGTGAAGCAACTTTTGCCGATATACATTTACTTGACGATGTAACTAAACAAATTGAAGGACACACTATTTGTGCTTTTGGAGAAGGCTCGTCTTGGCCAGTACAGGGCTTGTTAAGACATTTCAGAAAAGAAATAGAAAAAAAATGTATAGGTGAGCCTGTTTTTAAAAAATCAAATAAAAATCCTTATCTAGTAGATCAACATCTTTTAGAAAGTGAAAATGCCTAAAATAAATATTAACGGAAAAGAAATTGAATTTGAAAAAGGAATGACTGTTTTGCAGGCATGTGAACTTGCTGATGTAGAAATTCCAAGATTCTGTTATCACGAAAAACTATCAATCGCAGGAAATTGTAGAATGTGTTTAGTTGAAATGGAAAGATCGGCTAAGCCAATAGCTTCATGTGCAATGCCGGCAGCCGAAGGTATGAATATAAAAACCAATACAGAATTTGTAAAAAAAGCACGTAAAGGAATGATGGAATTTTTACTTGCGAACCACCCACTTGATTGTCCTGTTTGTGACCAAGGTGGTGAGTGTGATTTACAAGACCAGTCTTTATTTTATGGATTTGATAAATCAAGATTTTCTGAAAAAAAAAGAGCAGTAAAAGACAAATATATGGGTCCATTAATCAAAACGCAAATGACAAGATGTATTCACTGCACAAGATGCGTACGATTTGCCGAAGAAATTGCCGGTGTTCCAGAAATAGGAGCTATCGGGAGAGGAGAGAGCATGGAAATCACAACTTATCTAGAACAATCAATGACTTCTGAATTGTCAGCAAACGTTATTGATTTATGTCCCGTGGGAGCGCTTACATCTAAACCTTACGCTTTTGAAGCAAGACCTTGGGAGTTAAAAAAAACAGAAAGCATAGATGTAATGGATGCTGTAGGTTCTAATATTAGAGTAGATACCTATGGTTGGGAAGTTAAGAGAGTATTACCAAGATTAAATAATGAAATTAACGAAGAATGGATCTCAGATAAAACAAGATATGCCTGCGACGGACTATTAAAACAAAGACTAGACGTACCTTATATCAAAAAAGGAAATAAATTAGAAAAATCCACTTGGGATGAAGCAATCGAACTAATATCAAATAAAATAAAATCTACTAAACCCGAACAAATAGCAGGTCATATAGGTGACATGGTTTCTATTGAGACAATTTTTTCTTTTAAAAATTTATTAAAAAAAATTGGTACTAATAACTTTGATTTTAGAGAAAAGAAAATCTATATCGATCCAACAGATAAAATGAATTATATATTTAATTCATCCATTCAAAGCATCGAAGATAGTGATCTTATTTTACTGATCGGCACAAACCCAAGACACGAAGCAACAATAGTCAACGCAAGAATAAGAAAAGCTTTTGTAAAAAATAAAACAGCAGTTTATTCCATTGGTAACCCTGGAGATTTGACTTACGAGTATACTTTGTTAGGTGACGACGTTAATGATATTAAAAATATTTTTGACGAAAAAAGTGAAATAAATAAAAAATTAAAAAAAGCAGAAAAACCAATTTTTATTTTTGGTGAGTCAGTTTTAGAACTTAAAAATTCAAAATATATTTTAGAGAAAACAAAATATTTTTTGATAGAGAATAATTTTATCAACGAGACATGGAATGCTTTAAATATATTGGTACAAAATGCCTCTACAGTCGGTGCTATAGACTCTGGGTTTTACAATATAGATAAAAATAATAATTTTATATTTTTTGATAAACTTAAAAATAAAGAATTTAAATTATTATATTTAGTTGGTTCCGATAACCTTGAAATAAAAAAAAATGATGAGTTTATTGTTTATCAAGGATCACACGGAGATAAAAATGCGTCTATAGCTGATGTTGTTTTACCAAGTGCTGCATACACAGAACAAAATGGACTATTTGAAAATTTAGAAGGTAGAGTACAAGAGTGTAGGAAAGCTTCGTATCCAACAAATGAGGCTCTAGAAGACTGGAAAATTTTTAATTTAATTAATAAAAGTCTTAATAATTCAAACTTATTTTTAGATTTTTTATCTATTAGAAAGTTAGCTATTCAAGAAATTCCAAATTTTTCAGAAATTGATTTATTACCAAAAAGAAATAAGTCGGTTAAAAATAACACATTATTAGAAGCCACTAGTGAAAAAATAATAATTAAAGATATTGATTATTATTTTAGCAATTCAATTGCTAGAGCATCGAAGACTATGAGTGACTGTAGAAATATACTCAACAATAATAAAAAAAATGGAACAATTAGTTAGATGGAATATTTAAATATATTATTAAGTGAACTATATAAGATTATGTTTGTTTTAATTCCAGTTCTAGTTTCTGTTGCTTTAGCAGTTTGGTTAGACAGAAGAATATGGGGCGCAGTTCAAAAAAGAAAAGGACCAAATGTAGTCGGTCCTTTCGGATTATTACAAACTGTTGCAGATGCATTAAAATATATCTTTAAAGAAATTATTATTCCAGCAAGTTCAAATAAAGTTATATTTGTGTTAGCACCTGTTGTTACAATGACGTTAGCATTAGTGGCATGGGCAGTCATCCCTTTTGATAACGAACTAGTACTAGCTGATATAAACGTGGGCATACTTTATCTTTTTGCAGTTTCTTCTTTAGGTGTTTATGGAATTATAATGGGTGGCTGGGCATCAAATTCTAAATACCCTTTTCTTGGTGCAATAAGGTCTGCTGCACAAATGGTGTCATATGAAGTTTCAATTGGAATAATTATAATTAATGTTCTTTTATGTGTCGGTTCATTAAATTTAAAAGACATTGTTAATGCGCAACAAAGTTTATGGTTTGTAGTTCCTTTATTTCCAATGTTTGTGGTTTTTTTTATTTCTGCATTAGCAGAAACAAATAGGCCACCATTTGATTTGCCAGAAGCTGAAGCAGAACTAGTTTCAGGTTATCAAACTGAATATTCAGGCATGATGTATGCCATGTTTTGGTTAGGAGAATATGCAAATATTTTACTTATGTGCGCTATGGGTGCCATTTTGTTTCTAGGTGGATGGTTGCCTCCATTTGACATTTTTCCCTTTAATGTAATACCAGGTCCATTATGGATGATTTTAAAAATATTATTCATATTCTTTTTATTTGCTTTAGTTAAAGCAATTGTTCCAAGATATCGATATGATCAATTAATGAGACTTGGATGGAAAATATTATTACCATTCTCTTTATTTTATGTTGTATTAACAGCTAGTTATCTTTTTTATTTTGACAAACTTCCAGTAAGGACATTTTAAATGAAAATAAGTAGATTTTTAAAAACAATTTTTTTGTTAGAGTTTGTTTCAGGTCTTTTAATAGCAACTAGAGAAATATTTAGACCAAAAAAAACCATTAATTACCCTTATGAGAAAGGTTCTTTGAGCCCAAGATTTAGAGGTGAGCATGCCTTAAGAAGATATCCCAGCGGAGAAGAGCGTTGTATAGCTTGCAAGCTTTGCGAAGCAGTTTGTCCTGCACAAGCCATAACAATAGAATCTACAGAAAGAGATGACGGAAGCAGAAAAACAACACGATACGATATCGACATGCTAAAATGTATTTACTGCGGTCTCTGTCAAGAATCATGTCCTGTAGAAGCAATAGTTCAAGGACCAAATTTTGAATTTTCTACAGAAACTCGAGAAGAACTTTATTATAATAAAGAAAAATTAATGGATAACGGAGATAGATGGGAAGATGTCTTAGCTAAAAACATAAGACTAGACAAACCATACAGATAAAATGTTAGCGCATACTATTTTTTTCTATTTTTTTTCAATAATTACCGTCGGATCTGCACTAATGGTTATTGCAAGTAAAAACACTGTGCACGCAGTTTTTTTTCTTATCCTAGATTTTATTTCAGTTGGATGTCTTTTTATCATGATTGGTGCGGAATTTTTAGGAATGATTATGCTTATTGTTTATGTAGGAGCAGTTGCAGTGTTATTTTTATTTGTCGTAATGATGCTTAATGTAGCTGAACAAAAACAGTCATGGTTTAGAGGCTTAAAATCAACACACATACCTGTAGGCTTAATTGTAAGTATAATTATTCTTTTAGAAGTTTTAGTAGTTATTGGCGGCTGGAAATACAAAACTAATTTTATTAATACAGATTCTATAGTTATAGATTCTAATCTTTCTAATACGCATCAACTCGGGCGTGTTCTTTACACGGACTATATATATTTATTTCAAATAGCTGGAATAATTTTATTATTATCGATGATTGGCGCAATTGTTTTAACCTACAGAAAAAGAGAAGGCGTTAAAAGACAAAGTTATATAAATCAAATTTCAAGAGAAAGTAAAACATCTATAGAAATTGTTGAGGCAGATTTTAATGCTGGAGTAAAAATAGATGATTAATATTGAACTAGGTCATTATTTAACCCTCGGTGGCGTAATTTTTTTACTCGGAGTTGTAGGCATATTTTTAAATAGAAAAAATATAATCGTAATTTTAATGTCTGTTGAATTGATTTTATTATCAGTAAATATAAACCTTGTAGCTTTTTCAACATACTCAAACGAAATAGTTGGTCAAATTTTTACTTTTTTTATACTGACTGTTGCAGCAGCAGAAGCAGCAATAGGTTTAGCAATTATTGTTTCTTACTACAGAAACAAAGGTTCAATTAGAGTACAAGATATTAATGAGATGAAAGGTTAGATGTCTTATTTAATAGTATTTTTACCTTTAATAGGTGCCTTACTTGGCTACAGTTTAAAATCTTTAGGAGATAGGTATTCTGAGATAATAACTACAACATTTTTATTTTTATCAGCAATTTTATCAATAATAATTTTTTATAATGGAATTATTTATGGAGAGTATGCAAATTATAAAATAATTGACTGGATCACCTCAGGTAATCTCAAGGTTGACTGGTCAATTAACATAGATCCATTAAGCTCGATAATGTTAGTTGTTGTAACTTCCGTCTCATCTTTAGTGCACTTGTATTCAATAGGGTACATGAGTCACGATCCAAACAAACCAAGGTTTATGTCTTACCTGTCTCTATTTACATTTGCTATGTTGATGCTGGTAGTTTCTGATAATTTTTTACAATTATTTTTTGGCTGGGAAGGTGTAGGACTGTGTTCTTATCTTTTAATAGGTTTTTGGTACAAAAAAAATTCCGCTAACAATGCAGCTATAAAAGCTTTTTTGGTGAATCGAGTAGGAGATTTTGGACTCGCTATCGGCATATTTTTAATTTTTAATTATTTTGGTACAGTAAATTATGAAGAGGTTTTTGCTAAAGTTGCAGAAAATTCAGCTAAAGAAATTAATTTTCTTGGACTGGATATAAATTTAATCACATTAATTTCTCTAACTTTATTTATTGGAGCAATGGGCAAGTCAGCACAATTTTTATTTCACACATGGTTACCAGACGCAATGGAAGGACCAACACCAGTGTCAGCATTAATTCATGCAGCCACAATGGTTACAGCAGGTGTTTTTTTAGTTGTTAGATGCTCTCCTATTTTTGAATATTCACAAATTGCTTTAAATTTTATTGCAGTAGTCGGAATGATAACAGCAGTGTTCGCGGCTTCAGTTGCATTAGTGCAAAATGATATTAAAAAAATTATTGCATATTCAACTTGCAGCCAATTAGGCTACATGTTTTTTGCAGCTGGTGTAGGCGCTTATCATGTTGCAATTTTTCATTTATTTACACATGCTTTTTTTAAAGCCTTATTATTTTTAGGGGCAGGTTCTGTAATTCATGCTTTTAAAGACGAACAAGACATAAGAAGAATGGGAGGTGTTTGGAAAAAAATTCCTTATACTTGGTGCTTAATGCTAATAGGAACATTGGCATTAACAGGATTTCCCTTTTTATCAGGATTCTACTCTAAAGATGCAATCATTGAGTTTGCTTATTTTAAAAATTCTAACATTGGATATTACGCTATGACAGTAGGAATCCTTACGGCATTTTTAACTGCAATTTATTCATGGAGACTATTTTTTAAAACTTTTCATGGTAAATACAACAATCCGGACAGACCGATTGAAGAAACAAAGGAGTCTCCACTAGTTATGTTAATACCATTAATTTTTCTTGCATCTGGTGCTTTGTTTGCAGGTTATGCTTTTAAAGAATTATTAATAGGTGATAATTATTTAGACTTTTGGAAAAAGTCTATTTTCTTTATTAAAGAAATAGAACATTTACATTTGCCGCTTTGGCTTCTGCTCTCAACTCCGTTTCTTGTAGTAAGCGCAATACCTCTTTCTTATTATTTGTACATTAAAAACACTGATATTCTCTCTGGAGTAAGAAAATTAAATGAACCCCTTTATAATTTTCTATTAAACAAATGGTACTTTGATGAACTTTATGAAGCTATATTTGTTAAGCCCCTAAAATTAATTGGTGCATTTCTTTGGAAGAAGGGTGATCAAAATACTATAGACCGATTTGGACCAGACGGTTTTTCAAAAGTTATTAAATACTTTTCTAATAAAGCGGTAAAATTTCAAAGTGGGTATATTTATGATTACGCTTTTGTAATGCTTTTAGGCCTTTCCTTTTTGCTAACCTATCTAATGATTAAATAAAATGAATTTTCCAATACTTTCATCAATAACTCTTCTGCCTGCCCTAGGTGCTTTATTTATTTTATTTTCAAAAAGTGAAAAAAATGAAAATAGAAATGCAATTAACCTTTCTCTATTTACAAGTGTGATAAATTTATTCCTAGCTATTTTCTTATGGCATTCTTTTGACAAAAGCTTTATTGGATTCCAATTTGTGGAAGAACAAAACTGGATAAGCGGATTTATAAAATTTAAATTTGGAATAGATGGTATATCAATTTTATTTATAGTTTTAACTGCATTCATTGCTCCAATTTGTATTATTTCTTGCATCAACAGTGTCAAGACTAGACTTAAGGAATTTTTAATAGCAATATTAATTCTAGAAACATTTATGATAGGTGTTTTTTGTTCTTTAGATCTTGTACTTTTTTATATTTTTTTTGAAGCAGGTTTAATACCCATGTTTTTAATTATTGGTATATGGGGAGGTCCAAAGAGAGTTTACGCAGCTTTTAAATTTTTTTTATTTACTTTGCTAGGCTCCGTTTTAATGCTAGTTGCAATTATTTCTATTTATTGGATCACCGGCACAACTGATGTCACGCAAATTTTTGAAATTAAAATACCAGTTAAATATCAATACGTTTTATGGCTGGCCTTTTTCAGTTCATTCGCAGTTAAAATGCCTATGTGGCCTGTGCATACTTGGTTGCCTGACGCTCATGTTGAGGCCCCAACGGCCGGCTCTGTAATACTTGCTGCTATTTTATTAAAAATGGCAGGATATGGCTTTTTGAGATTTTCAATTGGAATGTTTCCTGTTGCTTCTGAATATTTTGTTCCTTTAATTTACACACTTAGTATTATTGCAATTATTTACACATCTTTAGTTGCGCTCATGCAAGAAGATATGAAAAAACTTATTGCTTATTCTTCAGTTGCTCATATGGGGTTTGTTACCTTAGGAATTTTTACTTTTACATCTCAAGGTATGGAAGGAAGTATTTTTCAAATGTTAAGCCACGGACTCATCTCTGCTGCTCTTTTCTTGTGTGTTGGTGTTCTCTATGACAGGGTTCACTCTAGACTCATTAGTTCATATGGGGGGATAGTTAATATTTTACCAAAATATTCTCTAGTTTTTGCAGTATTTACGCTTGGAGCTTTAGGCTTGCCAGGCACCAGTGGTTTTGTTGGAGAAATCTTAATTTTGATAGGAGCTTTCCAGAAAAGTTTCTTGGTTGCAGTACTAGCGAGTATAGGAATAATTTTAGGAGCGGCTTATATGCTTTGGTTATATAAAAGGGTAGTTTTTGGAAAGTTAGAAAAAACAGAACTTAAAGAACTTAAAGACTTAAATTTGTCAGAAGGAATTGTTCTTTTTTCACTTGTGGCCCTTGTATTATGTTTTGGATTTTATCCAAATTTAATTTTAGATACTGTTCATGTTTCAGTTGAAGAATTAATTAAAAACTATGAACAAGCAATAATTTTTAACTTAAGCACAGTAAAATAATGGAAAATTTTAATTTAATATTACCTGAAATATTTCTCTCACTATCTATTTTTGTGACTTTATTAATAGGAGTATTTTTCAAAGATAGTTACAAACTGGTTACAAATATAACCTATTTAATTATAATATCTTTATTATTAATTATTTTTAACTCATTTAATGAAAGTGGTAATTTATTTTCTAATAGTTTTGTCTCTAATTCATTTATAAATTTTTTTAAAATTTTAATTTTGCTAGGTACATTATTTGTCATGTTCATTTCCCAAAGCTTTATAAAAGAAATGAAAATTAACTATTTTGAATACCCACTACTATTACTTTTCTCAGTTTTAGGAATGTTCTTCATGATAAGTTCTAACGACTTAATGTCTTTTTATTTAGGTTTAGAGTTACAGTCTTTGGCTCTATATATTCTAGCGTCAATAGATAAAAATAATTTAAAATCAAATGAATCTGGAGTAAAATATTTTGTACTAAGCGCCTTATCTTCTGGGCTTTTACTTTATGGATGCTCACTTTTGTATGGTTTTACCGGTTCAACAAATTTCGAAGAAATTAATTTAAAAACTGAACTAGAGAATACCGGTGCTATTTTTGCAATGGTTTTTATTTTAGTAGGTTTAGCATTCAAAATATCGGCAGTTCCTTTTCATATGTGGACACCAGATGTTTACCAAGGATCACCAAGCTCTGTGACAAGTTTCTTTGCAGTTGTTCCAAAGATTGCAGGTATAGCTATACTTATTAGATTTGTTCAGATTCCTTTCGAGCAATTAATAGATCAGTGGCAAAATATTTTAGTTTTTATGTCACTAGCATCCATGATTTTAGGTGCTGTTGCAGCGATTGGACAAACAAACATAAAGAGACTTATTGCATATAGTTCTATTGGTCATATTGGTTATGCTTTAGCGGGTATTTCAACCGGTACTGTAATGGGCTACAATAGCAGTATTACTTACATTTCAATTTATATAATTATGAATTTGGGTGCATTTGGATGTATTTTTCTAATGAAAAAAGATGGTAAGTACTGCGAGGACATTGCGGATTTAGCAGGAATATCAAAACAAAACCCGTTATTAGCAATTTCATTTTTAATAATCATGTTTTCTTTAGCCGGTATTCCACCTCTAGCAGGTTTTTTTGCTAAATTTTATATTTTTATGTCTGTTGTAGAAAGTGGGATGTACACATTAGCAATTATTGGATTGCTAAGCACAGTTATTTCAGCTTTTTATTATTTAAGAATTATTAAGATTATCTACTTTGATGAAATAAAAAATCCTTTTGATAAAATAAAAAATTTTGGAATAACAAGCACTGTATTCTTAAGTTGTTCAATACTCGTTTTATTTTTCTTATATCCTTCAATTTTAAATAATATTGTTAATATGTTATCAATAAATTAATGAAATTAAAAATTGTAAAATTTAAAAGCGTGAAAAGTACTAACGACGAAGCTATTAAATTAATAAGATCAAATAAGTATCTTTTGGGATTAGTTTCTACAGATTATCAAAGCAAAGGAAGAGGTACAATGGGTAAAAAATGGATTTCATACAAAGGAAATATTTTTGTTTCAATATTTTTCAAAGTTAATTTAATAAAAATAAAGATAGAAAATTATTTGACAATTAATGCAAATATTATCAAAAAAATATTAAATCAATATACAAAAAAAATTGTAAAAATAAAAAAACCAAACGATTTATTAATCAATCAAAAAAAAATCTGTGGAATATTGCAAGAAGTAATTATCCACAATAAAGAAAAATATTTAATCACTGGAATTGGTATAAATACGGAAATTATTCCTCCAAATAAAAATTTTAATTGTACTTCTTTAAAAATCCACTCAGATAAAAAGATCAATAATAAAATTATTATTGACAAAATAAAAAAAAATTACGATATATTGATTTATGATATAAATACTTACAGTTCTTTACATGTAAAAAGTAAATATAAGTAAATAAATGAAAATATTAGTAGGAGATATAGGTAATACATTAACCAAATTATGTTTAGTTAATGAAATGTCAAAGATTGTTAGGGAGTATAATATTGAAACAGCAAAAATATTTCAGGAAAAAATTTTAATTAAATTCTTAAACTCTATCTTAAATGAAAAAATAAAGAAAAAAGTTTTATTTTCTAGTGTTGTACCAAAAGCTTATCATAGGATTAAAAAAATTCTTAAAATAAAAAAATATCAAGTTTTTGAAATAAAAAAACTTCAACTCAAAGATTTAATAAAGATCAAAATTGATAAATATACCCAGTTAGGATCAGACAGAATTGCCAATGCGATTGGAGCATATAGTTTATATAAAAAAAACTGTTTAATTATCGATTTTGGAACAGCAACTACATTTGATATTGTGAGAAATCCCGGTATTTACGAAGGTGGTGTTATCGCTCCAGGGGTCAAACTTTCCATATTAAACTTAAATCGTTCTACTGCTTCTTTGCCCTTATTTGAATTAAAAATTAACTCAAAAACCTTTGGAAAGAACACAAAAGACGCCCTTAACGCTGGTTTTCTTTGGGGTTATCAAGGTTTGGTAAATAATATAGTACAAAAAATTAAAACTTCTTTTAATTGTAACTTTAAGATAATTTTAACTGGCGGATATTCAAAAACTTTTTCTAAATTTATTAATAATAATTCAACTATTGAGCCAAACATTACTATAAAAGGTATCATGCATATTTATAAAAACTTAATCAAATGAACAAAGAAGAACTTCTTTTTTGCCCTCTAGGTGGATCTGGCGAGATAGGCATGAATTTAAATTTATATGCTTATGGCAAAGAAGACAGTCAAAAATGGATAGCTGTAGACATGGGCGTTACGTTTGCTGACGACTCCATACCTGGTATTGACTTAATTTATCCTGATCCTGGTTTTTTAATAGATAAGAAAAAAGATTTATTAGGCATTGTGTTAACACATGCACACGAAGATCACATAGGTTCCGTCGCAATTATATGGCCACAACTTAAATGTAAAATATACGCAACTCCTTTTACAGCGGCATTGCTAAAAGAAAAATTTAAAGAAAAAAAAATTGATATAACAAGCTATTTAAAGATAGTTCCGTTAAATGGAAAAATCAACCTTGGTCCTTTTGAAATAGAATTTATAACCTTAACACATTCAATTTTAGAGCCCAACGGACTCAGTATTAAAACTCCCGCAGGTATTGTTTTGCATACTGGCGATTGGAAGTGTGATCCTAATCCGCTAATAGGTGAAAGAATCGATGAAAAAAAATTAAAAGAAATAGGAAACCAGAATGTATTAGCGATGGTATGTGATTCTACAAATGTTTTTAGCGAAGGAAGAGCCGGTTCTGAATCCGATGTTAGAGAAAGTCTTTTAAGAATTATTTCAAATCTAAAGAAAAGAATTATTGTTACAACTTTTGCCTCCAATGTAGCAAGAATGGAAACAGTTTTTTATTGTGCTCAAAAATCGAATAGGCAAATATCTTTGGTTGGCAGGTCTATGCATAGAATTTATAAAGCTGCAAAACAGTGCGGTTATTTACAAAATTTAATAGAACCAATTGATCCCAGAGATGCAAAAAATATATCAAGAGATAAAATTATTTATCTTTGTACGGGAAGCCAAGGTGAGCCTATGGGTGCTATGAAAAGAATTACATCTGGTATTCATCCTGATGTATTTTTAGAAAAAGATGACACAGTAATTTTTTCTTCAAAAATTATCCCAGGAAATGAAAAAAAATTATACGCAATGCACAATGAAATTGTAAAAAAAAATATTGAAATTATAACTGAAGAAAATGCATTTGTTCATGTATCTGGACACCCCAATAGAGATGACCTAAAAGATATGTATAGTTGGGTAAAACCAAAATCCATTATTCCGGTTCACGGGGAACACCGTCACATGATCGAACAAGCAAAATTTGCAAAAGAAATGAAAGTTCCACATAGCTTACAAATAGAAAATGGAGATATTATAAAAATTTTTCCTGGTGACACACCTAAGATAATCGACAAAGCTCCATCTGGCAGAATGTATCTAGATGGGTCTGTTTCAGTAAGGGAAGATTCCAACTCTATTAAAGAAAGAAGAAATTTAGCAATTAATGGATATTTAGAAGTAACGCTTCCAATTGGAAGTAATGGTAAAATTAGAAAACCAGTGATCTCTTTTAAAGGTCTACCTGTAGATGATTTAGATGATATGTTCATTTTTGACATGGAAGATGAAATAGCAAACATTTGTAAGACTTTTTCAATACAGAACAAAAAGCAGGAATATAATTTAATAGATGCTTTAAAACAAAACTGCAGAAGAATAGTGAGAGAAAAAACAGGAAAAAAACCGCACACCAGAATTAATCTAGCAAGAATTTAATGTCTACGACTGGATCACTCATAGTATATATATCAATTTGGTGGATAGTATTTTTTTCAGTTTTACCTTTTGGAATAAAATCACAAAATATAAAATTTAGCGATGAATTACATGGTAATGATCGTGGTGCACCAAAAAACCCTAAAATTGGAAAGAAATTTTTTATAACTACTCTAATTACTTCAATAATATTTTTAATTATATATTATCTAGTAAATAAAAATTATTTAAATTTAAGAGACTATTTACAATAATGCTACTTTCAAAAATATTTTTACCATTTACAAAAGACTTACCAGCTGACGCAAAAATTAAATCTCATCAACTCATGCTCAGAATAGGTATGATTAAACAATCATCAGCTGGAATTTATTCATGGTTACCATTAGGTTTTAAAGTAATGAAAAAAATTGAAAACATTGTAAGACAAGAACAAGATACAATTGGAGCACAAGAAATGTTAATGCCAACCATACAATCAGCAGATATTTGGAAAGAAAGTGGAAGATATAATGACTACGGTGACGAAATGTTAAGAATTAGAGATCGGCAAGGCAGGGAAATGTTATACGGTCCCACCAATGAAGAGCTCATAACAGAAATTTTTCGTTCAAGTATTAAGTCATACAAATCACTTCCTCAAATGCTTTATCATATTCAATGGAAGTTTAGAGATGAGATTAGACCAAGATTTGGTATTATGCGTTGCCGAGAGTTTTACATGAAGGATGCATATTCTTTTGACATCAGTGATGAAGAAGCAAAAAAATCTTATAATAAAATGTTTTATTCATATTTAAAAATATTTTCAAAACTTGAGCTTAAAGCAATACCGATGGCAGCAGATACAGGACCTATCGGAGGTGAACTGTCTCATGAGTTTATTATTTTAGCAGACACAGGAGAAAGTAATGTTTACACTGATAAAAATATATTTGATATTAATACCGATAAATATAGTTTTGATGAAAAATCCTTAGAAAAAATGAGAAATGACTTTTCCTCTTGTTATGCTGTTACAGATGAAAAGTTTAATAAAAAAGATTTTGATTTAAAAGTTAAAAAAAACAACCAAATCTCAGCAAAAGGAATAGAAGTTGGTCATATTTTTTATTTTGGCGATAAATACTCCAAACCTCTCAATTGTTTAATAGATCACCAAGAAGGAAAGAAAGTTCCTGTTAAGATGGGATCTTATGGAATAGGAGTATCTAGACTAGTTGGCGCATTAATCGAAGTAAATTTCAAGAATGACGTTATGAAATGGCCTAAATCAGTTTCACCTTATGATGTAGTGATTATAGTCAGTATAAATAAGAATAACAAAAAAAGCTTTGAAACTGCAAACATGATCTACAAAGAACTGCAGAAACAAAAAATTGACGTACTTTTAGATGATGTAGATGAGAATATGTCAGCTAAATTTAAAAAACATGATTTAATAGGTATTCCCTACCAAATTATAATTGGTTCCAAGTCTGAAGAAAAAAGATTTGAATTTAAAGAGGTGGGAAGTAACGCAGCATTACTGAGCCTAGATGAGATTAAAGAAAAAATTAGAAATTAAATTGTTTACCTCAGCAGAAAAATTAATAGCCCTAAGAAATTTAAAACCTAAAAGAAAAGAAGGTTTTCTAAAAGTCATTTCAATTTTTTCATTTGTTGGAATAATGCTTGGTGTTGCGATTTTAATCATAGTTATGTCCGTTATGAACGGCTTCAGAACTGAACTAACAAATAAAATTCTTGGGTTTAACCCTCATGTGATTATCAAACCGTATAATAACTCAAAAATTGACTCAAACTTTAAAGATCAATTAAATAAAAATTTTCCCAAAATTAAAGTTTTAGAATCTTACAGTGGGGAAGGAGTGGTAATTAATAATGATTATGCCAAAGGTATAATGATTAAGGGATTAGATCCAAAAAATGAAAAAAATTCAATATTTCTAAAAAAAATTTTAGTTGAAGGTATGGTAAGTAAAATAAAAAAAGGAAAAATAATAGTTGGGAAAGAACTAGCAATAGAATTAAATCTAGCACTCGGTGATAAAATCAACCTTCTCTCATCCGCTTATATTAGCACACCTTTTGGAAGCCTACCTAAACAAGAAAGTTTTTCTGTAGAAGGTATTTTTAGTAGCGGTTTTTACGAATTTGATAAAAATGTTGTTTTCTTAAATTTAGATGAATCTTTATTTTTTTTTGGTAAAACAAAAGAAGATATTAATTTAGAAGTTTATTT
>Ga0308013_10000224_pt1 | contig 32586 bp, 36 predicted proteins | sample Neamet181_FD_203131 | JGI IMG/M metagenome (GOLD analysis project Ga0308013, IMG submission 203131) | Marine microbial communities from water near the shore, Antarctic Ocean - #181 | ecosystem: Environmental > Aquatic > Marine > Unclassified | place: Southern Ocean | collected 2014-07-25
TACAAAAAAATTAGCCACTCAAATAAACCAATCAATACTATAAGCTGTGAGTCAAAAATTTATTAATAAAACTGCGATAATAATATCTTGGCCGAGAGAAATAGATATGTATTCAAATTTCTTTAACTTGGATGATGATCTATCGTTTGATTTCATTGTTAATGATGTAAAATCTTTAGAAAAAGGAAGAAATCAATCAAACAAATTAATAGAGGAAATTTTAAAAGACAGAAAAATTAAATACAAGTTATTTACAAAAATATATTTGAAAACGATGTATAAAAAAGTCATTAGTACGGGGGAAATTTGTGCAATGCATATTAACTTGTATTCAATTATAAAACACATTTATGCTGTTACTATAGGATTTGCATTAGAACTTACAAAAATTTCAATAATAATTAAAAAAATTACCGGAAGGCCATTTACAGCCAATGGAATTAAATCAAAAATTGGGATTGACTGGTTTCCTGAAAAAAAAATTGGATATATTTCTATAAAGTTTCCGGATGGTGCTGACTTTCAATTACAAAATTATCCCTTCCCATTTTATGAAAATATTTTTGATGTTTTTTTAAGCTATACTGATTTAGAAATTTCTTTAATTAAAAAAAAATTTAAAAAAAAAATATGTCAAAAAATTGAATATTTTAGATACAGTGAACCAAAAAAAAAAAGTAAAGAAAAAATTGATTTAATTAAAGAATTTAACTTAGACCCAAAAAAACAAACTATAGTTTGGATACCCTCTCATTTGAATCATAAATTAGACGAAGATAAAAATATATTAGATTGGTATAAAGAAATTAATTTCTTGAGCCAATCTTATAATTTTATAATAAGACCTCATCCTAAAACTTTGCTCAGAAATGATTCTATTTTAAAAAAGTTAAAAAAATATGAATTAAATATTGACACAGACCACAACCGCTCTTTAAAAGAAATGATTGAATTTGCTGACCTTATTTTTGCAGATTATGGAGGCATTATTTTTGATAGCATATATTTAAACAAAAAAGTTGTTTTGTTAGATATGCAAGATAGTTCTGAATTTGTTAAAATTTTAAAACAAAATAATTCTTTAGATATTCGGATTAGAGAAAATCTTCTCTGCATGAAAATAGGTGAGACAAAAAAAAAAATACTTTCTAACATTAAAGAAGCTTTAACTGACAAATATCAAGAGGCAATAAATAAAAATAAACTAATTTACTTTGGAGAAGATAAAGGGTTAAATTTCCATCAGCTTATTAATTTTTTAAAACATTTATGAAAAAAAAAAAAATTATAATTATAGGGGGTACAGGTTTTATAGGATTCCATTTAGCTAAATTTCTAATAAAAAAAAATTATGAAGTTATAAGCGTCTCAAGAAAAAATCCCAAAAAAATTAGGTTTTTAAAAAAAGTTAAATATATAAAAGTGAATATAGTTCAAAAAAAAAAACTTTTAAAAAGTCTGAAAAAGTATTTAGATACAGATTATATCATCAACTGTGGTGGAGAAGTCGAGCACAAAAAAAAAAAGAAAACAATTTTAAGTCATTTTAATGGATCTATAAATATTGCAAATATATTTTTAAACAAACCTTTAAAAAAATTTATTCAAATTGGTAGTGGTCTAGAATATGGATCTTTAAAATCACCTCAGTCTGAAAGCGCTTTATGCAATCCTGAATCAAATTACTCTAAAGCTAAATATTTAGCTTCAAAAAGTTTATTAGATCTTTATAAAAATTATAATTTACCTTTAGTATTAATAAGACCCTATCAGCTCTATGGCCCTGCTCAAGATACAAATAGATTAATCCCTTTTGTTATCAAAGCTTGTTTGCAGAACAAACATTTTCCATGTTCAGAAGGAAAACAGTACAGAGACTTTTTGTATATTGATGATTTTGTTAATTTTATTTTTAAAATTATTAGAAAAGACAATATTAAAGGTGAAATATTTAATGTAGGTTATGGGCGTCCAGAACAAATTAAAAAAATTATTTATAAAATAACAAAAATAATTAACAAAGGCAGACCTAAATTTGGAAAGATTAAATTAAGAACTGAAGAAAATTTAATTACTTACGCAAATATTAAAAAAGCAATGAGTTTTACTGAATGGAAACCTAAGGTAAAACTAATTTCAGGCTTACAAAAAACTATTAAATATTACAAAAAGTTATATTTATGAAAGTCTTAAATTTATTAAAAATAATTTTTTTTAATACGTGCAATGTTAACAGTACAAATAATTTGGGTGTGTAGTTCAGTGGTAGAACGCTACGTTGACATCGTAGAGGTCGTAAGTTCAATTCTTATCACGCCCACCAATATTCTCTTTATTTGTTGATATAATTTAGTTTTTATCTATTTACATTAAATTTTTAAGATAATATAAGACAGTGCCTGGTAATTATTGCGAAGGGGCCACACCCGATCCCATTCCGAACTCGGAAGTAAAGTCCTTCAGCGCCAATGGTACTTTGTCTTAAGACACGGAAGAGTAGGACATTGCCAGGCTAAAATTTAGAATTTATGAAAATAGCAAGCTCACTCAAATCATTAAGAAAAAGAGATCTTAACTCTAAAATTGTTAAGCGTAGAGGTAAAATCTACGTAATAAATAAAAAAAATCCCAGATATAAAGCTCGTCAAGGTTAATTAAATGAGCGAACAAGAACACAAAAATACTTGGAATGGTTTTACTAAGCTTGTTTTATTTGGAACACTAGCTGTAATTTTACTCTTAGTAATTTTAGCTATAACACTACTTTAAATTTAAAATCTTAAAAATGATAATTGGATCTATAAAAGAAGACATTAATTTAGAAAAAAGAGTTTCAATTACTCCAGAAACAGCAAAAAATATTATTGCCCTAGGTTTAAGTATTAACCTAGAAAAAAATTATGCCACTCATCTAGGAATAGAAGACAAACAATATGCAGATAATGGCGTAAAGTTTTTTAATAGCTCAAAAGAAGTAATACATAACTCTAGTTTATTATTAAAAGTTAATTGTCCAACTGACGAAGAAACTAAAGTTTTGAAAGAAAAAACTATTCTTGTTGGAATTTTTAACCCATCAAAAAATCAAGATAAGCTCAAAGAAGTTTTAAAAAAAAATATTAATGTTTTTTCACTTGAGCTTTTGCCACGTATCTCAAGAGCTCAATCAATGGACGTCCTTTCTTCTCAGTCTAATCTAGCTGGGTACAGAGCTGTAATAGAATCTATTTATGAATTTGAAAAAGCAATTCCTATGATGATGACGGCCGCAGGAACAGTGCCCGCAGCTAAAGTATTAGTCATCGGAGCAGGTGTTGCTGGATTACAAGCTATAGCAACATCTAAAAGACTAGGAGCAATAGTATCAGCAACAGATGTTAGGGTAGCCTCTAAAGAACAAGTGGAAAGCTTAGGGGGAAAATTCTTAATGGTAGAACAAGATGAAAATTTAGAAACTGCAGGTGGCTACGCAAAAGAGGCTAGCGAAGAATTTAAAAAAAAACAAGCTGATCTTTTAAAAGAAGCAATGATTAAGAACGATATAGTAATTTGCACAGCTCTTATACCTGGAAGGCCCGCACCAAGGATTTTAAATGAAGAACTTGTAAAATTAATGAAACCAGGATCAATTATATATGATTTAGCAGCAGAACAGGGTGGTAATGCAGCTTATTCAGAAGTTGATAAAATTAATATAGTTAATGGAATAAAAATAATTGGCATTAAAAACTTAATGAATAAATTACCATCAACAGCCTCAAGCTTATACGCAAAAAACTTGTTTAGTTTTGTAAGAAATCTTTATAGTAAAGAAAAGAAAAAATTTAATATTAACTTAGAAGATGAAATTATTTCTAAAACATTAATTAAAGAGTAAAATTATGGAAATTGATCCTTTTATATTTAGACTTAGTATTTTTATCCTTTCAATATTCATAGGGTATTTTGTTGTTTGGAGCGTTACACCATCTCTCCACACTCCCTTAATGTCTGTGACTAATGCAATTTCTTCAGTAATAATAGTCGGCGCTATTATTGCATCTTTCAGCTCTTTAGATGGAAGCAATATATCTCTTTCAAACATATTAGGATTTGTTGCGGTTACCTTAGCAGCTATTAATATTTTTGGAGGATTTTTAGTCACCCAAAGAATGTTGCAGATGTATAAAAAAAAAGAAAAAAAGAATAATAAATAATGTCAGCTAATCTATCATCACTGCTATTTTTAATAACGGGAGTACTATTTATACTGGCGCTGAGAGGGTTATCATCACCTGAAACATCAAGAATGGGAAACTTTTTTGGTATAGCGGGAATGATACTTGCAATAATAGTTTCAATCTTATCTGTAGATATTTTTTTTAGTAACTTAATTTTTTTTATTATAGCTCTTTCTATTGGCGGAATTATAGGAGGCATTATAGCTTTCAAGATACCAATGACTGCCATGCCTCAACTAGTAGCGGGCTTTCATAGTTTAGTTGGACTCGCAGCTGTGCTTGTTGCGATATCTGCCTACTATAGTCCAGACTCTTTTGGACTTGGTACTTTTCAAAATATTAAAACAGCAAGTATTGTTGAGATGGGTCTAGGCGTATCAATTGGAGCAATAACATTTACAGGTTCAATAATTGCTTTCACGAAACTTCAAGGTTTAATGTCTGGATCACCAATTTCCTTTCCTGGACAACATTATTTGAACGCTTTGTTAGGAATTTTAATAATATCATTGATAGGCTATTTAATTGTAAATCAATCTACGCAAATTTTTTGGGCTTTAATTATAGCCTCATTACTTATTGGATTTTTGATTATAATACCAATTGGTGGAGCAGATATGCCAGTTGTAATATCAATGCTTAATTCTTATTCAGGATGGGCTGCTGCAGGGATTGGATTTACATTGGAAAATACTGCGTTAATAATTACCGGGGCATTAGTAGGTTCTTCTGGTGCAATCCTTTCTTATATAATGTGTAGAGGGATGAATAGGTCTTTCCTAAATGTTATACTTGGTGGATTTGGTACTGACAGCTCATCTAACAATACAAAAGAAACAACAGAACAAAAACCTGTTAAAAGTGGTAACGCAGAAGACGCAGCCTTTTTAATGAAAAACGCTTCTTCTGTGATAATTGTACCAGGCTATGGAATGGCAGTAGCTCAAGCACAACACGCTCTTAGAGAGATGGTAGATAAACTAAAAAAAAATGATGTTAAAGTTAGCTATGCTATTCATCCTGTTGCAGGAAGAATGCCTGGACATATGAACGTATTGTTAGCAGAAGCAAATGTTTCTTACGATGAGGTTTTTGAGCTAGATGATATCAATAATGATTTTGCCAATACAGATGTAGCTTATGTAATTGGAGCAAATGATGTAACAAATCCTGTGGCAAAAACAGATCCTAAAAGCCCTATTTTTGGAATGCCAGTGCTTGATGTTGAAAAATGTAAATCTGTCTTATTTGTAAAAAGAGGTATGTCTCCTGGATACGCAGGCGTCGATAACGAACTATTTTATAGAGACAATACTTTAATGCTATTCGCAGATGCAAAAAAAATGACAGAGGACATAATTAAACACTTAGAATAATGAAAACAAAAATATTTTGCGATAGCGCGGATTATAAAACTATAAAATTCTTCAACAATAAGTCTATTGTTGATGGTTTCACAACTAACCCAAGTTTAATGAGAATCTCAGGTGCAAAAAATTACAAAGACTATTCTTTTAAAATTTTAAAAATCTGTAAGAAAAAACCAATATCATTTGAGGTCTTTGCTGATGATCAAAAAGAAATGCTTAAGCAAGCTTATAAAATAAATACTTGGGCAAAAAATGTTTATGTAAAAATACCAGTAGTGAATTCAAAAGGAAAATTTATGGGACCAGTTATAAAAGAACTTAGTTCAAAAGGAATAAAACTAAACATTACTGCAATTTATTCTTTTGAACAGGCAAATAAAGTATTGAAATGTTTAGATAAAAAAACAAAATCTATTATATCAATTTTTGCTGGTAGAATGGCTGATAAAGGTAAAGATCCACTGCCAATATTTAAAAAAATTATTTTAAAGGTGAAAAAATATAAAAGTATTGAAATACTATGGGCTAGTACTAGAGAAGCTTATAACTATATACAAGCTAAACAATTAGGATGTAACATTATAACAATGCCACCAAAGATAATTGATCAAATAACTTTTTTTGGAAAAAGCCCGAACCAATTATCGCTTGAAACAGTCAAAGGCTTTTTAAGTGATAGCAAAAAATCTAAATTTAAAATTTAAGTAATTTTTAACAATATGTATGCCAAAAAAACCTTTAGTTAGCATTATAATTAATTGTTTCAATGGTGATAAATATTTAGACGAAGCTATTAAAAGCGTTTTAGCTCAAAACTACAAAAATTGGGAAATAATTTTTTTTGATAATAATTCTACAGATAACAGTAGCTCTGTATTGAAGAAACATAAAGACAGAAGAATTAAATATTTTAGATCACGTAAAACTTATCCACTTTATAAAGCAAGAAATTTAGCAATAGCTAGAAGTAAAGGAGAGTTCATATCTTTTTTAGACGTTGATGATTGGTGGATAAAAAATAAGCTAAACAAACAAATAAATTTTTTTTTAAAAAATCAAAGTATAGATGTTCTTTATTCAAATGTTTATTTGTATAATGATAAAAAAAAAACTCAAAAAATTTACGTTAAAAAAAAATTAAATTATGGAGATTTAACACAAAAACTTGTCGATAAATTTGAAATACCAATTTTATCAACGATTATAAAAAGAAGTATTTTTCGTCAAATAAAATTTGATAATAGATATACTATAATAGGTGATTTAGATTTTTTTATAAGGTTAAGCTTAATAAGAAGTATTGCAGCCATACAGGAACCATTAGCATACTATAGAATGCATGACTCAAACTTAACTGTAAAAAAAATAGATCTAAATATCAAAGAATTAGAAAATTGGGTTTCTGAAAAAGTTAAAGATAAAAATTTTAAATCAATTAATTTCTCAAAAATTTATAAATTGATTAAAACTTTAAGAATTAAAAATAATATAATTGAAGGAAATAGGTTGGCAGCTTTAAAAGAAATGTTTCAGAAACCTTTTAATATTTTAAATTTTAGATATATTTTACTATTATTTAATTTTAGTAAATGACAAATAATTTAATAAAAATTTTAAGGTTGAGCCTGTTTATATTTATAATGAAAAAATTTATTTCACTCAAGGAGTCGTACATTTTTACTAATAAAGAAAAGAGATATTTGTTTTACAAATATTCCTAAAATTTTTATTTTGATTGCCTTTATAGTGAATTTGCTTTTTTAACTCGGCTATTATTATTAGAATTTTAAGAAACTTTAGTTTTTCTTTTTCTATCGTGAGGATTTAGCATAGATTTTCTTAATCTAAGAGATTTAGGAGTGATTTCCAATGCCTCATCTGTATTTAGCATGCTTAATTGTTCGGCGATTGACATTTTTCTTACTGGGGTTAATACAACATTCTCGTCTGTTCCCTGCGTTCTCATATTTGTCAATTGTTTTCCTTTCATTACATTTATTTCTAGGTCACCACTTTTAGATGATAAGCCTACAATCATACCTTCATAAACCGCATCATTATGTGTAACGAACATTTCACCTCTTGCCTGAAGATTAAATATAGCAAAAGCAACAGCTTTTCCGGAGGCCATAGAAATTAAAGCACCATTTCTTCTTCCCTCGAGATCTCCAGTATAACTTCCAAAAGAGTGAAATATTCTATTAATTACTCCATTACCTTTTGTTAATGTTAAAAACCTACTTGTATATCCCATTAGTCCTCTGGTTGGAGCGTGAAAAATTAAACGCTTTTTATCTTTTCCTGTATCTTTAAGATCTATTAGCTTACCTTTTCTTCTATTCATTGAATCTATAACTTTTGAAGAATGCTCTTCATCTAAATCCATTGTAATTTCTTCTATAGGTTCTAGTTTTTTCCCAGAAGCATCTTTTTGAAATAGCACTTTTGGAGGACTTACTGTCATTTCAAATCCTTCTCTTCTCATTTGTGTTAACAAAATTTCTAGCATTAGCTCACCTCTACCACTGATAACGAAAGCATCTCTGTTCTCATTCTCTCCAAATGTAATACCTACGTTATTTTCTGCCTCTAACATCAGTCTGTCTCTTATTTGAGTGCTAGTTAATTTTTTACCCTCGGTTCCTGCTAGAGGAGAGCTGTTTACCGTGACCGTAATTGACATTGTTGGAGGATCAATAGGCGTAGCGCTAATTGGCTCATTTATTTCTAAATCACAAATAGTGTCAGCAACATTAGCTTTCTCAAGCCCTGCAATAATAACAATATCTCCAGCCTCACCAATTTCAATTGGAACTCTTTTTGTACCTTCGTATCTAAAAATTTTTGTTAATCTTCCTTCGTCAACTTTTTCACCTTTAAGATTTATAGCTTTAATTTGTTGATTAGCTTTCGCTGTACCTTGGGATATTTTTCCAACCAAGCTTCTTCCCAAGAAGCTGTCAGCGTACAAAAGAGTAGAAAGCATAGCAAAAGGTTTTCCCTTATCTAATTTTGCTGGTTTAACATGTTCTAAAATTAAATCTAAAATTGGATGAAGGTTTTCTCTTGGTCCATCAACCTCTTTACTTGCCCATCCAGATCTTCCACTTGCATAGAGAACTGGGAAATCTAATTGTTCTTCATTGGCATCTAAACTTACAAACAAATCAAACGTTTCATCTAAAACCTCACTTGCTCTTTGATCTGCCTTGTCTAATTTATTTATTATTACAATGGGTTTAAGTCCTTGCTTTAAAGCTTTTGATAAAACAAACTTTGTTTGTGGCATTACACCTTCAGCTGAGTCTATAAGCAACAAAGCTCCATCTGCCATAATTAATACACGTTCAACTTCAGCAGCAAAATCTCTGTGCCCCGGGGTATCTATGATATTAATTCTAGAATCTTTCCATTCTACAGAAGCAGGCTTAGCTAAAATTGTAATTCCTCTTTCTTTTTCAAGCTCTCCGGAATCCATTACTCTTTCTTCAACAACTTCATTATCTCTAAATGAGCCACTCTGTTTCATTAGATTATCAATCATAGTAGTTTTACCATGGTCAACGTGGGCGATAATTGTGATATTTCTAATATCTTTCGTCATAAAATTTTTGGTTGCGGGGGTAGGATTTGAACCTACGACCTTCAGGTTATGAGCCTGACGAGCTACCAGACTGCTCCACCCCGCGATAAAACTTAAGTTTTTTTTAAGTTAATAGCTTGAAGTTTGTTGTTCTCCTCTTTTATTTCAAACTCAAGTTCTTGTTCTTCTTTTAAATTCTTTAACTTAGATTCCTCTAAAGCAGAAACATGTAAAAAAATATCTTTTTCAGTCCCATCTTCTGTAATGAATCCGTATCCTTTTTTTGAATTAAACCACTTAACCTTACCTGTCGGCATATAACACCCTTTAATTTTGAATTAAGCTAAATTCTATTTTTAAGTTTTTGAAGTTTTTTTACTCTTTTTATATTTTCTTCAGTAAGTCTTTTTTTTCTTTCAGAGGGTTTTTCGTAAATACTTTTCATTTTTACTACTTTAAAAAAACCTTCTTTTTGAAGTTTTCTTTTTAAAACTCTTAAAGCCTGTTCTACGTTATTATCTTTTACTTCTATTTTAATAAAATACTCCTGTTAAATTAAGTTCGCTTCGTAGCATCTTAGTTGTAGATTGTCTAGTTTGAAGTCGATTAGTTTAAGAGTTTTTTAGGAATTTTCTTTGCTAGCTTCTGTAGTGGCTTTCAATTTTTCCTCTTTAATTTTAGCTTTTTTTTCTCTTTCAACCCTTCGTTTTGCTTTTTCTAAAGATTTTTCAAATATGTTCTGAGAACATAATCCTAGGATCACAGGATCTTTTGCTTTTAAATTTGAAAAATTCCAATAGCTTCTTTTTCGGATTAATAAAACAGTACCTTTTGTGCTACCTACGAGTTTTGAAATTTGTCCGTCAGTAAATTCTGAATAGTTTTTTAAAAGCCATAAAGCTGCATCAGGTCTGTCCTGTCTCTTTGAAAGAGGTGTATATTTTGGTTTTTTTCTTTCTTTAACTTGAACTTCTTCTGCACGTTCGACTAAATTTAAATTTCTATTAGGATCTTTAGAACAAAGATCGATCTCTTCTCTAGAGACTTGATTAGCAAGTATTGGGTTGTAGGCTTTAATTCCTTTAGCAACATCTCCATCTGCTATCCCCTTAACCTCAAGCTCGTGCAAGCTACAAAATTTTGCTATTTGTTTAAATGTTAATGTAGTGTTTTCTACAAGCCAAACAGCTGTAGCTTTTGGCATAAAAGGAGTTTCAGACATAAATTTATTATTTCTTAGTTCTAAGATCGGCAAACTTTTTGTTATATTTACTTACACGTCCTTTATCTAAAATTTTTTGCGTTCCACCAGTCCATGCAGAATGAGATTTTGGATCAATATCAAGCTTCATGACAGCGTTTTCTTTGCCCCAAGTAGACCTAGTTTCAAACTCACTCCCATCAGTCATAACAACTTTAATTTTATGATAACTGGGATGTATTTCTTTTTTCATGATGGATCTTTTATCGTATAAGATTAACTTACTCAATATTTTTTTTTATTAAAGCAGCTTTAACTTCATCATGAATACTCGAGTTAGTAGCAAGAACATTCCTCTTTGTTGAATTTATTGTTCCAGGCTCCATAAAATCAATGAATCCTCCAGCTTCTTTTAAAATTATAATTCCTGCAGCTATATCCCAGTAATTTAACTCCCACTCCCAATATGCATCAAACCTTCCTGCAGCAACATAGCTCATTCCTAGAGCAGCACTTCCAAATTTCCTAACAGGTGCGTCTACTAAATTTGAAATTTTAATATACTCTTGAAAAATATCACTTTTTTTTGGGCTATTAAATTTAGGGCCACCTGTTACTAAAATAGAATTTTTCAATTTATTTTTTTTTGATACTCTTATTCTAGAATTATTAAAAAATGCTCCTGAACCTTTCTCAGCAAAAAAAGTTTCATTTTTAATTGGATCAAATATTAATCCACAAACTATTTCACCTTTTTCTTCATATCCAACTGAAATTGCAAAATGTGGGATGCCATTTAAAAAATTAAGCGTTCCATCTATAGGGTCGATTATCCACCTGTGATCTTTATTTTCTTTATTAATTTCACCGATTTCTTCACTTAATATTCCGTAATCTGGATGACTTTTCAACAGCTCTTCTATAATTATTTTTTCAGTTCTTTTATCAGCAGCGGTAACAAAATCGCCCGGTCCTTTAGCTGAAACTTGAAGTTTTTCAATTTCTCCAAAATCTCTAATCAGTGATTTAGATGCTTTCATGCACGCATTATAAATCACGGTCATACGAGGTGAGTTCAGTCTCATTATTTGAATTTTTTTACGTACTCTAATGTTCTTGTATCGAGAATAATTTTATCTCCAGATTCGATAAAAGGAGGGACGTTTATTTTTACTCCATTATCAAGCGTGGCAGGCTTGTAAGAAGATGCTGCTGTTTGACCTTTTATTGCTGCATCGGTTACATCTACTAAACACTCTAAGCTGTTAGGCAAGTCTACTGATATTGGTTTTTCATCCAAAAAAGAAATAGTTACCTCTAAATTTTCTTTTAAAAGCTTATATTTTTCATCAATTAAAGATTTTGATATAGAGATTTGTTCAAAATTTTTATTATCCATGAAATGACAATTCTCATCATCTAAATATAAAAAATTAAATTTTTTTTCTTCTAGCTCAGCTTTCTCCACAGTCTCACTCGATCTGAATCTTTCATTTAATTTTGTACCCTTAATAATACTTTTAAGTTCAACTTGATTAAAAGCTCCACCTTTTCCAGGTTTCACGTGCTGAGCTTTTAAAACGCTCCAATAATCATTTTTATGCTCAATAATCATTCCAGGTTTTACTTCCACTGCTGTAATTTTCATCTATATAAATTTTTTAATTGCAATTTCTGGCTTTAAAAATGGGTTATTCCAAATAAAAGTTGATATTGCAATATAATTCGCACCATTATTAATTAACTTTTTATAATTTTTATCATTAATTCCGCCTATTACAACAATTGGTTTTTTAATATTTTTTTTAGCCCAACTTAGTATTTTTAGATCTGCTTTTTTTGCATGGCTTAAGTTTAGATTTAAAAAAAGATCCAAAAGCAAGGTAATCCGCTTTGTCTCTAGAAGCTTTTAAAGCAAGCTTTTTAGAATTATGACAAGTAACTCCTATAATTTTTTTTTTTATATTTTTTCTTGCCGAGACAACCGTATTATCAAGTTGACCAATATGGCAGCCATCAGCCCCAACTTCTTTTGCTAATTTTGAGTCATCATTAATTATAAATTTAACTTTATATTTTTTAGTAATTTTTTTTATTCTTTTAGCAATTTTTACAATTAAGTTTTTAGGTTTTTTTTTTAACCTTAACTGAAAAAAAGATACCTTTTTTGTTGATAAAACTTTTTCTAGATCTTTATAAAAATCTGAATAAATTTTATTTGGTGATATTAAGTAAACTAATTGATTCAAATTTCTAACGCTTGTGACCATTCACCTTTAGAAGCGAGCCCATTCATTTTTGCTCTATGGTTAAAAACATCTTGAATAGCTTTTGTATTATTCATTTCTTTCGACCAAGTTTTTAAAGCGCTCTGTTGCAATGCTCTTCCGTATGAGTAGGTAATAAGAAAATTAGTATCATTTATTTTATTTATTGCATCTAGATTATTTGTTGCTTCTTGTTCCGATTGGCCACCAGATAAAAATGCTACTCCCGGTACATCGCTTGGAACGTTTTTCTTTAAGCATTCTAATGTTTTTTTAGCTATCTCTTCTGGTGTTGCTATTTTAGAACTTTTAAATCCAGGCACAACCATATTTGGTTTTAACACTATACCTTTAAGCGAAATTTTATGAATAGCTAATTCGTTGAAACATTCATTTAAAACATCAGTTGTTACTTTATAACACGTGTCAATGTCATGATCTCCTTCCATCAAAACTTCTGGCTCAACTATAGGAACCATTTTAGCTTCTTGAACTAATGCAGAATATCTCGCCAACGCGTGCGCATTAGACTTTATGCTTTGAACTGATGGGTAATTTTTTCCAATATTAAAAACAGCTCTCCATTTAGTAAATCTTGCACCAAGCTTATAATATTCATTTAACCTCTCTCTTAGTCCATCTAATCCATCAGTAACCATTTCCTCGAGTGAGCCAGCTAATTTTTTTGCTCCTTTGTCAACTTTAATTCCTACAAGAGAGTTATTTTTTTCAAGCAATTCAGGAATAGAAATACCTTTGCTTGTTTTCTCTCTGATAGTTGTGTCAAAAAGAATAACACCACCAATATAATTTTTTATTGCATCCGAAGTAAAAAGAGTTTCCCTAAAATTTAATCGATTTTTATCTGTGCATTCAACGCCAACACTTGTTAATCTTTTATCCATTGTGCCAGTGCTTTCGTCAGCAGCTAATATGCCCTTTCCTTTGGCACACATTTTTTTTGCAATTTCTTCTAATGTCATTGAATAATATTTATTTTAAAACACTTAGACCCGGCAAGTCTTTTCCCTCAAGATACTCTAAAAATGCACCACCTGCTGTTGATAAGTGAGTAAAAGAGAGTTCAAGGCCACTATTATTTACAGCAGAAACTGTGTCACCACCTCCAAGCACAGAAATTAGTGATCTATTTTTAGTATTTTTAGATACTTTCTGAGCAATAGCATTAGTACCAAAAGCAAAATTTTTATTCTCAAAGTAACCTGCGGGACCATTCCACATAACTGTATTTGAATTATCTAGAATTTCCTCAATGATCTTTACGGTCTTAGGACCGATATCTAAAATAATATCATCTTTTTCAACAGAATTTATATCTTTTGAAACAGACTCACCTTCAAAATTTTTTGACACTAGACAATCTTCTGGAAGTATCATTTTGCACTTATTTTTTTCCACTACTTCAAAAATTTTTCTAATTACATCTTCAGAGTTATCTTCTTTTAATGATTTACCAATTTCATTTTTTTTATAAGATAAAAAATTGTTAGCCATAGCCCCTACAATAATAATATTATTTGCACTTTTTATTAAATTTAAAATTACACCTATTTTAGTTGAAACTTTTGATCCGCCAATAATACAGGTGACGGGATCTTTTTTATTTTTAACCACTGAGTCGATAGCTGTTATTTCTTTTTTGAGAAGGGGGCCTGCGTAAATTTCTTTTACAAATTTTGTAATATTGTGAATTGACGATTGCTTACGGTGTGAACAAGAGAAAGCATCATTGATATATATCTCACCGAGTTTTCCAAGTTTTTTTGAAAACCTTTCATCATCTTCAGTTTCCTCTTTAAAAAATCTTATATTTTCCATCAAGAGAATCTCACTTTCTTTTAAGTATGAACATTTTATTTTAAGCTCATCATCAATTTCCCCTGTATAAAAATACATATTTGTATCTAGTTTTTTTTTTAAATACTTATAGATAGGCAACAAAGATAAAGTGCTATCTCGCATACCTTTGGGTCTACCTAAGTGAGAAATTAAAATAATTTTTGCCTTTCTTTTTATCAAGTCCTGCAAGAGAGGGAGTGTTTGTTCAATTCTAGTTGAGTCCTGAATTTTTTTATCTTTTAAAGGAACGTTTAAGTCAACTCTGACTACTATTCTTTTATTTTGAACATTAAGATTAGAAGGAAAATATTTTATTCCCGGCATAGTAATTTTAGAAACTAATTTTTTATTATTTTTTTTGTAAGTTCAACTATATTAGCACTAGTTAAGTTAAAATGGCTATAAACTTCTTTAAAAGGAGCGCTCTCACCAAAAGTTTCTATACCCATATTATTTTTAGAATACTTTTCCCAGCTACTTACACTGCTTGCCTCAATAGTAATTACAGGAACATCTCTATTAATAATTTCATTTTTGTAATTAATGCTTTGTTGGTTGAATAATTCCTGACATGGCATAGACACTACTTTTGAGTCTATATTTATTTCTTTTAATTCTTTCTGAGCCTGAAGTGCTAATTCAACTTCAGAACCTGAAGCCACTAATGTTACTTTATTATCTTGAGATGTTGTGTTTACTATATAGGCACCAAGTTTACTCTTGTTTTCTTTTGTATGAGAAGGGTTTATGTAGGGTAGTTTTTGTCTTGATAAAGCTATAGCACTCGGTGTGTTTTGACTTTTTAAGGCTACCTGCCAACATTCTAAAGTTTCATTTATATCTGCAGGTCTAAAAACATTCAAATTTGGAATCGCTCTTAACCCAGCAAGTTGCTCAATAGGTTGGTGAGTTGGACCATCCTCTCCCAGTCCAATAGAGTCATGAGAAAATATATAAATAACTTTTAGTCCCATTAATGCTGAAAGTCTTATTGACGGCTTACAATAATCAGAAAAAATTAAAAATGTTCCACCGTAAGGTATTAGACCACCATACAAAGCTAGACCATTCATTGACGCTGCCATACCATGTTCTCTTATTCCGTAGTGAATATAGTTACCATTAAAATTTTTTGAGGAAATAACCTTTGAATTTTTAGTTTTAGTATTATTGGAGCCGCTTAAGTCAGCGGAGCCACCTATGATTTCTGGAAGCAGTTTAGTTATTGCCTCAATGGTAATTGATGAGCATTCTCTTGTTGGCTTGTTAGGTTTTTCTTTGAAATATTTTTCTTTTTCATTATTTATCAAAGCGTCAAGATTTTTTAAATTTATATTATTTTGAATTGACTCTAATTCTTTCCTTATTTTAGAATTTTTTTTATTTAAATTTGAAGACCATTTTCTCTCTAACGCATCTCCTTTTTCTCCTATTTTTCTCCAAGCTTTTAAAATATCATCTGGTATTACAAAAGAGGGGTGAGGCCATCTTAATTTTTTTCTGACAAGTGATATTTCTTCACCACCTAAAGGCGAGCCATGAGAAGAAGATTTTCCAGATTTATTAGGCGAACCAAAGCCAATAATTGTTTTACAAGAAATAATATTTGGTTTTTTTGACTTAGAAGCTTTTCTTATCGCATTAGAAATTTGTTCGTGGTTGTGTCCGTTAACTTCAATAAAATTCCATCCATAAGACTCAAATCTTTTTTTATAGTCATCAGAAACACTCAAAGATGTAGGCCCATCTATTGAAATTTTATTATTATCAAAAAATACAATCAAATTTTTTAACCTTAAATGTCCCGCTAAGCTCATTGCCTCATGACTAATACCTTCCATTAAATCTCCATCACTAGCGATAACATATGTTTTATGATCAACAACACTCGAGCTAAATTTTTTTCTATATATTTCTTCGCCTATTGCTAATCCAACAGAGTTACCAAGACCCTGACCCAAAGGTCCTGTTGTTGTTTCAATACCAGAGTTTTTTTTATACTCAGGGTGTCCAGCACAAATTGAATTAAGTTGTCTAAAACTTTTAAGGTCATCTATAGAAAAATCTTTGTAGCCAGTTAAGTAGAGCAGAGAATAAAGCAACATAGAACCATGCCCAGCAGATAAAATAAATCTATCTCTATTAATCCAACTTGGGTTTTTAGGGTTGAATTTTAAGTGATGTTTAAATAGTACTGTGGCAACATCTGCCATCCCCATTGGCATACCCGGGTGACCCGAATTAGCTTTTTGTACAGCATCTATGGACAAAAATCTCACTGCATTTGCTAATTGATTTAAATTTGTAGTCAAAATTGTAAAACCTTTGTAGATTTAATTTTATGAATTAATAATATGATTTAAATGAATAATTTAGCAAATAAAGAAAAAAATTTAAACAACCTTATTGAAAAATTAAGCAATCTTTCTAAGAGTTATTCACATGATTCCACAACGTCTGATAGACTGAAGAAGGAGAGAGGCTATTTCTTAGATGAAAAAAATGAACTAGAAAAAAGGCATAATGAGCTTTTAAGAGAACAAAAATATTTAAAAAACAAAATAATAAGTTTAGAACAAGAACTAAGTAAAAAATCTGATCTCCAAGAAAAATTTAGCAGAGAAATCGATGAGCTCAGTCAGGAAACAGAAGAACTAGTTGAGGAAATAGACAAATGGCAAATATAAATATTAAATTTAATAATAAAGACTATTTGCTTTCCTGTGATGATGGGCAGGAAGAATCTTTAAAAAAACTTACAAGTTTTTTAGATAAAAAATATAATGAGCTTAAAGATCAATTAGGCAGTATTGGAGAAAATAAACTACTCTTAATTACTGCAATAAAAATAGTAGATGATTATTTTAACTTGAAACAAAAAATAGATTTACAAAAAAATAAATTAGATAAAATATCTAAAAAGTTCTTAGAAATGAAATCTTTAGCTATTCAATACAAAGAAAAGAAAGACTCAGAAATAAATAATTTAAATATCGAAACAGATAAACTCAAAATAATGATAGAAGAGAGCAATTCGCTTTATGAGTCTATATTAGATAAGACCACAAAATCTTTACAGGATATCATTAGTAATACTGAATCAAAATCTGAACTTCAGTAATGCAACAAAAAATTGTTATTAGAAAAAAAGCGTTACTTAATAGAAAAAAAAAATATTTTGAAATTTCCTCTCATTTTTTTAATCCTTTAATAAAACTTCTAAAAAACCAAAAAAAAAATACCATAAATACTCTTTCTATTTACTATCCATCGAATTATGAAGTTAATATATTAAAACTTTTTCAACAAATAATAAAAATAAAAATAAAAATAAAAATTCTTCTTCCTGTTACAAAACCTAAAAATCAGATAAATTTTGTTGAGTGGCAATATCTAGACCCCTTAAAAGTAAATGAATTTGGAATGTTGGAACCTTGCCTACGAAGCAAACCCTTAGTTCCTGATTTTATGGCGGTTCCACTTTTAGCATTCGATAGTGATAATAATAGATTAGGATACGGTAAAGGTTTTTATGATAAATTTTTAAATAATAAAAAAAAAATAACAACGATTGGAGTTGCATTTTCATTTCAAAAATACAATAAACTTCCAGTGTCAAATTTAGATGTAAAATTGGATTATATTCTTACAGAAAAAGGTATAAAAAAATGAAAATATTAATTCTTGGTGATATAATGGGAAATTCTGGAAAAAAAACAATTCAAGAAAATTTAAGCAGAATTATTAAAGATAAAAAAATAGATTTTACCATTGTAAACGGAGAAAATGCAGCTGAAGACGGCAGAGGTATAACTAAAGATATAGCTGGTGAATTGTTCAATCTTGGCGTTGATGTTATAACTTCCGGAAATCATATTTGGGACAAAAAAGAGACTGCTGAATTCATATCCGAAGAAGAGAGACTGCTAAGACCTGAAAATTTAGCCGCAGGATCACCTGGTAAAGGACACGGAATTTTTTTATCTAAAAGCAAAAAACATAAAGTTGCTGTTATCAATTTGATGGGCAACGTTTTTATGAAAAAAACAGAAGATCTATTTACTGCGGCACAAAATTTACAAAATAAAATTAAACTAAAAAAAAATGCTGATTTTATAATAGTTGATCTGCACGGAGAAATAACAAGTGAAAAAATGGCAATGGGTCATTATTTTGACGGAAAAGCTACAGCAGTAGTCGGCACCCACACTCACGTGCCAACAGCTGACACAAGAATTTTAGATAATGGAACAGCTTATCAAACAGATATTGGTATGTGTGGAGATTATAATTCAGTGATCGGAATGAATAAAGAAAATTCAATTATGAAATTTTTAAATGACGCTAAAGCACAAAGGCACTTTCCTGCAGTAGGTCAGTCAACACTTTCTGGAATAATTGTTGAAGCGGATGAACTTACAGGCCTAGCAAATAAAATTGAAAGATTTATATATGGAGGAGTTTTAAATAATTAATATGGCAGGTCATTCGCATTGGGCTGGAATTAAACACAAGAAAAGCAAGCAAGATAAGGAAAGATCTAAAATCTTTGCTAAGTTGTCTCGAGAAATCACAGTTGCTGCAAAGCTTGGAGCAAAAGATCCTGACAGCAATCCAAGACTAAGAACCGCGATTCAGGCATCAAGAGAAGCCAACATGCCAAAAGAAAATATTGCTCGCGCAATCAGCAAGTCAGAAATAGACATAAATAAAAATTATGAAAATCTAAGATATGAAGGTTTTGGCCCACACAATGTTGCTTTGATTATTGAAACGTTGACGGATAATAAAAACAGAACAGCTTCCAATATAAGAACTATTTTACAAAAAAGTGGTGGCAGGCTAGGTGAAACAGGCTCTACATCACACCTTTTTTTTTCTTGTGGTATTTTACATGTAGCCAAAAATAAAATCTCTGATGAAAAAATTCTTGATTTATCAATTAATGCCAATGTTAAAGATTGTTTTAGCAATTCAGAATACCATGAAATTTTAACAGAAAGGGAAGATTTCTATAAAATAAAAAGTGAAATTGAAAAAAATATAGATAGTTTTCTTTATTCTGGCATAGAGTGGAGATCACAAACTTATTTAGATATTTCTAAAACAGAAAGCGATGTGGTTATTAAGATGCTTGAAACATTAGAAGATGATGATGACGTACAGAATACATTTGTAAACTGTAATATTCATTCAAATTAACTTATGAGAATTATTGGCATAGATCCTGGTCTAAGTGGAGGAATAGCAATCCTAGAAAATAACAAAGTAAAAGAAATGTTTGATATGCCAGTTATGCCAGATGGTAAAAAAAATAAAAGACAACTTAATAGTGCTTTTCTAGTTCAATTAATTAAAGATAATATTAAAGACACTGAAGATACAGTAATGGTTGTAGAACAAGTTAACGCAATGCCAGGCCAAGGTGTTACTAGTATGTTTAATTTTGGTCAAACTTTTGGTGCAATTAAAGGGATTTGTGCAGCTTTAGGATTACCTATTTTTTTTGTCAGGCCAGCAAAATGGAAAAAACATTTTGAGCTAATTAATTCTTCCAAAGATGCTAGCAGAACAAAGGCTATTGAAATGTATCCCTCTATCGCAGAAAAGCTGTCCAAAAAAAAAGATGTAAACAAGTCGGATGCTATATTAATTGCGAGATATTATAGTGAAACTAGATTTAAAGAAGAATCAAAGTGAATTGATGTTAACACAAAAGATAATAAAACTGTCAAATTCATGACACATTCTACAAGTACCTCTCTAACATGGAACAGCAAATAGCAGCTCAAGTTGTCGGATTAGGTGGTGTGAATGACTTTTCACTATGGCAACTTTTTATACGAGCAGATTTTGTTGTTAAATTTGTAATCTTACTTTTATTATCTAGCTCAGTATATTCTTGGGCTTTGATATTTAATAAATATAAATTATTTAAAAAAATTGATTTATCTACTACAGAGTTTGAGAAAAAATTTTGGAAAGCCAAATCAGCTGAGAGTTTAAACAACTCATTGCCGATTAAATCAGAGGATCCTTTGACTAAAATATTTCAAAATGCGATGAATGAATTAATAAAAACAAAATCAAAAACTAGCACAGTACAAAGTGCTAGAGTTGAAAGAATTTTAGAAATTTCTACCGATGATCAAATTAATGAAATAGAAAAAAATTTTACTTTTTTAGCAACGGTTGGGTCTACAGCTCCTTTTATAGGTTTGTTTGGGACAGTTTGGGGGATTATGAATTCTTTTCAATCTATCGCTATTTCAAGAAATACAAGTTTAGCCATTGTAGCTCCTGGTATTGCAGAGGCTTTATTCGCAACTGCCTTAGGTTTGCTTGCGGCCATTCCAGCTGTAGTAGCTTATAATAAGTTTAATAGTGACTCAAAAAAATACACTGCAAGAATTGAAAACTTTTGCAAAAGATTTATATCTATAATCTAAGTTATGGCTTTTAAACTTAATCGCTCCAGGAATGAACCGATGAGCGAAATCAATGTCACTCCATTTGTTGATGTGATGTTAGTTTTACTAATTATTTTTATGGTTACTGCACCTTTATTAACTGTTGGCGTTCAAGTTGACCTTCCAGAATCGGCAGCAGACTCTTTGCCTGATGACCAGGAACCTTTAACAGTAACTATTAACTCTAAAGGAGAGATTTTCATACAAGAAAGCCAAGTTTCTTCTGAAAAAATTATTCCAAAATTATTAGCGATAGCAAAAAATAGAACTGACACCAGAATTTATGTGCGAGGAGATAAAAATATAAATTACGGAAGAGTTTTAGAAATCATGGGAACTTTATCAGGCGCTGGATTTTCGAAAGTAGCACTTATTTCCGAGCCATATAAAAGCTAAATGAAAAATGACACGAAGTTTACTTTACTCTTTATCCTTTCATGCGGTCATGATTTTGCTGACCGTATTAAGTTTGCCCTTCATGATTAGACAGCCAGTTGATTTACCGCCAATTATTTCCGTTGAACTTATTCAAATTTCGGACAAGACAAATATTCCATTTGCCCCAAAAGCAAGAAAAGTTATTGAGAAAGTAAAAGAAGAAGAAAAAAGAGTTGTTTCTGAACAAGCACCTCCAGCCGCAAAAGCCAAAGAAAAACCTGACAGAATTCCCTTACCTAAAAAACAAGATGAAAAAAAAGAACTAATTAAAAAAAAACAAAACCCAAAAGAAATTAAACCTGAGGTGAGGCAAGCATCTGAATTTGAAAAAAAAGAGATTATTGACACCAATCAAATAGCAGCTTTAATTGACAAAGCAAAAGAAGAGAGCGCAAAAGTTAAAAAAAGTGAAAATAAACTCACACAAAGCAATGTAAAAAATTCTTTTGCATCAGGATTAACACTTTCTGAGGAAGATGCTTTGAGAGCTCAAATATTTGGATGTTGGACAGTCCCTCTGGGATTACCCTATGACAATGACCTTTTAGTAAGAATTAAGTTAGAATTAAAACAAGATGGAACTATAAATAAATCAGAAATCTTAGATCACGAAAGAATGAACAAACCTGGTCAAAAATTTTATAAAATTTTAGCTGAGAGTGCATTAAGAGCGGTTAGAATATGTCAGCCTCTACGAGTGCCTCAAACAGGTTATGAAAAATGGAGAAATATTCAACTAAACTTTGATCCAACAGAAATGTTAAAAGGTTAACTAATTAATGAAAAAAATATTTTACATTTTAACAATACTCTTATTTAAAATTAACATTGCTTATAGTTTAATCGAAGTTGATATAACCAGAGGAAATCTTGACCCCTTACCGGTAGCTGTCTCTCCATTACATGTTGATCCAAAGTCTGATAATTATCAAGATGTTAAAACAAAAGAGTTGGGTGACTTAATTTCTTCAGTCGTAGAAAAAAATTTTAGATCCACTGGATTATTCAATCCTTTAAACAAAGATGCGTTTGTGCAAAAACCAGATATCGCGCACTTAAAACCAAGGTTTGAAGATTGGAGCTTAATAACAGCTCAAGCTTTGGTTACAGGAAAAATATTAATTAAAGACGAAAAACTTAAAATAGAATTTAGACTCTGGGATGTAGCAGCTAATAAAGAAATGATTGCTTTAGCTTTTACAACAACACCTTCAAATTGGAGAAGAGTAGCACATATTATCTCAGATAAAATTTATGAAAGATTGACAGGAGAAACAGGCTATTTTGACACAAGAATAATTTATGTTAGCGAGACTGGACCTAAAACTCAAAGAGTTAAAAAATTAGCCATCATGGATCAAGATGGTGAAAACACTAAGTACTTAACTTTAGGTAATGAATTAGTTTTAACTCCTCGATTCAATCCAACGAACCAATTAATCACGTATCTTTCTTATTTTAGAAATAAACCCAGAGTTTATTTGTTAGATATAGAAACTGGAATACAGGAAGTTGTTGGAAATTTTCCAGGCATGACTTTTGCGCCAAGATTTTCTCCTGACGGAAAAAAAATAATAATGAGTTTTGCTAAAAATGGTAATTCAGATATTTACACAATGGATTTAGAGTCAAGATTAGTTGAAAAGATTACTGAAGACTCTTCAATTGATACATCACCTTCATATTCTCCTGATGGAAAATATATTACTTTTAATTCTGATAGAAGCGGTCTTCAACAAATCTACATTATGAAAAGTGATGGCAGTGGAGTTAAAAGAATAAGTTTTGGAGACGGTCTTTATGGAACTCCCGTTTGGTCACCGCGAGGCGATCTTATTGCTTTTACCAAAGTTAGAGGAGGAAAGTTTTATATTGGAGTTATGCGCACAGATGGAAGTGGAGAAAGATTGCTTACAGAGAATTTCTATCAGGAAGCCCCTTCTTGGTCTCCAAATGGTAGATTGTTAGTTTTTTATAGAGAGACTAAATCTGGAAAAAACGGAGAAGGATTTACCGCTAAACTGTGGTCTATAGATATTACAGGGTATAATGAGAGGGAGCTAAAAACAGAAACTGATGCTTCAGACCCATCTTGGTCATCATTGCTATCTAAATGATTACTTTTTTAATGTATTTAACTTTAACGTATTTAACATAAGGATATTAAATGCAATAAACACTTGAAATTCTGACAAAAATTTGAAATAATTTAAACAATCATAACCTAAAGGAAAATAATGAAATTTAACAAAAAAATCACAAACCTATTAATAATACTAATTTCTACTTTGGCACTAAGCGCATGTTCAACTGCTAAAAAAGTTGGATCAGGTTCAGCAGATGTTTATACAGGCACTGAAACTATTCAATATTTAGCTTCAGGAGTTAAAGATAGAGTATTTTTTGCAACAAACAGGTCAGCTTTAACAACAGCTTCTAGAGATACTTTAAGAAAGCAAGCTAGTTGGATGAGAAAAAATAAAAAACTTAACGTTGTACTTGAAGGACACGGTGACGAAAGAGGAACTAGAGAATATAACTTAGCGCTTGCAGAAAAAAGAGCGAATGCTGCTAGAGATTACCTTTTAACTTATGGAATTTCTGGAAAAAGAATCTCTGTAATTAGCTACGGTAAAGAGAAACCTGTTAATTCAGCTTCAACACCTTTAGCGTGGTCTCAAAACAGACGATCCGTTACAGTTAAAGCAAAATAATTTTAAATAATTTTAAAAATACCGGACCCCTTGACTTAAATGTCTTGGGGTCTTTTTTTTGCCACGTTGTGTGAATAAAAAATATTAACGATGTATCTTTTTAATATTATTTTACAAAAAATTTTTATTTTTTTTATTTTATTATTTTTTTCATTCAACTTTGCAATAGCTGAGGATGAAAAAATTAATGCTATTACAGATCAAATACAAATTATCACGCAAGATTTGAAAACTTTAGAACAAGCAGTTTATAAAACTTCTAATGTTATTACCGCCACAAACTCTATTTCAAACAACGGATTAAACGAAGAAATTTTGACCAGGCACTTATTAAAACTTAATGAAATAGAGGAACAGTTTCGTTTATTAACTAACCGTTTTGAAGAAGTTAATTTTAAATTAGATAAACTGTCTAATAGAGTAACTAAAATTCAATCAGATTCTCAGCTTCGTTTTTCAGATTTAGAAACGGGTAAAACTACCAATGGAGCGAGATCTAAAAAAATTGAAAAAAAAAACGAAACAAGAAAAGAAAAAAATCAAGTTAGATTACCAGGCACTGACAAAGCACAAGATTTAGGTGCTGCACCAGCTTATAACTTAGATCCTGAAGAGACGACACAAGCTACTCAATCGGTGCAAGCTACAGCTTCTGTTTTTACCGAAGAAAGAAAATCAGCAACATCTTTACTGCCGAACAAATCTCCCAAAGAACAATATGATTTTGCTCTGAGTTTTATGAAAGTTGGAGATTACGAAACAGCTGAATTAGCACTTAGAGAGTTTATAGACAAAAACAAAACTGACAAACTGGCAGGAAGTGCTCAATATTGGTATGGAGAAACATTTAGAATTAGACAGCTTTATTCAGATGCAGCTACCGCATATCTAGACGGATATCAAAATTATCCAAAAAGTAAAAAAGCACCAGAAAATCTTTTAAAGTTAGGAACTACAATGGTTGAATTAGGAGAAAAAGATCAAGGTTGTAAAATGATTAAAGGAATTAAAAAACAATATCCAAAAGCATTACAGTCTGTGTTACAAAAAGCACAGTATGAGCAAAAAAGATTCAAGTGTTCTTAAACTTAGACTTAAAGATTTAAGTTTAAATAATAAAACATCATTAATTTATTCTAATTTTAAATCTCAATTAATTACCTCAATTAAAAAAAATTCTTTTCTTGTGGCTGTTTCTGGAGGTCCGGATAGTTTAGCGTTAAGTGCATTAAGCTACACTTATTCAATAGAAAAAAAAATTAAAGTTTTTTTTGTTTTAGTTGATCATGGTATTAGAGCAAACTCATATACAGAAGCACAGAGTGTAAAAAATCTTTTAAAAAAAAAGAAAATTGATTTAATAATTCTAAGGAATAAAAAAAAAATAAGTAAAAATATTCAAAGCCACGCAAGAGAAATTCGTTATCAATTATTATTAAATTTTAGTAAAAAAAACAAAATCAAATTTATTATGACTGGCCACCATCGAGATGACCAGATTGAAACTTTTTTAATAAGACTGTCTCGAGGTAGCGGAATCCAAGGTCTTTCCTCTATGAGCAAAGTAAGCAACCTCAGTAATACGACAAAGCTTTTTAGACCGTTATTAGATGAAAAAAAAGAAAACCTTATTTTCCTTGCTAAATACTACTTTGGAAAAATTTTTAAAGATCCTAGCAATACTAATCAGAAATATTTACGAACCAAAATTAGAAACTTAATCAAGCGATTTGAAAAAAGTGGAATTAAACCCGATCGTATAATTAATTCTATCAATAATTTAGCTTCTACTAGAGATACATTAAATTTTTACACTGAAAGAATAGAAAAAAATTGTGTAATTAAAAAAGACAATACAATTAGTATTAATTTAAAAAAATTTTTCTTAGAAAATGATGAAATACAACTAAAAATTTTTAGCAACTGTATTAAAAAAATTTCAAAAAATTATTACCCCCCAAGAGCTAAAAAGGTTTTAAATTTACTAAGCAGAGTTCGATCCAACGAAAGCCCAAAAGCTACTTTGGGAGGTTGTGTAATTATTAGGAGTAAAAAAAACCTAATAATTTCCAAAGAAGAATTAAAAAAACCTATAAAACTCTAAATTCTGATAAAAATTAATAAATTTGCCGCATTTACAAGGCATAACTTTTTTAGTTATACTTGTTAATAAATTAAAAATACTTATCTATATAAAATATGAATTTAAAAAACTTAGCCATGTGGGGAATTATAGTCCTTCTTTCTGTTGGATTATTTAACATGTTCCAAAATCCAAATAAGATGGCTGTTTCAAAAGCCGAAGTACCTTTCTCAGAATTTTTATCTGAAGTTGACGAAGGAAGAGTTATAAAAGTTGAAATACAAGGTAACAATATTACCGGCTTGTTGAGTGACGGAACATCATTTATGACCTACTCACCTAATTATCCAAATTTAGTAGAAAAATTATCCAACAAAGGAGTAAGCATAATTGCCTCTCCGATAGATGCTAAAATGCCTTCTCTTTTAGGTGTATTGTTATCTTGGTTTCCAATGTTACTTCTTATCGGTGTGTGGGTTTTCTTTATGCGCCAGATGCAAGGAGGAAAAGGTGGAGCTATGGGATTTGGTAAATCAAAAGCAAAACTTCTAACAGAAGCACAAGGCAAAGTTACATTTAATGATGTAGCAGGAGTTGAGGAGGCAAAAGAAGAAGTAGAAGAAATAGTAGAATTCTTAAGAGACCCCAAAAAGTTTAGTAGACTTGGTGGAAAAATTCCAAAAGGTGCTTTACTAATCGGCCCACCAGGGACTGGAAAAACATTACTAGCAAAAGCAATTGCAGGTGAAGCTAATGTTCCGTTCTTTTCTATATCTGGTTCTGACTTTGTAGAAATGTTTGTAGGAGTAGGAGCTTCTAGAGTCCGAGACATGTTCGAACAAGGAAAAAAACATTCTCCTTGTATTATATTCATAGATGAAATCGATGCCGTTGGCAGAAGTAGAGGTGCGGGTCTTGGTGGTGGAAATGACGAAAGAGAACAAACACTTAATCAATTATTAGTAGAAATGGATGGCTTTGAAACCAATGAGGGAATTATATTAATTGCTGCAACGAACAGACCTGACGTATTAGACCCCGCTTTATTAAGACCCGGTAGATTTGACAGACAGGTTGTTGTTGGAAACCCAGATATTCTTGGGAGAGAAGCAATATTAAAAGTTCATATTAAAAAAATTACTGTAGGTCCTGATGTAAAACTTAGAACGATAGCTAGAGGTACCCCAGGTTTTTCTGGAGCTGACTTAGCTAATCTTATTAATGAATCTGCTTTGCTAGCTGCTCGTAAAAATAAAAGAGTAGTAACAATGGTAGATGTTGAAGAAGCAAAAGATAAAGTCATGATGGGTGCCGAAAGAAGATCTATGGTGATGAACGAAGATGAAAAAAAATTAACAGCATATCATGAGGGTGGACATGCAATAGTTGCGTTAAATGAAAAAGTTTCTGACCCAATTCACAAAGCAACTATTATACCAAGAGGAAGAGCTTTAGGAATGGTCATGAGACTTCCAGAAAGAGACCAACTTTCAGTAACTAGAGAAAAAATGTATTCAGATATAGCCGTAGCTATGGGCGGAAGAATAGCAGAAGAATTAATTTTTGGTCACGATAAAGTAACATCAGGAGCATCTTCTGATATCGACATGGCAACAAAAATGGCGAAAAATATGGTTACTCGTTACGGTATGAGTAAAGAATTAGGACCATTAGCATATGCCGAAAATGAAGAAGAAGTATTCTTAGGTCGATCAGTTACCAGAACTCAAAATATGTCAGAAGAAACTTCTAAAAAAGTTGATTCTGAAGTTAAAAAGATTGTTGAAGCCGGTTACGATAGAGCAAAAAAAGTGTTGACAGAAAAAATAGATGATCTCCATAAAATAGCAAAAGCTTTGTTGGTTTACGAGACCTTAACGGGCGATGAAATTAGAGATCTAATGCTGAAAAATATCCAGCCTAAAAAATTAAATGAGATTGAAGATGACAAAGATAACAAAGAGTCTTCAGCTTTAGATTCTTTAGGCCTTAAACCTAAGCTAGTTCATTAAATATAGTGCATGAAAAAATATTACACACGAGCGTGTAATTTTCACTATGGCACTACCGCAAAAAATCTCATCAAAAAAAAATTAGCACTATCACTTTGTGGCAACAAAGATATAGCTTTTAATAATATTGAAATTTTATCAAGAGACAAACCAACAAAACGAATTAATATTAAAGATATTAAAAAACTTCCTAATCAAATAAAAAAAATTATTTTATTAGATTTAAAGAAAATAACCTCAAAGAGAAAAAATTTAAACAAATATACAAATATTTCAGAACCATTAATCATGGGTGTATTAAATCTAACACCTGATAGTTTTTCTGACGGAGGTTTGTATAATAAATCAAATAGAGCCTTTCACCACATAGAAAATATGATTTCTAGTGGTGCTGATATTATTGATATTGGAGGTGAATCAACTAGGCCAGGCTCTAAAGATATACCTCACAAAATAGAATGGAGGAGGTTAGAAAATATCATAAGTAACTTTAAAAAAAAATTTCCTAAAGTATTTCTTTCTATTGACACTAGAAAGTCCGAAGTAATGCTGAAGGCAATTAAACACAAATCCGATTTAATCAACGATGTATCTGGATTTAATTATGACTCAAAAGCTATAGAAAAAATTAAAAGTTATGATGTTTGGAAGGTCTTACATCACATGCAAGGAACTCCCAACAATATGCAAATCAACCCTACTTACAAAAATATATTATTAGATATTTATGATTTTTTTGAAAAAAAAATAAATGTTGATTTTAAAAAATATAAATATAAGAAATTTATTATTGATCCAGGCATTGGATTTGGAAAAAATTTGAAACATAATTTGATTCTTATGCACAATATTTCATTGTTCCATTCGTTAGGATTTCCCTTGTTAATAGGAACTTCTAGAAAAAAGTTTATCAATCAAATATCAGGCCAGTTTGATAGCAAAGAAAGAATTGGCGGAACCTTGGCTTCTGTTTTATACACTCTACAACAAGGTGTACAGATATTTAGAGTACATAATGTTAGAGAAGTAAAACAAGCTATATTAGTTTATAAAAAAATAATTTTGATATAATGAAAAAAAAATATTTTGGTACTGATGGAATAAGAGGCACAGTAAATCAAGGAATTATTAATGGTGAAAAATTTTTTAAATTTGGTCTTGCAGCTGGTACATACTTCACTAATCAGAAAAAAACTAAGCAAATTGCGGTTATCGCAAAAGACACAAGATTGTCAGGCTATACACTTGAGCCCGCATTAGTTTCTGGCCTTGCATCAGCAGGAATGCATATTTTTACACTTGGCCCTTTGCCCACAAATGGACTAGCTATGTTAACAAAAAAAATGAAAGCTAATATGGGTATTATGATTACAGCGTCGCACAATCCATATTATGACAATGGTTTAAAATTATTTGGTCCAGATGGACTCAAGTTATCTGATAAAATCGAAAAAAAAATAGAAGAATTAATCGATTCCAACACATCTAAACATCTTTTAAACCCTAAAATTTTAGGACGTGTTAAACGTTTAGAGACAGCAAATGACGATTATATTAAAATTCTAAAGAAAAACTTTCCTAAAAATTTTAGTTTAAAAAAAATGAAGATCGTAATTGATTGTGCGAATGGTGCAGGCTACAAAGCAGGAGCACAGCTTTTAACTTCTTTGGGTGCAAAAGTAATTAGTATAGGCGTAAAACCTAACGGTTTAAATATCAATGAAAAATGTGGCTCGACCTATCCAAATAAAATTCAAACAGCAGTCAAGAAACATAAAGCTGACTTAGGTATAGCGCTCGATGGAGATGCAGACAGAATTATTTTATGCGATGAAAAAAGTGAAATTATAGATGGCGATCAAATTCTAGCCATGCTGGCTAAAAGATGGAAATCAAAGAAACTTTTAAAAGGGGGTGTGGTCGGAACTTCCATGTCAAATTACGGTTTAGAACAATTTTTTAAATCCGAAAAGATAAAATTTATTAGAGCTAATGTTGGTGACCGTTACGTTAAAGAAAAAATGAAAAAATACCAATATAATTTAGGCGGAGAACAGTCAGGACATATTATTTTAGGCAAATTTGCAACAACTGGTGATGGTCTGTTAGTCGCTCTAGAAATATTATTCTCTTTAAGAAAAGGTAAAAAAGCAAGTAAACTTTTTAAAGTATTCAAACCAGTTCCTCAAATTTTAGAAAATATTACCGTAAAAGATAAAAATATTATAAATCAAAGCAAAACTAAAACAGCTATTAACATTGCAAATAAACTTATTAAAAATCAAGGAAGATTATTGGTGAGAAAATCAGGAACGGAACCTAAAATTAGAATAATGGGTGAATCATATAATAAAAATTTATTAAAAAAATGTATTCTAATGATAAAAAAAACAATTCATTAAATTGAAACCTAGATCTAAAATATTGATAATTGCAGGATCAGACTCTTCTGGTGGAGCTGGTATACAAGCAGATATAAAAACTATTACATCCCTAGGGTCCTACGCTATGACAGCTATAACAGCGGTAACTTCACAAAATACAACAGGAGTTAAATCAATAGTAGTTATAGAGCCGAAAGAGATAGCTAAACAAATACTTTTTACCTGTAAAGATATAAAACCAGATGCAATTAAAATTGGCATGCTTCATTCTGAAGATGTTATTAAGTCAGTGATTAAGTCACTGGAGCTGATTAGAGTTTCAAAAATTATTTTAGACCCTGTAATGATTGCAAAAGGTGGGGCTCGATTAATCAACAACAAAGCAATAAGTATTCTAAAAAAACAGTTAATAAAAAAAGTATCTTTAATCACACCTAACATCCCGGAAGCAGAAGTTTTAACTGACTTAAAAATTAAAAATACAGAAGACATGATTCAGGCAGCCAAAGTTTTATTATCAATGGGTGCTAAAAATGTACTTATAAAGGGAGGACATCTTAAATCTAAAATCGTAAAAGATATTTTTGTAAATAAAAAAGAAATTAAGTTTTTTTCTAATAAAAAATTTAAAACTAAGAATACGCACGGTACTGGTTGTACGTTATCTAGTGCTATCACTACATTTTTCTCATGTGGAAAACTATTAAACAAATCCTGTGACCTTGGAATTAAATATGTTAACCAATCAATAAGATCTAACCCTAATTTTGGTAAAGGGCATGGTCCTATTAACCATTTAAATTCGATAACTATTAATAAAAAGTTTAGATAATGAAAAACATCGTTGTAGTTGGTTCGCAGTGGGGAGACGAAGGAAAAGGTAAAATTGTTGATTGGTTATCTGATCAAGCCGATGTTGTCGTAAGATTTCAAGGCGGGCATAACGCAGGACATACTTTAGTTATTGATGGAAAAGTTTTTAAATTAAGATTATTGCCATCAGGTATAGTAAGAAAAGAAAAAATTTCCATTCTGGGTAATGGTGTTGTCATTGATCCTTGGGCTTTATTAGACGAAATTAAAAATATTAAAAAACAAGGAGTAGAAGTAACACCAGATAATTTTATGATTTCAGAGTCTGCCTCTCTTATTTTACCCTTTCATAGAGAGATGGATGAAATTAGAGAAGATGCTGCTGGAAAAAGTAAAATTGGCACAACACGTAGAGGTATTGGACCATGTTATGAAGATAAAGTTGGCAGGCGCTCAATACGTGTAATGGATCTAAGATCTGAAAGTAATTTAGACGCACGTTTAGAAAATGTTTTACTTCATCATAATGCAATTAGAAAAGGACTTAAAAAAAAAGTTTACAAAAAAGATGATTTAAAATTAGAACTATTAAAAATAGCACCAAAAGTATTAAAATTTGCTCAGCCTGTATGGCTCAGACTAGATGAGTTTAAGAAGAAAAAGAAAAAAATATTATTTGAAGGTGCACAAGGAATACTGTTAGATGTTGACCATGGCACTTATCCTTTCGTGACCTCATCAAATACCGTACCAGCAATGGCGGCAACAGGTACCGGTTGCGGACCAGATACTATTAACTATGTATTAGGAATTACCAAAGCATACACCACACGAGTTGGAAGCGGACCTTTTCCAACAGAATTAACTGATAAAATTGGTGAAAGTTTAGGAATAAGAGGAAAAGAATTTGGAACTGTTACGGCAAGAAAAAGAAGATGTGGCTGGTTTGACGGTGTATTAGTTAGGCAAACTATTAAAGTTGCAGGAATTACCGGAATAGCTTTAACAAAATTAGATGTATTAGATGAATTAGATGAAATTAAAATATGCGTTGAATATGAACTTAATGGAAAAAAAATGAACTATTTACCAGCTGCATCCGAAGACCAATTTAATGTTAAACCTATTTACAGAACTTTTTCAGGCTGGAAGACTTCAACTCAAGGTGTTA